>Ga0233342_1000255_pt1 | contig 16352 bp, 16 predicted proteins | sample GEONDECOMP273_FD_180706 | JGI IMG/M metagenome (GOLD analysis project Ga0233342, IMG submission 180706) | Leaf litter microbial communities from Shasta-Trinity National Forest, California, United States - GEON-DECOMP-273 | ecosystem: Environmental > Terrestrial > Plant litter > Unclassified...
TTCGTAATTCGAATCGGATCGAACTTCATCTTTGTCATGCTATTGTTCCCCAGAGAAACAAATTGATAGAGTAAGACTATTTCACATAGAATCTATTTCGTGGATCGGACGAATCGATAAACTCTCTCGAAAACCATTGGCGCACGTGTAAACGAGGTGCTCTACCTAGCTGAGCTATAGCCCTTCCTTGCCAATCTTGGTGATACATTACTATACTAACCAGATGGATCACTTTCTGTCAAGGTAGATATTGAATGATTGGATACTATGATCCAATACGTTCTAATAAGTTCGATCGGTGCCAGGGACACATTGTCTATACGTTCAATTCCATTTAGAATCGTTTATAAGTCCAACTCTACCTATGAGAATAAATGACCCACTTAACTCAGTGGTTAGAGTATCGCTTTCATACGGCGAGAGTCATTGGTTCAAATCCAATAGTAGGTAAACTTATTAGATACCATTGAGGAGTCGATGGCATCTAATAAGTTTTACTCCACTTGTTTGGATCGAGACGGAACATTGAATCCATTATAATATCAATATAGGAAGAAAATTTTTAGTTAGAGACGGGGAGGCTAGCACTGATAGCCTCTAATCGCGTTCTAGCTCTTTTCAGAGCTACATCAGCCTCAATTGCTTGTCTTTTACCTTCGGCTCGAGCTAAATCATCTTTAGCTTTTTGAAAAGTTTCCTGGGCCTCTTGGAGATCGATGTCAACATCTCTCTCTGCATTATTTACCAATATGGTAATTCTATCATTGTCTATCTTGGCGAAACCGCCCATCAAAGCCATAGTCGACCACTTTCCATTGAGACGTATTTTCATAACTCCTATATCTACAGCTGCCACAAGTGAAGCATGGTTGGGTAATACGCCAATTTGACCACTATTAGTAGATAGAATGATTTCTTTAACTTCTGAATCCCAAACGACTCGATTAGGAGACAGTACACGAAGATTTAGGGTCATTTTCAGAATTAACTTTCCACTTTGGAGTTCATAGCCTTCGCGGTAGCTTCATCAATGTTACCCACCAAATAAAAAGACTGTTCGGTAAGACCATCTAATTCTCCGGAAAGGATCATTTGAAACCCTTTAATTGTTTCCATGAGACCAACATATTTGCCCGGGGAACCTGTGAATACCTCTGCTACAAAAAAGGGTTGTGATAGGAAACGCTCAATCTTTCTTGCTCTTGCTACGATTAAACGATCTTCTTCCGATAATTCGTCCAGTCCAGGAATGGCTATAATGTCTTGAAGTTCCTTATAACGTTGTAAAGTTTGCTTAACCCCTTGCGCAATTTCGTAATGTTCTTCGCCTACGATCCAAGGTTGGAGCATAGTCGATGTTGAATCTAAAGGATCCACTGCTGGATAGATACCTTTGGCAGCTAATCCTCTCGATGGTACGGTAGTAGCATCTAAATGTGCAAATGTTGTAGCAGGAGCAGGGTCGGTCAAGTCGTCAGCAGGTACATAAACTGCTTGAATCGAGGTTATGGATCCCTTTTTTGTGGAAGTAATTCTCTCTTGCAAAGAACCCATTTCCGTGCCAAGGGTTGGCTGATAACCCACGGCGGAAGGCATTCTGCCTAATAGGGCGGATACCTCTGATCCCGCTTGGACAAAGCGGAAGATATTATCTATAAATAATAATACGTCTTGCTCATTGACATCTCGGAAATGTTCGGCCATGGTTAGAGCAGTTAAACCAACTCTCATACGAGCTCCTGGTGGTTCATTCATCTGACCATAGACCAAAGCCACTTTTGATTCTGATATTTTTTGTTCATTAATTACTCCCGATTCTTTCATTTCCATGTAAAGATCATTCCCTTCGCGGGTACGTTCTCCTACTCCCCCAAATACAGATACCCCTCCATGAGCCTTAGCAATGTTGTTGATCAACTCCATAATGAGTACTGTTTTACCCACTCCAGCTCCTCCGAATAAACCGATTTTTCCTCCACGGCGGTAAGGAGCCAAAAGATCTACTACTTTAATGCCTGTTTCAAAGATGGATAATTTTGTATCCAACTGTGTAAAGGCGGGAGCAGATCTATGAATAGGAGATGTTGTGCGAGCATCTACAGGACCCAAATTATCAACAGGTTCTCCAAGAACATTGAAAATTCGTCCAAGAGTGGCTCCACCAACTGGAACACTCAGAGGAGCTCCCGTGTCAATCACTCTCATTCCTCTCGTCAAACCATCTGTAGCACTCATAGCTACAGCTCTAACCTTATGATTTCCTAATAATTGTTGTACCTCACAAGTAACCTGAATTTCCTGACCAGTTGTACCTTGACCCTGAACTATTAATGAATTGTAAATATAAGGCATATTACCTGGAGGAAAAGAGACATCCAGTACTGGGCCAATGATTTGAGCAATACGTCCCACATTTTTTTCCACAAGTGCGGAAACCCCGAGAACAAGAGAATTGGTTCTCATACAAAAATGGAAAGAATATTCATGAAGAATATATATATATAAATATGATTTTTCCAATATCATCAAAAAAAAAAAAAAAAAATGTTCCGTATCGGATCGATCAGATCAGTCAATAATTAATGGGAGTTACCACCTTAGTAATAGCCTACTTTTTTTTGAAAAGTTTGAATTCATTCATATTTGGAATATGAAGTAAGTAGATGGATAAGGATCATGCAGAAGTGTTCAATTCATCTATAACTAGAACCAATTTATCCATAACTAAAACCGAAAATACTTCACAGATCATCTGTGAAATTTGAAACTTGAACGCTATTCATGACCTTTCTCTCATTGGTCGTTATCTCTTCTCTTCGTACGCACATCTGTTCCCTATTCTATATGTATTTTCATATGGACAATTCGCACCATTATGATATGATCAAAGGTCGATTCGGTTCCTTAAATTCATTAATGAACTAGTTTAACAGCTGAAAGGTGCTCGGGTCAATCCATGGAGGAATAACTGAAAAAGCAAAAATTGGCTTGCGTCATACATCAAAATCAGGTTGTGTCATACATCAAAATTGGGTTGCGTCATACATAAAGAACATTATACAATGAGAGTGTATTTAGCAGATCTTATTGTCCAATAACAGGCGACTGTTTTGTAGTATATTTCTGTGAAAATTGATTGTTGACGTTTGATCCATGTCGAGCAGACCTCGTCCTTGCGATAAATCATTTTTAATAAAGGAGGGACTTGACTTATGTCACCAAAAACAGAAACTAAAGCTAGTGTCGGATTCAAAGCTGGTGTTAAAGATTACAGATTAACTTATTATACTCCTGAATATCAGACCAAAGATACGGATATCTTGGCGGCATTCCGAGTAACTCCTCAACCTGGGGTGCCGCCCGAGGAAGCGGGAGCAGCAGTAGCTGCTGAATCTTCCACCGGTACATGGACCACTGTTTGGACCGATGGACTTACCAGTCTTGATCGTTACAAAGGGCGATGCTATGACATCGAGCCCGTTCCTGGAGAGGAAAGTCAATTTATTGCCTATGTAGCTTACCCCTTAGACCTTTTCGAAGAAGGTTCTGTTACTAACTTGTTTACTTCCATTGTAGGTAATGTATTTGGATTCAAGGCCCTACGGGCTTTACGTTTGGAAGATTTGCGGATTCCCCCTGCTTATTCCAAAACTTTTCAAGGTCCACCTCATGGTATCCAAGTTGAAAGAGATAAATTGAACAAATATGGCCGTCCTTTGTTGGGATGTACTATCAAACCAAAATTGGGTCTATCGGCTAAGAACTATGGTAGAGCAGTTTACGAATGTCTTCGTGGTGGACTCGATTTTACCAAGGATGATGAGAACGTAAATTCCCAACCATTCATGCGCTGGAGAGATCGTTTTGTCTTTTGTGCGGAAGCACTTTATAAGGCTCAGGCTGAGACGGGTGAAATTAAAGGACATTACTTGAATGCTACTGCAGGTACATGTGAAGAAATGATGAAAAGGGCAGTATTTGCAAGAGAATTAGGAGTTCCTATCGTCATGCATGACTATCTGACGGGGGGTTTTACCGCAAATACTACTTTGGCTCATTATTGCCGAGACAATGGTCTACTTCTTCACATTCACCGCGCGATGCATGCAGTTATCGACAGACAAAGAAATCATGGTATGCATTTCCGTGTACTGGCTAAAGCATTGCGTATGTCCGGTGGAGATCATATTCACGCCGGTACTGTAGTAGGTAAACTTGAAGGGGAACGAGACGTTACTTTAGGGTTTGTTGATCTACTGCGTGATGATTTTATCGAAAAAGATCGAAGTCGTGGTATTTTCTTCACTCAAGATTGGGTATCTATGCCAGGTGTCCTGCCCGTAGCTTCAGGAGGTATTCACGTTTGGCATATGCCTGCTCTGACCGAGATCTTTGGAGATGATTCCGTACTACAGTTTGGTGGGGGAACTTTGGGACACCCTTGGGGAAATGCACCTGGTGCAGCAGCTAATCGGGTTGCTCTAGAAGCTTGTGTACAAGCTCGTAATGAAGGACGTGATCTTGCTCGTGAAGGTAATGAAGTGATCCGTGAAGCGGCTAAATGGAGTCCTGAGCTAGCCGCTGCTTGTGAAGTATGGAAGGAGATCAAATTTGAATTTGAGGCGATGGATTACTTGTAACTCAGTGACTTTCGTTCTACTAATTGCACTCGGCTCAATCTTTAACCACTACCACAAAGATTAAGCCAAATCGTGAACGGATATCTGGGATTTCAAAATATCTATATATCTATCTATATAGATATATCTATATAGATAGATATATATTTCCGAGGTCAAATATCTAAAACAGAGTGAGTCGATGAAAAGATAACGAATCCTACTCATATTTCAAATTGGTCTTATGGATCATTCGATAGGGTTGGTAGCTCAGTGGATCAGAGCTCATGGTTCCGGACCTTGAGGTCAAGGGTTCAAATCCCTTCTAGCCCAAAAGATTTTTTATTTGGGATTAAAATTGACTTTCATCACGGTATAGGAGAGATTCTTTCTTTATAAAAGAATAAAGGGTTCTATCATAATCTCGGATCGATACTTCGGATTCCTAATCAATAATGAATGGAGATTATTAATCAATGATTCATTATTGATTAATAATTCTAATCATTTTATTTATACGACTTCTCTTAATACAAAATAAGATAGGAAAAGTAACAATCTTCACCTTTATATGTAAAACTCTATGTCTATAAGGGAATGGTTCGAAGACAGGCGTAAAATAACTGGATTACTAAAAGATTCGGTCGAAGGGGATAGTAAGGACGTTAATGAGACGGATAATCAAAATAAGAAAAATATTGATTACGTTAAAATTAATAGATTATGGGTTCAATGCGACAATTGCGAGAGCTTGCTCTATATAAGATTCTTGAGAGAGAATAAAAGTGTTTGTGAAGAATGTGGATATTATCTGCAAATGAATAGTTCAGATAGAATCGAACTTCTAATTGATCGTGACACTTGGTGTCCTATGGATGAAGACATGTACACTCTAGATGTTCTTCAATTTCATTCTGAGGATGAACCTTCTAATTCTGATCCTCTTAATTCTGAGGATGAACCTTATAGTGATCATATCACTTCCTGTCAAATAGAGACAGGTTTAACTGATGCTATTCAAACAGGCATAGGTAAATTAAATGGTATTCCTATCGCACTCGGAGTTATGGATTTTAAGTTCATGGGAGGTAGTATGGGCTCTGTAGTAGGTGAGAAAATAACCCGTCTAATCGAGCGCGCTACCGAGGAATCTCTTCCAGTCATTATGGTGTGTGCTTCCGGAGGAGCACGCATGCAAGAAGGAAGTTTTAGTTTAATGCAAATGGCTAAAATAGCTTCTGCGTTACATATTCATCAGAAGGATAACAAGTTGTTATATTTCTCGATTTTGACGTCTCCGACAACCGGTGGAGTGACTGCTAGTTTTGGCATGTTGGGAGATATCATTATTGCCGAACCTAAAGCGTACATCGCATTTGCAGGTAAAAGAGTAATCGAACAGACATTAGGGCAGAAAGTGATTGAAGATTTTCAGGTGACTGAAAATTTATTTGATCATGGTTTGTTTGATCTGATTGTTCCACGTAATCTCTTAAAAGGTGTTCTAAGTGAACTATTTCGGCTTTACGGTCTTGTTCATAGAAACAAATGAACGTTTAGTTTTGTTCCTTGTAAAAAAAAAAGGATAAAATCGAGTTCCTTGTAACGAAAGTGAAAGTGATACAGTTTCTTATCGCGGTGAAATAATTATTTATTGAAGATAATTGCTTTTCACTCCTTTCTTACCAACAATTTTTGATTATCAATCCTATACTAACAATAAATATAGCCTTCACTCTCCGAAAAAAGATAAAAATTGGTCAGGATTCATGTTCTTACACTATTATATATTATATAGTATGAATAAGTGATGTAATTAATATATCTATATTCTAATAGAGAAAGAAGATCCTCATTGTTGAACTCGGGATCTTATTCAAAAACAATTTTGGATCCAACTTTAAATAAATTTTCGGGATTTTTGGATTGGAAGAGACAGGGAAAGGAACAATATTTGCGTACATTTATTCTATTGCATACATGTATTCTATGAATAAGGACGAATAGGACTGCTCATTTGGTCCCATCACTTATTTGATCTTATAATCATTTCTTGTAATATGGATAAACATTTCATTTATTAACTAAGGTACTCGTTCTATGATAATTCCTAGCCTACCCTCTATTTTCGTGCCTTTAGTCGGCTTATTACTTCCGGCAATTACAATGGTTCTTTCTCATCTTTATATTCAGAATGACGAGATTTTATGAATATGATAAATTAAGATTTAAGAAATGGGTTTGGATCTTTCAATTGCAGCAGAACAGATAGGATATCTATATCTATTTCAGATTATATGAGATAGGACCCTTATAGACACAAAATAGGTATAAATATCCATATGTATTTATTCATATTCATATATGAATATGGATAAATCTTACAATTATATAATATATGTATATATATATATATAATTCATTTTATATTCATTAATATCTATTTACATATACATATAAAATCTATGTATGTGTAAATAGATAGGTATTGATAAATATGTTAATATGGTCTGTTATATTTTTGAATATGACATACATTTCTATTCCTGGAGATATTTATACTCCACTGATCCAGTGTTGTTTCATACATTTTGAAATGAAGGACTTATTTGGAATAAACGGTAAGAATTGCCAAGAACATAAACTTGGCTGACTTGACTGAAATGTTAGCTATGTATATATATACCTAGTTCATAATAGTTTGGGAACCAAAGGATGAAAAACTTGGTCATTCCCTCAACTTCAATAGGATGGAATTTAATACAATTTTTTATGAATCGTCGATCCAAATGGCTCTGGATAGACCCTATAAAAGGGTCTCGAAAAATAAGTAATTTCTTTTGGGCTTGTATCCTCTTTCTGGGTTCACTAGGATTTTTCCTGGTAGGGATTTCGAGTTATTTTGGTAAGAACCTGATACCCCTATTGTCATCTCAGCAAATACTCTTTGTTCCACAAGGGATTGTAATGTGTTTTTATGGTATTGCAGGTCTGTTCATTAGCTCTTATCTGTGGTGCACAATTTTGTTCGATGTGGGTAGTGGCTATAATAAGTTTGATAAAAAAACAGGAATTGCATGTCTTTTTCGTTGGGGATTTCCCGGAAGATATCGTCGTATTTTCCTAAAATTTAGTATGAAGGATATTCAGATGATCAAAATGGAAGTTAAAGAAGGTATTTCCCCTCGTCGTGTTCTTTATATGGAAATAAAGGGCCTACAAAACATTCCTTTAACTCGTATTGGTGATAATTTGAACCTAAGGGATATCGAACAGAAAGCTGCCGAATCAGCCCGTTTCTTGAATACATCCATTGAAGGGTTTTGAAATGAACCGGGGATAATTCTTTATCCTCGACATAAATTTGAATGTAAAGACATTTGAATATGGATCGGATCAAGGAACATGAATCAATATCCAATCAGGAAATTTTCATATATATATATGAAAATTTTTTTTTTCATTTTTAAAGAGCATTTTTCATCTTTGGAAATAACTGGGGAAAGATTTGTAAAGGATCGATCCAGTGATCAGAATTCAAAGGATCTTCGGAATTAATAATACTTATTTTACTTCAAGTTATTCTTGAGTCAGATGGAATGGAAAAAAGAAATAGATAATTGGTCCAGATAGAAACGATCTGGAATGATCGGATATCTGGGAACGATCTCCTCCTTATGCTCCGTCTCGCTCATTTGGAGCGAACCTTTTATTCTCCGAGGATATTTTTTTCTCGGGGTCAAACAATTATGCAATAGATCAATCTATGGGTCCCATACCTCACTCTATCACTCGTACTTTGTCTAGATTTCGGACAGAACTGACGAGTGAATCAGGTTTGTTAGCGATTCGCGAATTGGAAGTGGCCGAATATAAAGCATCAGCTTCCCTACGATATCTCGCATGTTTAGTAGTACTGCCCTGGTTAATTCCTATTTCATTACGGAAAGGGTTGGAGCCTTGGGTTACAAATTGGTGGAATACTGGTCAATCTCATAAAATTTTTGATTATCTTCAGGAAGAAAATGCTCTAGGAAGATTTGAGAAAATAGAAGAACTATTTCTATTAGAAAGAATGTTGGAAGATTCTTCGGGAACACATTCACAAGATCTTCGTATAGAGATGAAAAAAGAAACGATCCAATTGGTCGAAATGTACAATGAAGATTGTATCCAGATAATCTCACATTTATTAACAAATCTAATAGGTTTTGCTTCCATAAGTGCTTATCTCATTCTGGGTAAGAAAAAAATTGCCATTATAAATTCTTGGATCCAAGAATTATTCTATAGTCTGAGCGATACAATGAAAGCTTTTTCCATTCTTTTAGCAACCGATCTATGTATTGGGTTTCATTCGCCCCATGGTTGGGAAATGATGATCGATTCGATCTCCGAAAATTATGGATTTGCCCATAACGAACGAATCATATCTGGTCTTGTTTCAACTTTTCCAGTCATCTCAGATACGATTTTTAAATATTGGATCTTTCGTCGTTTAAATAGTATATCTCCGTCACTTGTAGTAATTTATCATTCGATGAATGAGTAAAGAATAGGTTTTTTTTATGATCGACAACAATTGAAACATAATCATAAAGTTTGTTTTCCGTGTTCAGAAATTAGCTATTCCTCCCCCTCAGTCTTCTCCTGGTACGAGACTTTTTATTTCTTACTTTTAGGTTTGGTTCAATCAATATAGTAGCAAAATTTTTGACAGGTAACTATGATAGCTACCTACTCTCACCCAAAAAATGATTTGGAACCAATAATTGAACCATGCAAAATAGAAATAATTATGGCTGGACGAAAAAGATGACTTGGTTAATTTCCGTCCTGGTCATGATACATATCATAACTCGGACATCCATTTCGAATGCATATCCCATTTTTGCACAGCAGGGTTATGAAAATCCCCGAGAAGCAACTGGACGTATTGTATGTGCCAATTGTCACTTGGCCAAAAAACCTGTAGATCTTGAGGTTCCGCAGTCCGTTCTTCCCAATACCGTATTTGAAGCAGTTGTTAAGATCCCCTATGAGACGCAAATGAAACAAGTTCTTGCTAATGGTAAGAAAGGGGGTTTAAATGTAGGAGCTGTTCTAATTTTACCCGAGGGCTTTGAATTAGCCCCTCCGGATCGTATTTCTCCTGAGATTAGAGAAAAGATGGGTAATCTTTATTTTCAGAACTATCGTCCCAATCAAAAAAACATTATTGTAATAGGTCCTGTTCCTGGTCAAAAATATAGTGAACTTGTGTTCCCGATCCTTTCACCAGATCCTGCTACTGATAAAGAAGCTCACTTCTTGAAATACCCCATATATGTGGGTGGTAATAGAGGAAGAGGACAAATTTATCCCGACGGGAGTAAGAGTAACAATACGGTCTATAGCGCTTCAGCAACAGGAAGAGTGAGCAAAATTTTACGTAAACAAAAGGGTGGATATGAGATAACTATTGAGAATACATCAAACGGTGGACAAGTGGTTGACATTGTACCTCCAGGACCGGAACTTCTTGTTTCAGAAGACGAATTGATCAAGGTCGATCAACCATTAACGAATAACCCTAATGTGGGTGGATTTGGTCAAGGAGATGCAGAGATAGTACTTCAAGATCCATTACGTGTTAAAGGTCTTTTATTATTCTTTGCATCTGTCATTTTAGCACAGATATTTTTGGTCCTTAAGAAGAAACAATTTGAGAAAGTTCAATTGGCCGAGATGAATTTTTAGGTCTATATATTTTTGAAGTTGACTGATTGGATCAAAAATGAATACCCCTTCGGAGATGGAGATCCTTTTATCCTACTTCTCTCTTATATATTCTTGGGAAAAAGTATATTTAGATATATTGACTTTTTGAATAGGGAGTGGGTGATTCAATAAGCACTGGAACAGATCAACTTGTCGAACGATCCATCCCCATATGCTATGCTATATCGTGTACTATATACATGCCATTCCCTTCTTTCCTTGCTCATGTTAAAAAGAAATAGATAGATAGATCGCAGGGAGGAGAGATGAGGAGAATAACTAAGTCATCTTGATTGAAGAAGATTCCTATTTTCTCTGATCCCATTCTTTCTCCTATCCGATTATTCTTCTTCGAAAAGATTCGGAGAAATTCTCCGGTTTATCATCGAGATAAGAGGAACTAATCGGGTTTCCGATCCTGTCCTATTCGTCAATTCCTTTCCTTATACTGAGGAATTTCAAAAAATGAATAAAGAAGGAAGAGCAGACAAGTAAGGGGCAATATAACTCATTAAGCAAAACAACCCTATAAAACTTTTGATAGGGTTCGTTCCTAATGAGAGAAAACGAATAAAAGGTGTTTTTCCTCCTCTTTTATTTTGTAAGCCAAAATAAGAGAATAAAAGATTCTATCCGCACATTTAGATTCTCATAGTTTGGGCTTTTACAGAAACTTCACAGAATTTCCGATCAGAGAAATGAGCAAATATTGAGTAATTCATATTCTCCGTTTCCCTGTTGTTCCTTCGACAGAGATTGAAATTGGATCGATCCAAACTTTTTTTTATCATATAGCGAAAGAATAGATTGGCTCATCACTTGACTAAAAGGCATTGAATGGAGTAAATGACAGAGTCATTGTATTAATATGAATCTTCTCTTCTAATTCATATTAATATAGAAGAGAAGATTCATAAAAAAGAGATTTTGATAAGACCTTACCCTTCAAAGAAGGGTAAGGCTTTATCAATTTTTCACTTTCGCATGTATAGTATTCCCCACAGTAAGTGCATTTCCCCTACTATAGGGATGACCCTAATCCGGAATATGAACCATAGAAAAAGATACCCAGTAGACCAATCACGATAATACCAGTTACAGTACCTATCAACCAAAGAGGGATCCTTCCAGTGGTATCGGCCATTTATCTTACTCCCTTTCACATTTTCTTAAGTGGTAATGCTCGAGACATAAACAGTCATAGCATATATAATTATGAGTATTGGATCTTTCCGAATGGAGTTAGAAGATTCTCATTGTTCCTAATTGAACAAATAATTAGAGAATAGAACAGCAAGTACAAAAATGAGTAGCAACCCCCAGTAGAGGCTGGTACGATTCAATTCAACATTTTGTTTGTTCGGGTTTGATTGTGTCATATCTACATACTTTCTTTAGATAGAGTTTATCGCTGGATGAACTGCATTGCCGATATTGATCCCAAGAAAAAAACTGTAGGGACAGCTAGCCCGTGAACGGCCAACCATCTAACTGTAAAAATCGGATAAGTTCTATCTATAGTCATGAGTGCCTCCTAAAAAGATCTAGTAAATTCATCGAGTTGTTCTAACGGATCGAAACGGCCAGTTACTAATGGAACCTCTTGTCGGCTTTCTGTGAAATACTCATTCGGCCGAGGGCTCCCGAACACATCATAAGCCAAACCCGTGCTGACAAATAACCAACCTGCAATGAATAGAGAAGGTATAGTAATGCTATGGATAACCCAGTATCTAATACTAGTAATAATGTCAGCAAAGGAGCGTTCTCCCGTATTCCCAGACATGCTCAGCTCCATATATTATTGTAAAGTCAGTCAAGGGGGAATTGATCCCATGAAAGATAGAGATCAGGAAATGGAAAACTACTGATATCTTCTCCAATCCTTGTTCGATTGTCAATGTTATACCAAGGGTATCTTTGAAGTCTACTGGACCAGTATAGCTAGCCTTCTTCCGACACAGCAATACAATTTTGATGAGTATCAAGAAGGAACGGGATAGAATGATTCTATTCCTGCCAGTGATTCCATCTCTGTTTGGTCAACTAAATCCCAACAGAAAAAAATGGAATATTGCATGTTCCGAGGGAACCCCTCAATCGATGTTGTAACAATTGCATAGACCATGGAAATTTTTGATCGGAATTAGCTTCTACAGGTGGCTGTAGAACCGAAAAAGAGGATTAGTGCCGCTAGGAGCAAAGGATATCAATCACTATCAATACAACTAATCCAGAATATTATACTTTTACCCCTTCCTTTTTCACTCCGACATGACATTATGTCCGCGTAGATTATATCAGTAATTCAAATTGCACGGATCATTGGTGCTACGCAGATGTATGTCGCTCTTCCAATAGTATCTGACACACGTGGATTTATGCCACGGACTTATTATATAGTACCTTGTATTAACAAGTAGGTATTACTTATTGGATAAAACCGAGTGGATAGTGCATGCAATAAAACCTAGTCAATTTTAGGTATGTGAAATTACGAGATACTCCTTGCAAGAGGTGGAATTCTTGTAATATCGGGCTCTACTGGCTATAAGAATGAATATGAAAAAAAAAACCTAATCCATCTAGAGGATCGAATGATTGGATCAATAAGATCTATAATTTAAAGGACAAACCAGATATGAATATTCTTACACCTAAACGTGAAATTCACAAAACTTTGGCTATGTCTGTAGAATCCATTTTTACGGTCCAGTCTTTGGACCGATAGCTGCTACTGGTAAAAAAGATAATGTCAGGTGATCCAATCGTACTGATTTAGAATTTATTCACCCTTAAGAAGATTACGTTCGACAATTTGTGAAGGGGTTCGCGAGTGCTATTCATTAATTACTCGATCAATGTGGGGATTTCTAGGATAATGAAGATAATTTCACCATAGATTTCTTTCATCCATGTTCGTTCATACATATCTTATAGTAGATATAAGATTCTGAATTGGTACAAATTGGGACAATTGATCTTTTGTATTCTGATTTCAAGGTTATGAAAAGAAAAATTTAGGTAATTGTCTCATGAAGATATGTATAAACCATATTTCATTCAGTCCTTCCACGTCTACTATAATTAGTTATTTTGGTTTCTTATTGGCTTCTATCATTTTCACCCTAGTCCTATTCATTAGCTCGAGCAAGATACAACTTATTTGAAATGAAGGAAGGGGAAACCCTCTCAGTTCACTATTTTCATTTCAACAATTTTGTTGATTCTCTCTATATCAATTTATGATCATTGAGATTCATATCAAATTCAGGGTACTATCCAGGATAGCTATTATCCCTACTTATTCCGTTGAATCGAAATGGTTGAGGCTTTGCCATCCGGAATTGTTTTAGGTCTAATTCCTATAACTTTGGCCGGATTATTCGTAACTGCATATTCACAATACCGACGTGGTGATCAATTGGATATTTGATCCGGAAATATTCTCCCATTTCATTGGCTTGGCCTCCTACTTTTCCTGGGAGGTCAGAATCCATTGCTCGTTCCAGTTGAAACGGAATTATCGATAATCTAGAGGGTTTCATTCTCTAGGAACAGAATCACGCTCTGTAGGATTTGAACCTACGGCATCAGGTTTTGGAGACCTACGTTCTACCGAACTGAACTAAGAGCGCTTTCTAAAAAATATGGAGATAAAGGGAATAAAAAATACCTTTCGTTGATACTCGTAGAGTATCAAACATTTTTGCATCTGATACGATTCAATTATTTGATGTTCGATTCAAATCGATATAAAATGATCTTTCGTTCCTCTCTCTTTCCATAGAAAAGAAGGGATAGGTAGGGATGACAGGATTTGAACCTGCGACATTTTGTACCCAAAACAAACACGCTACCAAGCTGCGCTACATCCCTTCTAATCATTAGACAATGTTATTTTATATAATTTGAAATCTGTTTCCAATATTTTAACACCTTTATTTCTCTTTGGTCTCGTGGGTGAAAAGACTTTATACATGCATGTAGGGTCTATTATCTAGAATATAACTATGAATTAGCAAAATTTGGTTTGGTGATGAAACATCCTTTTCCTGTTCTATAAATAAGGACCCAGCCCGGATCAAATTATACATATATCCATAAGTTCCGAGTTTCCCCTACAAGAGATTCATAACTATTGGGTTGAATAACTTACGCATTATGATCGATAAGGAGAATTTACAATGCAAGATCTAAAGACCTATCTTTCCACAGCACCTGTGTTAGCTATTTTATGGTTCATGTCTTTAGCCGGTCTATTGATAGAAATCAATCGTTTTTTCCCAGATGCTCTGACTTTGACTCTTTAATTTTTTTCCTCCCCCTAAAACCGAGGAAAAAAAAATTGTGTTAGATCTACTTTTCCTACCTCTTGGACAAATTAGTTGATTCAGCCCCAAATAGAGATCCAAGCTTTTTTTTTTTTTGGGGGGGGGGGGGGATTCAAAGTAGAAATAAAGATCCAAAGGTTCTTTCCACATTTCATTTTGTAAGTACAACTGAAAACTCCTGATCAAGGATTTTTTTACTCAAAATTTTTTCATCGCGGGATCTCCGGTTATCAACAACTTCTATCCCTTTTTCCCTCTTTCTTTTTCAGATCAAAAGAAAAGTAGACCCAATATCCAGAGTAAGTTTATGGCCAAGAGCGGAGATGTAAGAGTAACAATTACTTTGGAGTGCACTAGTTGTACCCAAGATAGTGTTTATAAAAAATTCCCGGGAATTTCTAGATATACGACTCGGAAAAATCGACGCAATACACCTATTCGATTGGAATTAAAGAAATTTTGTCCCTATTGTTACAAGCATACCATTCACGGAGAAATAAAAAAAAGAGATTAAACTTACTACTCCTACCCAGGGATAAGAATAGATCACAGATATAAAAAGAAATGGTATTTGAACAAGATCTTTAATGGAACGATATTTTCAAAAGATTTTGAATAAATAGTATTCCAAAGGCTCATGAAACAAACTATGGAAAAACCCAAGCGATATTTGGATAAACCCAAGCGATCTTTTCGTAGACATTTGACACCAATTCGTAGACATTTGTCACCAATTGGATCGGGAGATCGGATCGATTATAAAAATATGAGCCTAATTAGTCGATTTATTAGCGAGCAAGGAAAAATATTATCCGGCCGAGTTAATAGATTGACTTCAAAACAACAACGTCTGATGACTAACGCTATTAAACGAGCTCGTATTCTATCTTTGTTACCTTTTCTTTATAATGAAAACTAATTTGATCCATATAAATGGGAAATGAACCTACTCCTTAATCAAATCGGAGCTGGGATATCTGTTCGATAAAGAGGCAGATCTTGAGTCTATTGTCGAAAAAGTTTACAGGATTTCATTCTTGGAAAATAATTGGATTTCATTCTTTTTATTTTGTTTATTTCTAATCCAATATTGAAAATATTGAAATGGTTCTACCTTCCCGGAGGGAATTCTCCGGGAGAATCTGTTATATCCATTCCATCTTTATCTATTTCTTTCATTTATATCTAACCTATTTCATCACACGATAAGTTCTTTCTTCAAGATGGTGGAAAAGCAATTACTATCTAATACAGCTATTTGCGCAAGTGTTTTACGGTTTGGAAGCAACTGCCTCTTATACAAATATTGGATGAATCTGTTATAAGAGACTCCATTGGCACGGGCTGCTGCATTGATCCGAGTAATCCACAAACGACGAAGATCTCTCTTGCGTTTACCTCTATCTCGATGGGCGGAAGCTAAGGATCTATCTTTTCGTTGGTTAGCAGTTCGAAAAAGTTTCGAATGGGCCCCTCGAGAGCCTGATACAAATGCAAGAATCTTTTTCCGACGTTTTCGAGCTATATATCCACGTTTCACTCTGGTCATTGAAGTTTACTCTTATGAATCGCTAATCTTTTTCTCGGTTAGTCATTTTTTTTTTTTTTTTTTTTTTTGAAATAATTTATTTTTTTTTTT
>Ga0233342_1000256_pt1 | contig 16336 bp, 15 predicted proteins | sample GEONDECOMP273_FD_180706 | JGI IMG/M metagenome (GOLD analysis project Ga0233342, IMG submission 180706) | Leaf litter microbial communities from Shasta-Trinity National Forest, California, United States - GEON-DECOMP-273 | ecosystem: Environmental > Terrestrial > Plant litter > Unclassified...
TGGGAATAGATAAGAAGAGGGGAGCTGCGGTACAGTCACTTAACGTACCGGTTGGGGTTTGGGTGGGATAAATCAAATTAGAAGATATTGAAAAGAATAGAGAAGAAGCCCGATCTCAGGAACGGAGTCGCTCGACCAAAGGGCCGCCATCGCTGTTCATTCATTCTTTATATATGTCATTACGCTTTTCATAATTGAGAAAATAGGAGATTGCTTCTAAGCCCGCAGACGAGCCTAACCAAAGAGGGAGCGAGGTAGGATTTCACATTGGTGGGAAGTGTGACTCCCGGCTATGCCCAGGGCCCCGAGGGTCACCGAAGAACGCACATATAGTGCCTGGGATGCTGGTTTCACACGACTAACTTTGGTTAATCTTTCCTCTCCCTTATTTGGTTATGATTTCCTCTCCCGGTGGTCGAGCGTGCTTTCGCATCCTCATTTTTGTTATTTTTCTAATTTCCTAGCTCCGCACCTCGTTTTTCAGTGACTTTTTCTTGATTTCCATTCATTCTTTATATATGTAATAACGCGGCGATTTGGTGTGAGTCGAATGCTGAAAACGTTATTCCAGTAATTCTTTATATATGTAATTATGGTTGTTTATCCGTCACTCCAGCGAATGGGTTCCAACAGATGGGTGCTTCACTCCAGCAAATGGGTTATTTTATTATATATGTAATTATGGTTTGGAATTTTCTGTGATTTATCTGGGGCTAATGAGTGGCATTATTATTATATGTAATTACGCTTTTAGCATCGGATCTCCACTCTCATAATAAATCATAATATATATATAGCCATTTATATATAATTTGAAAGGACCTATTAGATATACATAGATGAATTGGAGTCTTTTATACACGAGCACATATAGCCTGGGGACGGGTGTCTCCTCCACTAGGCCCTTTATTTCCATCCTCCGTTTTGCCAACGACGTGGTCCTCTTTTCATCCACCCCTGAGGGGTTAGATACAGCTCGATGCCTTATCCAGTTTTTGCAATCTTCGTCAGTCAGTTGATTGTCAACCTTGGCAAAACCAAGGTTATGATCTTCAACCCTAGGCTGCAACTCCGGGTCCGTGTTAGGGTGAACCTATCCAAAGACCTCAGGTAGTTTGTCCTTATTCGGGATGGAGGCAGAATATTAATAACACGTATCTATGCGACATAATGTATCCATGTTGCCAGGACTTAAACATGCGAGTTCAACTTGCAATAGCAAGCATTGCCAAAACGTAGATATGCCAAATCATAATAGAAAAAAATGTGTAAAGTAGATATGTAAACATCATATATTAACAAGTAGATATGTTACATCTAGTTTTATATTAATCTGGCTTTCACAAGGGGCTAGCACTTGGATTGAACTATGAGGCTATGGCCTTGGCACATATTTATTCAACCCATAGCTATGGAGACCAGCCTCTGGCAGGGGCTTTGTCTAGGAGTGGAAGTTCTAGAATTTAGAGAAATGAAAATTCATAGATAGATTGATAGAAACAAATAATAATAATAATAATAATAAAATAATAAAAACAATCCATCAGTGTCCGGGCCCACCCCCAACCCAGCAGCTGACGTAGTCTAGCACATTTTCATTTGCGGCACATACATACGTCATAGCACTTAAATGTAGCACACATATTTGCAGCACCTAATCGTAGCAATCCATAGACGACCTATGTGTAGCACTTCTTTGTTCACTCACTGCACATAGTATAATTTCCCTTCCTTTGCCTCATGTGCTATGCAACTTTTTCTAGAAACACTAGCCCTTGTATCAAAACAGAGCAGCCCTCTTCTCCCGGCCCTCGCTAGCTTCGTCGACCCGTAGGGCCTCTCCTTCGTACCTCAGTCGAGTGTTTCTATCGACCAGCCGTATGACCAGCCCTGTTCCGCCCTGTCCTGCCCCAACTAGGCTTTCTGTCATCAATAAATCCCCAGCAAGAATAAAGGAATGCTATGTAGCTATACTAAACCATCCCAGCTAGCCCGCCCACCAAATAAGATGAAACTGAACACATCTCCTCATAAAATACGGAGCATGCCAAATCGGTAGAGAACGGAGCACGCTTCATTGGAACACCGACACGCCCATTCGAAGCAAGCGAACCACTAGCTTTTTTTATTCCCTTATTGTTAAGGAAGCGCCTGCTTAATAAACGCGTTATATATTTTTTGCCCACAAAGGGAAGGGACTTTTACCAGAGGAAATAAATCCAGTTTTACCTGGCTGGATCAATTGGACGCTTCAAATTAACCATCGAGTCGTGGGGATGATACCCCTATCTATTTCTTTTGGTAGAGACATGGCAAGGCAAGGCAGCTTGCTTGGATTATTATCACGAAACGAACGTGTCGAGAGGAAGGAAACCCGGAAAAGTGGAATACTATTGATCTTTGTTGGGGGGAGCATTCCCTGCTTGTATAGGAGTTAGGGGAAGCACCTTACTTCCAATGTCAGGCATAACTCTGTCTTATTGTATTAAATCCAAAGGAAAGTTGCCACGCACGATCCAACGACAGACAGGTGGTTCCCTGTGCCAACCCAAACAAGTCCTTCCATTCAAGTGTAGTCCCTTCCTTCCAAAATGAGGGGGGGGAATGAAGAGTGTGAATAGCTGTCCATAAAACATAAAGTCTCTGTAAAGGCATATAAAGGGGCAAGATTACGAGCCCTCTCCCTTCGGTCGATCGTCTTTTGACACGAAGAACGACGCAGGCCCCACTTGACTAAGCAATTCATTCAGCAGCAAGTGTATAAGGCTAAAGTATAGATCTTAAGGTGGTAGCAGGCAATTAACTGAAAGGCGGGTAGGGTTATTATATATTCCTAGCAATGTAGTTGGTTCTAATTCTTGAATTGTATCAGCAAGGTTCCGCAGAATAAGAAGACCACAAGCAAGCCCACGAGCAAGGCTATGAGCAAGCCCATAACTAGTAAGGTTCTGTATAGGAATACCATTATCAAGGTTACACATAGAGTCGTACACAGAGACACCCACTTCAGATACCACAGAGATAGAGACACTACCATGATAAGCCTCAACACTGCCATGATAGAGTCATTTATCTACTTTATTTATTGGTAATACGGGGGCTCCTCGTATAGGGGTGGGGCATGGCAGCTATGTGCTGTGAACGATGGGTGCATTAGACAGGGTTTCGATACCTTCACATCAAAAGCGAGTTACTACAGCTTGTTATATATGAGTCAACGGGTGAGGATAATAAAGAGTCTTCAGGCAGGGGATAAACGAACCACATTCACCTTACGCCATGAGCCTATCATATTTAGCCAAGCCCACAAAGGCCCACCAAGTATGGCACACCATACGTGAGAGTGTTTGGTACCCCACACGTATTCGATGTTCAGTTGGGTAGGGGATCAATCAAAAGAGATCAAAAAAGAGTGTGTCTAGCATGTTAAAATGTTAATCTAAAATTAGAACGTAAAAGTATTCCCTTTTCCCGCCTTCCTGTGCTTCTGTCCTTGTTTTCCGCATTATCTTTCCATACCAGCAAGACCAACCCCCTCGCGCACGCACTCCGTTGCTCAACCACCCGCCAATACCACCAACAAATAAGTCAACCAAGGAACCTACTCAAGGAAACCCGGAAATGATACTACCTTGCAAACAAGGTCAGGGCGCGGCACCAGAGATTATACAGGGCTGTGGCGGCCTTCCATTTTGTTATGGCTGGGGATCTCATCTTTCTGCGTGCGAAGGATGGATGGATGGAGGCGCCTTTGGACTTCGAAGCAATGATCTGCTGCTCAATTTGTTTTTATAGATCATTCATTTCAACCGATTATTCCAGATGTACGGTGGGAGTATGACCTATTTGTTTGTTGGGTGAGAGCTTTATACCAACCTTATATCTAGAGTTAGTTGGGGATCAATACCAATCCAACTCCACTCTCTTCTCTCAGAGATAGTTGGTCCGGCCTATATCTCTTTCACAAAACAACCGCCCCTTCCCTACTGAACGGGATAAGGGAGGGATAGATGAAACAATAATAATTTACCGAAAAGGATGGAACAGAAAAGTAGGCTGCGCCTGCTCATATGGATCACAGTACGAATGAGCTATAGACCGGTGCTAGACCCATGTTTATGCCATTCTCGTTATATTCGACCACGAAGGAACTAGAAATTAATAGCAAGCCAGACGGGAACTATTCGTTAATACCAAGCCTCCTATTTGTGTTTTGTTTTTACCAATCAAATCAAAGTGATATATATAAAGCAATAGAACGCATTTATTCTAATTAAAGTTAGGGGTTCAGGGAGTATGCCGACAACCTCAAATATCGATCTGGGCTACTTTGCTTTGCTACTAGGCCGGAGACAGTCATTTATTAAGGTTTTCATTGTGGAGCACAGCGGTCATTTAAAGAAATAAGGGCATAGCCATAGAGTCATCGCCGATAGACGGTTCTCTTGGTAATCTTAACCAGGAGGAAAACGCCAGTCGCCAGGAGAGGAGGTGCTCATTGCAAGTCTCATTCACAATCACATTATTGCCCTAGAAAGAAGGTCGCCCCATAAAGCATTGCTGCTGATAGCCACCAGTAGTCATAGATGGACTGGGTGGGATACTCCGCTTGGTTACTCATATTGGCTTGGTTACTATACTTGGTAGTGGCCACTAGACTCGAGCTACTCCGCTGATACAATAAATACGCTTGGCTAAACTTTACTTGGATGGCCTAATTGAATCCGCTGGGAGACCCTACTGACTATAATCCGCTAATAAAATGGGCTTGGCTGAACGGTACGGAAGCTCGAACTCCGGCGAGTCTCCTGCTTGGACTAAGAGAGTCGTCTATTAATAGGCTTATTGCTGCCATGGTACTCTCTAAGGCTAGTATTGGACTCAAGGGGTGGACTTTAGCTAGTAGTTCTAAGTGCATGTGGTGGACTTAATAAATATTAATCTGGCATATCTAAGTTTCACTTGTAATGTAATTAGTGAGATGCAATAAGAATAAGAACAATAAAAACTTGAATCCATTTGGTTGGGACAGATTTCAAATATTATAATTTAGCTTGTTGCCTTTGTAATAACCTCATTTTGATGAGTGAGATGAATCCCAAATCATCTGGGAACATAAAGTTATTTTATTATTTAATAAAATGGCATTTATTTCAATATAGAACTATATTTTTTATGTGGGGGTTATATAAGCTGGATGCTGTTTATTGCTTCTTCTTTAGCGCCTTTATTCTTAGCTTTAGTGAAGAAGCTGTATAACGACTAGTAGTTCTAGTTATTTATCCTTTCTACTCTATTAGTGCTAAAGTAGTAGTAGAAGTAGTTCCCTTTCTCTTTCTTTCTTTTCTTCCAGCTCTACTTGTTCCAGCTCTAACGACTAACCCTTGATCTTAACCCTTTAAAGCTCTTTCAATAGATGAAATGGGTCTGAAGTGTAGAACTTAGCTTCAAAGCCATCCATAGAGTTCCGAGGCTAGGTTAGGCCAGCCAAGAAAGAAATCTCTCTAGTTAGGTGGGGCTATCTCATATCTCTAGAATAGAATGGGTGTTAAGGTCCTATTTATCTTGGAAAGCCTATTTCAACTTTGGGGGAAAGCCTATTTGAACAACCTGGGACTATTTACTATGGTTTGCTCCTAGGAAGACCTATTTCAAACTATTGGGAAAGCCTATTGGCACTACCGGTACAGAGACTACTATTTAAACTGCTGTGAGGTACTAGCCCCAGCATATGCTAGCTATTCGAGTCAGTAGGGTTTAAAGGCAAAGCTGACGCTCGTCGCTAACGCACGCTTAGAAGGGAAGGCAAGTAAGAAGGGCACTTGGTCGTAAGATTTGGTAAAGCTATAGCCTAAGGTTGAGTAAAGCTTTTATAGTTGTTCATATAGTTTTTCGTATAGTTGTAGGTCTAGCCTCACTCTCGCTTCCTCACTACTCGTTTCGAGCATCCACTTACTTTAGATCTTTCCCGTTATTCACCAAAGCAGGTATTTAGGGATCCTTACTGGTCGGGTTGACCAGGATCTTACTGGGTTGTTGACCGGCGCAGGACCTTACCTTCTAGCTCCTTTCACCTTCAGCGCACAGTGAACCTGGAACCTGAAGAGCACTGTTAAACCTCCCTGGACGACTCTGCCTACCTCACTAGAGAGAGTGATTTATTGACGGCCGACGGATTTGTTCCCTAGCGGGGACGTGGTAGGAAAGAGAAACCGGACCTTCCACCTGCCAGAGATCTCTCTTTCTGCTTGCTGGTTGATGAATCCGGGCTGGTAGAATAAAGAGGTGGGCTGGTCGAGCTAAACCGAGGCTGGTCGAACCCGTGATGCTAGAAAGAACAGTGACATCACACCCGAAGGCTGGCATCAACCCATTGACCCCATTGATACACGATACGCGATAGAGGATGTTTCCCCATGTTGTCACGAAACAGGATAGGATTTAGTTTGGCTTGAAATGGCCGCGCTAGAGTTACGAGTTTCAGTCGCGTAAGTCCAGGTGCAGGGTTCCGCTCCTCGAGGCCTAAGCGACCTTGGTCGAGTAAGCGATCATGGCTCCTCATTCCCGCGAACCAACCAAACCAACCAAATCCTAAACCCTCTAACCCAGCGTCGATACATTCTTCTCGATGTTGAAGCAGAGAGAGAGTGGGCAGGAGCAAATAGAGAGAGAAACAGGTCCTTATCCTTCCTAGAATATTGGATCTTTCAGGGAGGGGAGAAGGGAAAGCCTCTTCCATTGCTCTAGCGGGGTCTGCCTGAGCATCCATGATTGCTTTCATTTCCATCCATGAATGAAAATGAGCAAGTTTATCCTCTAAGGGCCTGCTTTCATGATCATTGGGCCCTGTCTTCTTATTTCCCTTCTTTTATACTATTACAAAATAGGGATCATACTTATATGGCTTGTCTGAAGGGAATTTACTTTTTTCATTTATATGGTAAATTCTCCTCTATAAGGGTGGCCTGTCAATGGCTTCGCTCCTCTAAAACCCCGTCCTTATAATAAAGTCTTGTAGAGGAGCTTTCGGCCTGTTGACTCTTTTCTTATTCTATTCCCTTTCATTCTTGACTTCACCGGTTAAGGCTCAATTGCATTCTTACTGGTGCATTCTTACTGGCATTATGACTTTGAGAATATGGCTGGCCCTGGGAATTTGTTTTACCCCCCTACCGATGAGAAGCATAACAACTCAACTAGGATTAGATAATCATGAAAACCCGACCTTAACCCGAACCCGATGAATTACCCGCTGGAGAACTCTAGGAAAATAGACAGATAGTTGAGTTACCACTTGATTGAGTGGAAGGAGCATAGGGCGAGATAGTGACTGCTGGAGCTAACTAGGAAATTGACTTTTGTCGGGATAGTTAGTACCCGGTGTTCCCGCTGTATGTAGCTAAGTGCCTTGCTTGAGGGAAAGAAGAGAATAAAGGCCCAGTTCTTCCTTCGTTTATTCTCCCAGCCCTAGAGAATTCAGTGAGTCATGCATTCTCCTTATAAATACGAACAAGCTACTGCCTAGTTTTACTGTCTCGATATGGATTGAACGGACTGATCAATCTGGGCGATATGTTCTCTCAACTCGAATTGCTGGCTGGTATATCACGAATACCGGGGGTGGCAGATCAGATATACCTCACAGGGTAAACGGTCACTTTACTGGGATACAGGCAAAGTAAACACCTCGGAACTTGGATCGTATATCTCGGGACTTGGAGTTGCTGGCGATAATTTACACACGGACCTGGATTTACTGGCAGGTAGTGAGCATTTTCATCTTTTGCCTAGAGCTGCCATACATTTCCCTATACCTTGACCCTCGACCCTAGCCTCGAACTATACCCTATAACGATACGGAGCCTTGGGAATGTTCTGGGATAGATGGATAATTACCAAGCGTTATTTACAATTATTCACAAGAGGTTCATACTACATCCCAGGAGGCATAGCCACCCTACCAGCTAGACATAGATAGATAGAGATTGACCCCCCACGACGTAGCAGTAGCCCTACAGCCCACAGAGAAGCTGACATACACAGGCAGGGAGGGAAGGGAAGGGAACACCCCACATAGCCCGACATAGCCGCCTCATATAGACCACCCCAACATAGCCCACCTCATTGAGCCCGCCGACAGCCCCTCATTACCCACCGGTCAGTCCCAGTCAGCCAAGAGGCGATCCAATAGTTGATGCTTGTACTCAATGATGGTACTCTATGCTTGTACTCCATGGCTTTTACTCTATGTCAGTCAGCCAATAGTTGATCAGTACCAGTAGAGGTACCGATTAACGCTAGCCATGAGGATAAGGCCACCTCACATAGCTTACAGACTTACACAGGGAAGGGGGGCCGCCCAACATAGCCAACAGATTCGGCCCAGGCACCAAGTTGGCTTGGAACAGATTTTGCAAAAAACTCTCATTTATCATTTTCATTTGGAGAAACCTCTGAGAAACACTAAAGCGTTCATCAAAGAAGGATAAATTTATAGGTGGTTATTTGAGTCAGGAACCCAAATTTAGGATGCTCGCTTTATATCCATCCTTGCAGGGATAACCCCGTGGAGAGACAGATAGGGCGTTCGAGCAAGAAAATAACCCAATCAAACAAGCTAGGTCCACTGGATCATGGGCGGATGGATGGACACGGCTTGCTGGGATGGCGGGAGGGCATTACTGGCGAGTTTTAGGGAAGGGTTGAATGGCGGGCGGGATGCCGACTAGAGGGAGTAGCACCGGGTTGCTTCAGCTTACTGGTTAATAGAGGTCTGCTTAGGCGGGACAGGAATCAGCTGGATGCCAGGAGGACCACCACCATTTGGACATGCTCCTATATAATGTCAGCTAAAAAACCGTCTCAGATATTTAGTTATAACTTGAATACCCACGTTCGGGATACAACTTTAAAGATGCTCACGAATCCGAAAACAATCTCAGTTCTTATTTTCCCTTTATAGCAAATCTATTTTTCGGGCCACTATTGATTGGGACATCTATCCTACGGGGGTTACAAGTGAGGATTTTTCTCTTCTATTTTAGCCTTTCAGAAATTCTATCTATATTCTGATGCTTTTACGGACCAAGCCAGAAGGATTCAACCTACCAAGGCATGCCGCCACCACTACTTTAGTCGTCCTTTGAGGAAACAAAGAATGAATGAACCGGAGAGAAACTAAGCAAGGGATCGAGGGAAAAAGAAAAAGGGGTTGTGGTCGTTTGAGCGACAGAACCCCCCCCGTCGATGCTGGCTTGTTGATTGGTCATAGAAAAAAAATCCCCGATCGATCTTGCTTGCTTGAGATGGATGGCAGGAAGGCCTTGTTAGAGCACCGGTTACTTATATGAAACGCTTGGCAGGGCAGTAAAGGTACAGTTATCGCTGGGGATCTAGCTAGGAGATGGAAACAGACAGGCCGGGTTGGACGCCCACTAGATATAGAGGGAGGTTATACTGGTTGGGTTCTTTGAGCCTCCTGGCTAGAGGTACGCTGGTGACTGGCAGCAGCACAGTAATAGTAATAGGCAGGCTGGCACGGGGGGACCACCACAATAACAATTTGTACAAGCTCATATATAATAATAATAAAAGATAACCCATAAGATATTTATGTATCCATTGAATACCTGGCTGGTTCGGAGCGGGCCGAAACTTCTTATGCCCGTGAATCGCCAAAAACACTCTCATTTATTATTTATTCTTCAGAACAATTATCTTTTTCGGAACACAATTATTCCTATCATCCGGAGACTCAAAGTGATCATTTATATCTCAAATTTTTGCTTTTCAGAAACTTTCCCTCTTTCTTCTTTAGTTTGATGGTTTCAGGGAAGGCTTGTTTGCGAGCTGCTGATTGGACGGCGGGGGAATAAGATGGCGGGTGGGCTGCAGATGGATCGTCGCTAGGAGAAGACCCCGTTTGTTGAAGCTGGATTGGTCATGCACGCGTGGGCAAAGAGAGGCACTTCTTTCACGGAAACACGAGAGGTTCCGCTTTAAACTGTTAAACTGCTTGTGTGGTTTATTACAGATATAAGAAAAACTAAACCTTTACAAACCTTATACTCACTATAAGCAAATTGAAACTAGTGAGTGGTTAATAATAAAAACGTGTATTATACACGTGTCACACACAAGCACACACCAGAAAGATTGAAAGCACTCATCCACGAGCAGCCCTCCCACAGATACTTCTTTCTAAGACCAGAGCTACTCCTAATATAGAGCACACCCATATTATCCCTTTGCTAGGTACCTACCCTCCATAACAAATTAAACAAACAGATTAGATACCTATTAACTCGAGTAGGTCAATACTTAAGACTACGCTTCCATCCCTTCGGGAAACAAAAATACTACGGGGTGAAGCTCGGCTTATTCGTTTTCTCTAAGGAGGAATTTACTTACAAACTCTATAAACTTTACACCTCCAACCAGATTAGTAAGAAGCCATACTACATCGCTTTGAATAGCATTGAAGAATAGAAACACACTTACCTCGCATAATTTCCGACCTCTGAGCCACAAACCCCGATTGATCCTACGGTCGTAAGTAAGAATACACTCACCCTTACAACCAACTAAACCCTACCCACCTACCCAAGTGCTTCATGGACGACGCTCCTTCGTTATGAGGCATACACCTATCAATAAAAGTACACCTGCAGAGTAGCCAAGTACCAAATGATTGATCCTGCTTCTGTAGGAGCAATAAACCTACCGAGCGATGCTGCTTCTTGTTCTTGATGGCAGATGGGGATGGCGGGAAAATAATTGGCGGACGGGAAAGGGCATTGCGTTAATGAGCTGGCGGGAAATAAAGGCTGGCCGGATGAGGCGTGGCTGGCTTGCTGGTTTGAGCGGGCGGGAGTAGCTTGCTGGAGAGGTCAAGCTGGAGAGGGCAGGCTGGAAAAGAGAAGAAGGCGTGGCTGGCTTGAAGGCTTTGTTAGAGCACCGGTTCACCCATTATAAAGAGACGCGGCAGGGCAGGAAGGGCACAGTTGGCTGGAGTAGCTTGCTGGCGGGAGAGAGCTGGTTGGCGGATGGCGGGCAGGATTGGTTCTACTTTGAGCTTGGTTGCGCGGGATGCTTTAGACCTTGCTGGGGGCCGGGGAGGGCGGGTAACACATGTGGGGGATTATGCGACCGATGGATCGATCAATGCGCGCAGGGAAGCTAAGAGAATTTAATGGAATGAGGGTTTCTATTCTCTTTTCATCTAAGATCTTTTCTATATGAGTCAGCGGATTGGTTCGATTTGAGCTTGATACGGTTGCTGCTTTCCACGTTAGCTTGTTGTTAACTCGGCGCTGCCAGGGTGTGGGTGCGGGGAGCTTTGAAGCTGCCTTGATGCACACCCAGGGAAGGGAAGCAAGCTCAATAAGACTTTATAGTCGTTTGTGACGTTCGCATATTTACGTGTATAACAGAAGCTTTTAAACAGCCTTAAAATAGATAAATAGATTAATATATCAATGGAAGCTTTGGGCGAGGCTATTACTTTGGATCCTATATTTTTGGAACAACGATTAGGGAATCTATCTCTTTTAGACCAGGGTTACAAGTGAGGCTTCTTATATAAAATTTTCGAATTTTAATAAACTTTACCTTTAGTTTGAGGGTTTGAGGGACCAAGCAAAGAAGGATTCATACTTCCCCATTATACCAGGCATGCCTACACCCCCCCAGTCGTCTTTTGATGAGGAGAACCCAATTGCAATTGAAGGAAGCTAGATGCTGCTTCGGTTGAGCCAGAAGAAGAAAAACCCCCATCAATGCTGGCTGTTCTGGACTGGGCATTTAAAATAGAACCTGATTCAGGCTGCTACCTCGATTTCTACGACCTTGCTGAATGGATCCTTTAAGCAAGCGAGCCAGAGAAAATAAATATTTAAGAGCTGTTGCTACCTCCCCGCGATACTACCCCCCCGTCGTTGTTGGAGCCGCCCTGCATGCAGAGAAGGAATAAGGGTTCACACTGGGGAAGGATGGAATAAGCTAGGGCAAAAACAAAGAAATTGTAATTTCAGGATGTTTCTCTATATTCGGCAGAATGATAACATTGGCTGGCCAAGGATACTACAACGCGCTTTGCTGGGAGCCTTCAGATGCAACAAGGAAGGATTTAACTTATGGATATGGATTGATGGCAGGGCGGGATGGACGGAGGATATAGAGATTTACCTATGGGACGGTTCGGAGCAAGCAATTAAGAAAGGAGTCCTTGGGCATGAATTCACCCACAATAATCTTTTTTGCATAATATAATATATAATGAATGCACCTACTACTTGGGAAACTCATCCAATTCCTCCTTAACGCTTTGATAACTACGCCTTCCTCTTGATGGAGCAACGCTTACGCCGCGGTTGATCATTTATAAGCAAATAACCCTTCACCCTGGATCAGGAGGAATAAGCAGACACCCGCCCTACAGATAATACTGAGGCTGCTGCCGGTTCGATTGATGCGGGAATCCGTGTTCGAATGCTGCCGGAACTGCCCGTGTGCAAATGCCCGTGTTCAAGTGTAGGGCCTATGGTAGTAATGCTGGGAATTATGTCGGTTCGGGTGCTGATGGTAAGCCCGGTTTTCCAAATAACTGGTTCCAAATGATGATGCTGCCTACTGAAACATTATACTACCTCTTATTACTTATATCTATCTACCCTTCTTATACCGAGAGAGGAAGTCGATACGCTCCAGAGTCAAACGATGCCAGTTTGATTGATGATGGGAAAAAATCCCGTTTTCCAAATAACCGGTTCCGAATGAGAACTCTGTTCGAATAATGATGCTGCTTGGCCTTCCCTATTACTCCTTCTCTTTCTTCTATTGCTGGTGGCTCTAGCAGCTTCTCGGCCGGTGGATTCTCCTTTTTGGTTGGTGGCAGCTGCTTTTCGGGCTGCTTTTCTGGTTTGTCCAGTGGCTTTTCTTCTGGCTGGTCTTCCAGCTTGTATTGATTCCTCCATGGACGTTGTCCATTGTCTTTATGTTTGTCATTCTTCTGTTATTCTATTTTATTTTGATTTTGTTTTTTAGCTCAGCTTTTTAGCGTAATAACATATATAGCATAAATAGATTTAACATAGGAATCATCTTTTGATCCTACTATGTGACCATCTCCTTCAGACCTGGACTGTTTTGTGATCCTGCCAATTGGCGAAAACGATCTCAGTTAAGATTTTGCCTTATTAACATATCTCTTTTTGGGACAACAATTGGAAATCTTCAGACCGGCAGGAAAAGTAATGCTTTCTATATTCAATTTGCGCATTTAATAAATTCTATCTATGGTAGGATGCACGGATTGAATCTATATTGAACTTGAGCGGGATTATGCTACTTTATGCCTTTCTCAGATTAGGGGGTGAGGTACGAACCCGGTTGCTACATCGCGGAGCTTGCTGCAGGGATTGATGCTGCTTTGACCGAGGGAACAAAAAAAGCATTCATCGAAGAAGCTAAGGAAGGATTGAGCGAAGAAGGAATTTGATCGGTCGTTTGAGCCAGAGAACCCCCTCCCCCGTCGATGCTGGCTGGTCTCGCATACCCCTTTTGAAGCTAGGCGAATAATACGGATGAAATATTGATTGAATGAGACACTGCTTTAGGTATACCCTCATTCGGTACCACTCTACCTACAGAGGAGCCAAGTGCCCAGATGGGTGCTGCTTCCGAGCGACAAACCCCGCCAGATGTGCTTGCTTTTATACCCTTCCCACGCTTTCCATACATCCAAGAAACGCCTTTACTCATTCTTTGAGCCCTGGCGTGAATTTATTGACGTAGGTATTTTATTTTAAGGGAGACCGCCATTGATGCTACTGGCGATGGGTCGGTGGAGCAAGCAATGGATGGTGTAGGGACCCAGTTGAATAATTGTTTAAACCACACATTTAGTTTATTTACATATATAACATAAATTGCTTTCACATAGAAATAATCTTTTGATCTTAACTATTGCACCTACCCCCCCCCCCAGGATCATACAGACATACACCCAGACAGCTCCAGTGGACTCCGACAGCGAGCCAGTGCCCAGTTCGCCCCCCTCGATCAATCAACTCAATAAGTTAACTCACCAGGCCAGGCCCCCTTTTTAAAAAGGTATTATTTACCCCCAGGCCCTCTCGATAAAGATAAGATATCTCTGGTATTATTTGTTGCCAATAATATATATCTGTCTGTTTTGCTCTCGATCGATAAACTAACCCCATTCCCCCCCTCGATCCATGCCATCGGCAACCTATGAATTGCCCCATGATAAATGTCTCGCTGGCTGACAACGGAAAATAGTCTGACTGGCTGAAAGGAAAGGGCATCGCACCGAAGCCTGCTTGGTTACTTTTAGCCCCCAACCTCACACCTAGAACAGCAGAAACGGGTCTCAAGACGTCTCATTTAGCCATCTTAGTTTGCTTCTGAAAACGGAGATATGAAGCCTCTGAACTGCCTCTAGCCTGCTTCTGAATTGCCAAAAAGTATATTAATTGCCTCAGAAACCTCAGAAAGCATAATAAATGGGTCTTAAAACATTGAATTTAACACATGCAGATACATGCGGAAACGCCCGAAATAATCTCATATATAATGAATGACTGAAAGAACTAACTAAGCGATGCGATCGAATGAAAGCGATCGGAATGGAATGACTCGTTATCACATATATAATAATAGAGATCCCATCTCTTCTTTCAACAGTGTTTCGGAAGGTTCAAATCCTTTCACATCGAAATCGTTCTTCTGACCTAACCAAGGGAAATAAGATGGTTCGCGCGGCTCGAGCCCCCTCGCGTTATGGCATATGGATGGCAACAAATGTCCTAGAAAGGGAGATGGGTCTTGCATCCATGACCGGTGATTCCCGCCGGTCTAAGTGTCGACCCGATCTTTGGCTTCTCTGTGGCCAAAGATATTTCACTGGGTCTTTCCATAGATTCAATGAGATGAGCGGATTGCTCCGAAAATGAAAGCAATTATGGGAGGGCAAGTCGATTGCACGGACTCATATAATCTTTAGAGCAGGGGCGACCTGGGGTGTGTCACAACCTCGTCTGGGCACATCTTACATGTCGGCGTTGCTTTCCTACCTATCTAAATGTCTAATAGGACAACCTCGGGAACAAGACTAACATCGCTTCTCTCCACGCCTCATGATAAAACCGACCAAGAAGCCTTGTCACGACACTTCCGGTGAATCCAGCCGACATGAAAACCGCAAACAGCATTTTATTGATTGACGACGGGCATACGAGACATCATAAATACAATAGCCCTTTCTACTACCTATTTTATTTCCCTGGTTGGACCCATATTGCTCGCTTGCATTGCTTGTTGTGCCTGCTTGCATCCATTGCTGGTTGGATCGATGGGGCTCGCTTGCATTGCTTACCTTCACTGGTGGTTTCCTGTCTTGGATTGCCTGTTTTGGCCCCCATTTGCTTTGCTTCCTCTTGCATAGGTAGAATTTATTCGGGCATTGATTCAGGCCACGTTTATTCCTTTCCTGGGGATTCGTTCCAGTTGATTTCTTCCACATGCATGGTTATATTTCTCGTTGCGTGATTAATTAATTTATTTATTATTGATCATTCGAGCGAGACGGTCACATTTTATGAATAAGGGATAGGATTATTCTGATCGAACCTCGGACTTGAGGGAGGGGGAACAACTATGCTGGCTGTGAGAAGATTGTTCGTTTATTCGCCAGCTAGCCCAGCGGAGCATATGCAGCCCCTCGGTAGGGGAGAACAACAGTGCATTGATTTCAGTAGTAATGGATGAATTGCCGTAGTTTATGTAGTGATGTAGGTCCAGTGGCATCACTTAGCATCACTGATGCATATTTATGTAGTGATGTAGGTCCATTTATCAAGTTCTTCTGTTATTTTGCGTAAACGCTCCAGCAAGTTCTGTTCTATGCTACGCGATTCCCACTACTGTTGGATACGCAATTCCAACCATTCTTGGGGGAGAAATAGCTTATGGAGGTAGGTAAGTAATAGCAACGTAAGTAATATAGCTTCTAGGTGGTCTCGCGGTAGGATGTTCACTGGTGATATTGCTTCATCACTCACACTGGTGGTTCGGCAAGGCAGGATTAATGGTATCGCTTCCGGATTCACACTAGTTATTTATTTATTTTGCAACGCGGACTGCGCGGGCTCTATCTAGAGTTAACAGGCCGATTGGGCGGGCTTTATTGCCTTAATTATATTGCTTTTCTTGCTTACCTAACTTGTGATTGCCGGAAGTCTTGGATCCACCACCTTCTCTTTAGCAAGCCCTATGTTGCCAATTAGTTGTTCCCCCCCCCCTATCTGCTCTTGAT
>Ga0233342_1000257_pt1 | contig 16301 bp, 11 predicted proteins | sample GEONDECOMP273_FD_180706 | JGI IMG/M metagenome (GOLD analysis project Ga0233342, IMG submission 180706) | Leaf litter microbial communities from Shasta-Trinity National Forest, California, United States - GEON-DECOMP-273 | ecosystem: Environmental > Terrestrial > Plant litter > Unclassified...
CTTCACTGGCTATTGTTACCCCTTCGCTTGCTATTGTTCTCCATCTGCATTTGTCATGGAGGAGAGTATCTCAATTCTGATCTGGTAAAATGGGTTATCCTCGCCCGATGCGGACAAGCGACTTCGTACCTTAAGTTACTTATTTCATGGTAAATTTGAGAGTGAAAAGATGGCCTATCAGTTAGTCAATTGATATGCATTAATCTGGCACTTTAGCTGGTTCATTCCCCCATTACGAACGTTGACGGGTGAGTGATGAAACCGCATGGGAGGGAAGAACTATGTAGTCGAAGTAGTGCACTAACTAGTTCCACTTTGAGGAACAAACTTGTCGAAGTTGTTAACTAACAAAATGGTAATTGAAATACTCAAATTTGTCTAAGTTGGTTAATAAAATCCAGTTACCTAATAGCTTAAAGTATGAATGATCAATTAAAAGCATGCCTTCAAAGGTAGCTCACCCCATAGAGACTGGGTAAACATTGGGGTTTAACTCACAAGAAAGTGCGCTTTGCCCGCCCAATCAAGGGTCTATGCCATCTTGGCAATGAATGAGCGATAAACCACTTTTTGATTCATAAACTTATTCTATTCGCAGTATAGAAAGAACCCCACAATGAAGAACCCTTGCAAAATGACATAAGAGCAAGAGGCAAGTCAAAGGTAATCTTTTTCTATTTGGGCGATGGGCTCATTCCCCCTACGGGGAACTCAAGTTCGGGGTAATTTGCTCTGTCCCGAAATAACTAATTGGCAATAATCCGTATAAAAGAAATGTAGGCTTAACAAAACGAAATAATTGCAGACCTACCAATAAGGCAAGTAATGAGGTAAGCAATCTAACCATTAAATGACGGTATTTCTTATCTGGGCACGAGATGAAAAGGCACTTGATTGAATGAATGCAAGTACTTGTCTTAATTCACACCGCAAAGTAACCAGTTGAGGGGAATAAAAGAAATGAAAAGACAGTCAAGTAAAAGCATTATCTTTGCTACCTTACAATCGCAGAGCAACCTTGTGTGGACAACCCCGTGATCGTCTCTCTCTGCTGCCTCGAATCGCGGGGCAAACTTGTGTGGACAACTCTGTGTGGACATACCTATGTGGACAAATCAGTGATCGTCTCTCTCCTGCCTGGAATCGTGGGGCAACCCTATGTGTACAAACCAGCCCTTTTGTGGATTTGTTCGCTAAATTTGTAAAGTATTTATTCTAGATGGCCATCGTAACTCCTTTAGTGCCAACTTGAGGGGCGGAGCCGCTCGACCAAAGGAAGAGGGTTTTTGTTATGGTTCTGACCCTTTGCATAGATGCATGTCGGTCACGATTTTGATCCAAGACAAGTTGTTTGGGTTTTGCTCTATTTATGCCACCAACCCTAGTGCTGATAGGTCTATTGTTTGGGAATGGATGGCTTCCTCACTCCCAACTACGAAATGGACCATTGGTGGGGATTTGAATATGGTGGAGCGGTCGAGCGACAGAGATGGTGGTGTTGGCAGTGTTATTTCAAGTTTGGAGAAGCAGGCATGGTCTTGATGCAAAGTTTATTTACATATGTTTGACCCTATTTGCGGAAAGAGGTATTTCAATTATGGGGTTGGTTCAGATGGTGCAACTCCCGTCAAGGCGGATATAAGGGTTAGGGGCGATTGAATCACTTGTATGGGCCTTAGGATGGGAGGAGATTCTCTGGGAAGTTCCAACCAATTGATGTGTGGATTAAATACCACAATATTTTCTAACCTGCCCATCCAGACTACCATCTTGCTTCGCAGCAATATGATTCTCCTTTGTTCCTTTTCAAGTTTAATGTTTCGTACCTAGAATCTCTTGACTTTATAGTTTTAGTGTTTGGGGTTTGGAATCTTTTCTTATTTACTTACTTCTTTGGGGCCACAAAAGGATACAATATAGTTTCTTTGGTGAGATGCGGCTCTTTGCCATACGATTAGTTCATGTGAGGTTGGGGATGGTTGATTGCTCGTAACTGGAGGCGAAGTGAAAGGAGGCCTAAAGATAGCTTGAAGAGGTTTGAGTCTCCTTGGAGGAGGATTTGCACAACACCTCTCTCTAAGAGGAAGCAATGTGGTGGGAGATGGTTGTTCAGAGATAGGAGTATACTGCAAAAGGTGCTAGGGTTTACGCATGCCTCTAGAGGATCAGTGAAATGTATCTCGAAATTCTGTTTTCTTTTTTGAAGCGCATAGTATATGTTTATTGGATACTTGGCCTTTTTTGGGAGTGTTATACCACATACTGTATGGGGTCTAGAGGATACTATTTTTTTCTAGGCCATGACCCCTGTTGTGGCTAACCATGATTTTATCACGATGGATTGTCCGAGCTTTTATAGACTTATCTTCCGAGGACACAAAGTCTTGGGATTATCGAGACTTTCAGATGAGGGATATATCAGTGCCATCTCATTAAGGGCCAGTGCTTTCAGATATGATGTGCCATATGTTTCATTTCCTGTGCTATTGATGATGCCATGCTGCAATGTGATGATGTTATATGATGCCATGAGATTCATGCTTCAGATTAGTCAGGGTGTTTTATGGATGCTTTCAGTTCATGCTCAATTGATCCATGCTTTATAGGCCATTTTATCATGATAGTTTTTGATGTTGGTTGATGGTGAGTATGTACTTGATACACTTAAAGGTTACCTAGGCTTGATAGTCCATGATGCTACCTAGTATTTCTTATACTTAAACACCTACTTTAGCTTTTACTTAGGTGTCTGAACCACCCTTCTTTAGTTCCCCCATATGTGAAACTCTTTATAAATCCATCTTTTTATATTAGCATCCTTATCCATATCTCAGTTACCCATTGATTAAGGCTTGCTTGTTTACAAGCAAAGTGTGACCCTATATTTTCCTAGTTGTACTTAATTAAGTGCTAAATGCCTTAGCCAAAGTACTGGACCTCACTATATTGGTGGGGCCAACTCTATCACTGAAAAGGTTGATGCAAGTGTTTCGTGAATACTCACATAAGCCCACTGGAATCAACCATCATTCCCTAGAATCCTTGTGCTGCAGACTGGAAGGATTCAATTACTTGACCCATATATATAGAAAGGACTAGTGCAAAGTGAAAATCAATCTTACTTTGCATGAAAAAGATAGAAAATAAAAAATTATCAAAATTAAAGAATATTCTCAAGGTCCGGAGGGCTTGTCCTTTTGAGGGCAAGGGAGACCCTCTCCTTCTAGTCGAGCGACTCCGTCCCCGCTGTTTCACTAGAGTGAGTTCCAAAGCAGTAACAACCACCTCCTCAGTCTCCCTCCCATTTGTTAGAAACTTGGTGGGATTTTATACTTCCTCTTGGCTAGCCCTGGGAAATGCCTCTCCTTAAGCTGTAAAGAGAGAGCCTTAGTCTTCTTAGCCTTACTTAGTTCCAAGGTAGGGTAGATAAATTAGCCGCTTTCAACTTGCCTCTATATCTAGTAGTGTAGTGCAGAAATAGTTCAATCTCTTTAGTTATAATTAATGGTTAAAAACACCTTGCTTGCAATCATAGGCATGGTTCGATAACTGTTTTCACACTAAACCCACCGGCATTGAGAGTAACGTCTACATTTAGCACACTCTATCCTGCTAGCCACGAACCTTTATTTCGATGCTAGGGTGGCATTGAGGGTAATAAATGAAAACTCGACCTTAGGGGATTTATATTGCTCAGGGCTGTATAGAGTAACTCCAAAATTTGTTCTATTATTATTTACTTACTTCTTTGGCCGTCTTTTTCGCAGTCGCGAACGCCATCAATTTGCTTGGCCGTCTTATAAAAGAAGATATATATAGTGGATTATTAACTAAGTAACATAATAGTATAACTATATCGAACACTGATATACGTCTTAATACAGATGGACGGCTCCTATTCATGGCTAGTTAACGGCTCCTATTATTCTATATTAATCTGGTTGGGAATATGGACTGACCTGATCTACCCTTCGCACAATGGACTGACCTACCCTTTACGTACTTCCATTGCGTATCCTTATCTCCTTACTCGAGCTAAGGAAGGAATTACTCGAGGGAATGAATAGAGCTTGCTTACTGAGGAGCACCCAAGCACAGGGAAGGAAGACGCGGGTCTGTTCACAAATAGATAATAAAGCTAAGGCTTGCCTCATGTCTTTACCAGTGAGTGCTTCTGAACCAGTTGTTCCCTCGCATTAGTCCGGCCCTTTTAATACGAATGGTAGTAATGGCCAATGAAAAATAGATAATATCATATTGATATATAAATATCCGTCTATATCCACGGGATATGTGCACTGGAATGAGCTCTGGATCTTTACCAGTCAGATCTGCTACCTTTGCTACTGCTATTACTGGTGGGTAATCTTTGTAATCAACTTACTCTGAATATACTAATGCACCACCCGCCCTTGCTTAAGCTGCTACTTTGAGTGATGCTGCTGCTTCTTTTACTACTTACCTTACTACGGCTGGTGGATCTACTGCTAGTGGTGCTTAAATTGTTGTTTCATGGACAGGATCTACAGGATCTATTTGTGCTTCTTCAACGACTGTTTTATCTACACCTGGAACTTCAATTCCTTAATATGGATAACAGTCATATGTATCTGTGCTAGGCTATGTATCTACTGATACTACTACGTGGTGGATATGTTTACACACGTAATTGTGTTGCTGGGACTGGTGAATATGCTGCTTAGGTATCGTCTGTAGCCTTCGCATCTGTAGATTATACTATTAGCTTTGCTTTTTGTCCAACGTGTGCTGAACCTGGATATACATATGTTGACTATTGGTACTCGTATTGGTGAATCCATTAATCGTACAAGGTAAGTTACAGGATATGTGGAAAAAAAGTAAATATCACCTAGTAGCTTTGGATCTCGACCTGGGACTAAAAGGGATGCTATCTTTATGACGTATATGTTATGTGTGCTTTCTACCCCTGCTTCTGCGGCATAAACCTATGCTACTGCTGTTGCTAGATTTGAATCTGATTCAAGGTAAACAACAGGCTCTATTGTCCCAGCTACTTAATAACTACTAGAATCTATTGTTGCTATCTTTGCATCTGCCTCTGTTACTATTGGTAATTAATAAACTGGTTCTTCAATGGCTTCAACGACTGAAACTAGTGGGGGTGAAACTATGACTTACAAGATCATTTTGTGTTTCGAGAGGAGAGGGACAACTAGAAGCGAAGACAAAGAAAGTGGATCTTCCAGTAACAGAGGTAGAAGCGAGCACAAAGGCAATTGACAGAATCTCTGATTCACCAGTGGAGGCAGCAGCTAATAGAACAAAGGAAGTACAGGTAGCATAAACAGTGAAAAAGGCAGTGAAAGAGCTTTTAGTTACAGAATCAATTCAAGTTATAATCCCACCCATAGTTACGCTTGCAAGGATACAAGAAAAGCAGATGGTAGTTATTTACCAGATTTCTTTAGTAAAAGCAGCTAGCGCGTCAAGATCTGATCAAAGCACGTAGAGACTGCAATATCCTACTCAGTCGAAGCACAACAAAATAAAATACCATTCGCGTCTATAAAAGGAGGACGTAACGATCTTGATCGAAGTAAGTAATGGAGCAATTAATAAAGTTTGAACAAGGACCCGGAGGTCCGGAGGGCTCTACTAAAAGGAGAGGGGCGGAGCTGCTCGACCATACGGGAGAGGGACTTTCCTGACAAAGGAAGGGAAGGTGGTATGGACATAAAATTGAAACACTGGTAAGAGTTTTATATCCTATAGCAGAATTGGTAAGCTGAGATTAAGAAGCTATAGCTATGTAACGGGGCATCTATCATAGTGAAATGCAAGTGTTCCGCGCGAGGAGAGAAGCCACTCTATTAGTAACTTATTTGATACAACCTGGGCACTGTTAGGTGAACCCTTACCTGTACTCCGAGCAGGTCAGTCTTTTACAGAATGGAAAATAACGACCTCTTGATCGCTAGTTGGGTCTTTATCTATCTATGTTTTTCAGATCATCTCTTTAGCCCGTTGTTATTTAGTCTGACGTTATGTTATGGCCTGCCATTTTTCTATCTATCCTGTTAGCCTGGTTTGGTTCTGTCTGTATTTATATACGGAATTCTTTATCTCCTCATCCATCTATCTATAAATGCTAAGTTCTAACATAGGAAAAAGCAAGTAAGAAACATATAACGTCAATTTAAGGAGGTTGCATAGGCCCCTAAGAATCCAGAACGCATGCCTTCCTGGGGGAAGTTGAGATATAGGATAAGGCCGGGCACGCAGAGCGCTGTGAAGTAACAGGACTTCCTTCTTCCCCTCTGATTGGTGTTCTAAATGGGTATCTCCTTACCGTCAATGGATCACTGTGAATGAATGGTTAGCTCTTTTTATCAGATTCAATAGCTAGTTTTCATGGGTCACTGCTATGGTCACTAAATGGTGTTTGTTTCTTTCCCGTCTTTTCTTTTCCAGTTATTCATTCTCTTGCATTACACTTCTTTTATGTTTCTTTATCTACGAGTTATTCCACGGCGGCTATTTCTCAGTGCTCCTTATTCTATGCTTGTCTGTCTTATTTTATGCTTGCATTATTTTATCTAAGTTAAAAAGTTCCCATTGAATGAATGACGTTTAGTCCATTGCCTAGTATTGCATGCTTGCCTTATTATTGCATGTTTTAATAACCCCTAGGGGGAATAGTCTGTTTACTTCCGGACCGTAGGGAGCTAATCTTTATAAAGTATCTAGGCAGTTTGGGGTAGCTGTAGCTGCAGTAAGTCCAATAGCTATAGCTGATATATCATTCCTATCCCCCTATTTTATATATCTTTTATATTCAATTCCTATTCTATATCCCACTCCAGGTGAACTATGGTCTGTGGAATGGCTTGCTAAGTATTCTTATTATTGGGTGGTGTTACTCCATTCCCTTATTATAGATGTTCCAACATCGCTTGATGCTCCTATATACGTAATAGTAACTAGGAATGAGGTAGGAGCAAAGCCAGGAGTAGAGGTCAAGGTAGTTATAGGTGCAGAACAAGTGGTAGAAGCATATATGGCATAGGTAGTTTATATAAGTGATTTTCCAGCATCCCCAAAAGCAAAAGGATTCCCAGCAAAGGCAGCACAAGCAGCACTACGACCAGCAGCAGTTAAAGCAGCAGCAGGTAGTTCAAATAAAGAGATGTATCCGTAGCGTTAGAGGATCTAGGTTGGAGGTGTAGGTGGAGGGTCGAGGGTAGAGAACATGGGTACGTGAGATTAGACCTCGCATCGGGACGATAGATTAGACCTTTATGGGTACGTGAGATCAATTCAAGTGGAAAGAAAGCTAGGCATCGACATCAACACTGGAATCGAAAACTACCTTGCATTTAAACGTAGCATGGAGTACCGGCATATCGAGAGTGGATCGCCACCGGGATCAAGATTTTAGGTTGTCGGCAGACCCGACCCCTGGAACCCCCAAGTTTCTAATAAAAAATGCGCGCTTTTTTTTGTTTTGTATAAAATGGGTTTAAAAACGTGAGTTTTTATAAGGTCAAACTATCATTTACTGAGGCCCTACTCTCCAATTGAGTGCATCGCCACCTGAATTGAGTCCCGGCATCGACACCTTTACTATCGGCTGTTTGTCAATATGAGTTGAGCTATATGGGAGTGGGCTATATATCCTCTTTAAGTCCTTAAGTCCTTTTCACTTGTTCAGCTCCATTCCCTTATTGAGCCCAATAATTACATAGTTTTTACCAATTACCTAGTCGAGCCCGATTCACTTTTTGCTACCGACTTACTTATTTAGCCCAATTACCCAGTTGATGCCGATTGATTACCTTCCCCTCCTTTGTCGGGAAAGAGCTCCGCACCTTTTTGATTTGTAAGAAAACTTCCTTTTGGGGGTCCGAGATAACATTCCTAATCCGGGCAATCAAAAGATATTTGTCCTGTACTGATCTATACCCTTTCCTATCATCGTTTCCCTTGGCTTTTAGGTTGAGGCGAGATAGAAAGGAGGCAAGTTGCAGGTCTAATTGTTATAGGGGAACCCATTATGATGGCAGCCAACAGACGGCATGTTTACGGGAATGCATCGATATATGATGTCGCATCTATACGTTAAACTTTTCGACTACTTTTATGGAAGGAAGAGCTTCATGGCTGCTACGAGCTAGACCTGATGAGTGGTCGGGATTAGACTGAATAACCTCTCTCTTATTGCCTTAAACCTAGAAGCATGGAGTGGTAGTGCTGCCCCAAACCTTTCATTGGATTATGCCAGCCAGAAATACGACAGTAGCCAGGGGCGTGTGCTATGAACGAACCACCCCCTGAAACTTGGGGGTTTCCAGAACCAGAAAGCTCTAGACCAGAAATGCACTAGTGAGATGAGTGTTCTTCTACCTTACCTTCAGAAGCACCGAATGGGATGGATGTGGTTAGCCCTTACCCCAAGTCTTTCACTCTTGCCATATGCCCCTAGCGTAGTGAGGTGAGTACATGCTTACACTTCCTTTATTAGTTGCCTCATATGTATTTATTAGTATCTCTTTTTGACTTAAAGCGGGGCTCACGCCCGCACTGTTACGATACGGTTCTATGAACCTACCAATTATTACCGGCTAAGCCGGACAGAGAGAGGAGATTGGCATGCTTACCATAGACCGTAGTGTAGTGGTTGTACCGAACCCTTCTTTTTATTACTGCTAAAACACTTGGAGATAGGGTGGTGGAGGGAAGATCATCCCCAACCTACCCTAGTCTTTGAGACCTGGAAGATTAGACGTTGAGAACGATTGCTTGCTATTAACCCCTTTGGCTTGGCTTGGCTTGCTTACCGACTCTCTTTCTATTTACCTGCTAGAACTAGTAGAGATTAGACGTAGCCCTAGAACCTTAATGCACGTAGTTATATTAGTGTATGATCCCTTACCTTCAGACAGAAGCACCGAATGGGGTGGGTTGATGAGCCCTTACCTTACACCTTGTAGGTAGAAACCTCACGAGAGAGAACTTACTGCATTCACTGCCCTGCCTGCTAGAGATACTTATCTTTAATACCGAACCCTACGACCATGGAGGGAGGGAGTACCTTACTAACCCATTAAGTCACCTGGATCAGAAGTTTAGTAGGGATGGCATTAGACAACTACCCTTATGAATCCTAGGAGCATGGATTACAAGTTACCCAACCTATTATGAAGCCAGGATGGAATACCTTTATGGGGAACATACCTTTCATTTACTCTTTCACCCACCTGCCAGAATGACTTTAGCCCTAGACCATCTTATCAGGGATAGAATACCAGTTTATGTCCCGGATCGGATCGGATGGATTATTCTCTAGAAGCCAACAAGACTCGAGTAGCTGTAAGGTATTGCTTCTATCCACCACCCTACACTCTTGAACCTGCCTGAAATACCTTTCTATGTTGAAGCCCTAGATCATGAGGTCTTCCAAGCTTGAGGAGGCACTGCTACAACTACTTAGATGCCCTGCTCCGTTGATGGGTGGGATCTTATTGCCTTACCCTTCTTTCTTTTACTGCCGGAATCCTACGCTAAGGACGAGTCTGTTAGTCACTCTACCAACTCAACATCAGATCTGTAGGGGACAGTCTCTGAAGACCTTACCTTGGTCATACTCAGACATACCTTGTTGAAGCTACATGAGGTGCCTTGGAGGGAATGCTATAAGAGGTGTGTTATATCCCGCGGAAACACACAATTATACGGGAGTGCTGCTCCCCCATGTGGTAATAGTATAGTGGATTAATACTAGTGACTTCCACAAACGAAGGTTTATGTTACTGTTTAATGACCTCTAAGCTAGGATTTGGAATCATGATGCTATTTGGGATCCTTATATTGAAATCCTGAGAATAACTATTTAGTTTTAGCATATAAGGCGTAGAAGCTCATAACAACGAGTTATGTTCTCGAATTTTGTGGCTTGGGCGGTGCCCTGTTTTTTATTTACGATACCTTCGAGGAACCCAAGCAAGGCCAAAGCTCCAATGTCTAAGTTACTTTGCCCAAAGATATTGGTAATTTTAGAATTTCATTTGGGTTTCAAACTATATTGCTTTATAACTTAGCTGATGTGCTTTTTTTATTTGAAACAGTGAAAGACCGACGAAGTGTTGCGAATTTTGTCAAAAACTATCCCATTTCGGTAACTAGCCAGGAAGAGAAGTAGAAAGCCTAAGTATTATTTCCCGAAGGGTAATTAGAATAGAAAGACTCAGTTAAGTGAAGATGCCTTAGATAAAAAGAAATGAAATAAGAAATAGATTATATCCGCCGTCAACAAACTTTCACGCACTATAGATAGGGAGTAGTTCAGTTTTGATAGTTCCAGGATTTGCGTGTGTTCCTACAGTAAAAAGTGTTCTGTAATAGCCTACTGTTCCAGTCTTATATCTTCCAGTTGCAAAGCTAGTTGTTATATAGCCATTGCCTGCTGATTTATATCCCGCGCCTTTTTATGGAGATGAACCAACATGAAAGGCAGTTGATCCACCATAAAAGGTAGCAGCAACGAAGCAAGTATTTCCAAAGTAAATGCATCGGATAGTCTGCTTCATAATCATGATATAACTCTTGGCACACTTAAGTCAAATTTGGCAATGGCTCGAAATCACATGAAGCAACAGGCAGACCAGCATCACTCATAGCATTCATTTGAAGAAGGCGACCAAGTGTTCCTTCATCTCCAACCTTATAAGCAAAACTCCCTCAAATCTAAAGGCCATCACAAGCTCACACCAAAGTTTTATGTCTTGAACTGATAGCTCATTAATTTTTTCTCTATTCGAAAAGGTACGCCGTGAGAAGATACAACGAAGGCGAGCGACCCCCACCCTCTAATTTGAAGGGGGTTTCGTAGCCTGTAGTTGTCCCGCCTTGGGCTAAACCAAGTGTGGTTAGTATAAGGTTCAAGCGTCTCCCCTTGTATAGGTCCTGTATTATATATGAGAATATGCAAACCCCATCTTATGGTTGTATAAATGAGAGTAATGAGGTAGATCAAGAAGGATCAAATAGAGCATGTCTGGAAGTGACAAGGAGTAAGGCACCATATATAAGTACACCTGGTGTAGGGGCCCCCGGGCAAGTAATAGATAGCAATAAATAGAAACTCTAATTTCAATTTATTAAATAATATGAAAGGTCTAATAGGAGAAAGATATCCAAGTATACCAGGCCAAATATGATGAATGAGGATCATAAATAAGGTAAAGATCATAGAAATACAAGAGAGTAAGGCCTAATAAGTCCCTGGGTCCTGTCTGTCGAGATAATGAATCCAGACCATAGAAAAGATAGGAAGTGTTTCTAAGGTGAGAGGTGTCTCTAGGCCTAATCATCCTCCACCCGGTCTAGTTTTCAAGATCCCGCTAAAGGACTAAGGTTTCAACCGCTATAGGAGGATGCGTAAGCAGGCTCGACCATAAGGGAGAGGAAAAAGTCCTATTTCTAATCTAGTGATTCCAAAAGCCTTATGAGACCCCGGGATATAGCTTCAAAGGCAAGGTTCATAAGGCAGTCGATAGTCGAGGTCCCTGCCCCGCTACCAGTCCTCTTTCTTAGCTGTACCCAATTCAATCGAGACCTAAGTAAAACTATCAATCCTAACTAGCATCTAAAGAGAACTAATATGCCTGCCCTATGATCGAAGCAATGAACAGGTAACCATAGAACCAGGATGATTGGAAATTACTATGGTATGATTTTATAGGTGGAGACAATATAGTTTTAGCCTTATGTAGTTCCAAAGAAGAAAAGGTTATAAGGGAGGTAAAGGGTTGTTCGCATTATTCCTCAACCGGGTATATGGCTCCCAAGGTCAAGGGTTAAAGGGCCCACCCAATTGAAAACAATCCCCCCTTAAGCATGATCCTAAATGAACGGATTAAGGATGAAAGGCTTGCAGGAGCTAATGGCTAACAAGGCCTAAGGCAAGGTTTATAATCAAAATGGTTTTCCAAAGGTCTACGGTGCTTGTCCGCATCGGGCAAGGTGCGAAGCTCTTGCTCGATAAAAGGAGAGCAAGGAAATGCACAAAATATTAGAATACGGTGCATTCTGAGCGCTGAGATCGGTAAATTGACCAGGCAAATGCAAGCTTCATTACAGTCAATGGTATTAACATTTATACTACACTACTTAGAATGTTTAACCTAGCTAGACCTGCTAGATGAGTTTTATCAGCGAGCTCTATAGCACACAAAAACTCTGCAGCAACAATGAAATTGTTTCCAACGTCCAATAGCTTATTCACCTCTTGCTTGATGATGGAATATAGCCGAGGAACCGGGTCAGCAGCCGCTTGAGGGAATAAATACGGCTCGCTCGGTGGAAAAAAAGAGATTTGCTCCCACACCTGCCTGTAGCATGCTCTCCCCAACGAACGCTTCTATTCCACTCCACTAGAATCAATCAATCCAGTTTACCAAGTAAAGAACACTGTTTACGTACTAGTTAGCCTACCTTTCAAGATATGTTAGAATAGGACATGATTACTGGTTACTATAAACCTATAAGCTCTATAAGCATGATGATTGCTCTGATTATGAAGCTAAGGTTATGCCATAAGGTTTCACTACTAGTAATCCTTACATAGATGATGCGTATTCTCTCTAATCAATAGGGTTTGAATTGACAGCTTAAGCTAATCTGAATATGATAGTAATTATTATCCGTATAATGATACCTCGTTACCCTTATTAACTCAATGGGATAGATGTATTCCCATAATAACGTAGTACAATAAACAGTGAATACTAATTATAGTTTCTATCCAATAAGAGTGCTAAACATAGAAGTGCTTGTAATTACATTACCCATAAGCAATGGTAAAGCTATAACACAAAGGTACACTCATCACTATTCCTGTATTTCCATAATTAGATATCATACCAGTAATAATAGAGATAGTAACATGTGAAATCATACGTATTAGTTATAAGTAAAAACAAGGTGTATTATCACAGTACATAACATATATGGAATCAGGTACCTAGCTTGATGAAGTATGATAGTAAGTAGTGTTTCATTACTGTAATAAGCTCCATGACCATAAGTATTAATAACATATGTAGTTATACTCACTTCTATCATATATGCTCTAAGCTGCATCATAACCTAAGCTATTCCCTCATATTGATTATAGAATATACATAAGGGTTAAACTATAATGAGCAAGGAGCTGATCTAAGCTTTACACGATATGGTGAAGTAACATGCTCTAAAGCCCAGAAATAGCAAGTAATCTACATAATTATAACAATGCATAATTCTCAAAATGCTCTGATTCCACTGTGTTGATTCTATATCTGTATTCCAAAACCAGTGATGTGATTAGGGAAATAAGACTAAGCATAACCATATAAGTATCTGTACTACTACATAAGCTCCAAGATTAGAGTAACATGATCCATCTCCATTGATTACCTTTACCTACATGAGATCTATGATTCCATTCTATTGTAATAGCTTACTTGTAACCTATGAAGAACCAGTACTATGTACATACTGATACATAAGTGATCGCATATCTATGATAGCTTAATGATGTACTAGTAATATAAGGATAATAGATCACATATTAGGGTTGTACTTATTCAAATAATGCTTACATTGTTTCCATATAAACTAGCTTCATTGGTTAAACTAACACGTATCTCATTAGTTCACACTGCTAACTCTAAACGCATGAATACGGAGAATAAGCACATTCCATACTACTGATTGGGCTTACTATAACCTTATATCAGAGCAATGGTTCCAACTTAGAGCTTGTACTTATCTATCCTACATAGTAGAAACCACTCTTTTTTCATTACTATGAATACGCTTGTAATGAGTTATTAGTATTTATGCTTACCTAAGCTTATGAATCCAAGATGTACATATATTATATAAATAAAGTACTCCTATTAAGCTATAAAAGGTATCTTTTACAGTACTCTGTTTAAGCTCGTGTTATTAACATAGAATGAATAGCGTCAATTCCCTAATGAACATGATAAGTACAACGTATAACATCATTCATAGTTATGAAGCTTGTATCGTATAACTATAACCACCATATCTAGAACCTTGTCAGCTTTCATGCTTACTTTACTCTGCTTGCAACACATATATAATCCCATATGTTTTCAGTATAAGGTGTATGCTCATTGTACATACTTGTTTATGCTAATATGCTTAGATTGTCGTATCTTAGTTAAGTAATGGAAACATGCTAAGTAATGATCTATATTAGGGGAATACTGGTGCTTATATCATGTTACTAACTTTACTATAAGTCAATGGCTCTTGTTACTATCTCTGCTTATTAAACATAGCTCTGTAATTAGATAAACATAGAGGATAGAATACCTAAGCTGTTATAACTTGGAGATCTATTAAGGAATATGCCGTACTCTTTAATTACTCACATATTGGACATAATAAGCAAGTTGTGTTACTTATATCATGTGTGCTATACTTACATTGACCTTTATTGATACGATATAACGATTAGCTTAACTATTATAAGCTCTTACATATGAACCAAGTGTAATACCTCATCTTACTACATGTATAAACTCATACGTATTATGGATAATAGATACAAGGAGGAATCATAACCAGTGTAATCATTTTCAACAATGGGAATAAAGCTTAGTGTAATTGGGATAAGCTTACACATGGTTTATCCTATACGTTTTACTATGAACAATGATCACAGTATCTCCCTAATTACTGAGTGTTATTCATATCCAAGGGTTGGGGCTCTGATCTTAATGATCACAATATATCTATATGTAAGAAGTTGGCCTTACCCTGTAGGCTCTGCAACTGGAGTAGAGTCACCGGGGGGGCAATACACTGATGGATTGAACTTGAAAGGGATCAACTTGAATCCCATGTTGGGAGACTAGGAATCCTAGAATATGTCCAATTGTGATACAAAAGACACACTTTAGCAGGTTTAAGTGAATGTTGTACTGATGGCATTGCTCAAACACTATGCACAAGTCTTTTAAATGATTGGATTGCACCGTGAGGCCATCGAGGTAAGCCAATATGATATGGGATAGATCATGAAAAATGTAGGACATGGCATGCTGGAAAGTGGCACCAACATTCTTTAACCCAAAGGGCATGATGCAGTAGTTTCAAGTCCCCCAGGGGGTGGTGAAGGTGGTTTTGTATTGATCCTAATTACGGATCTGAATCTGGCTATAAACTGAAAATCCATCCATGAGGGAGAGGACTTTGTGGCCATCACACGCATCAATCACATGGTCGATGAAAGGTGTGGGAAAGTTGTCTTTGGGACATGCCTGATTCAAATCCTGATAATTGATACATACTTTTATGGTGCCCTGCTTTTTATTCACAGGGATAGGGTTGGACACTCAAGAGGTTTAGGAAATTGGGTAGATGAACCTTGCCCTCGGAAGGACAAGCGGCTCCGCTCCTTCCAAAACTTGTCAATTTAAGCTTTTATATCCATGGCTTTGGAGGGGTGAATAGGTCATTGTTTCTGTCGAACTAGAGGCATGTCTGGCCATGTGTCAATGTGATGTTTTATAATGGAGGGGTCCAATCCGGGAATTTCTAAGTATGCCCAAGCAAACACATCATGAAATTATTGAAATAATTATTTGTAAGCCCTCATCTATGGAACAAGAAGCTTCGAGAATAATATTTGAAGTGATGCTATGCTGGGTTTTACAGAAATATCCATGTTTCTAGTTGGGGAGATTTTAGCCATATTACTCTCTTCAAAGGCATCTAGGGTTGGGATTATGTTTTTGAACCAATCGATTTCAATATTTAGTTTCCACAGTACACTGAGTGGTATTTATGGGAGGTTTGATTGCTTAAAAAATAGGAACGGTGATGCATATCATCCCATGGAAAATTGGGGGTAGTCATGTCCTTGCCCTCGGAAGGACAAGCGGCTCCGCGCCTCAAGTATTTCTTCATCTAAGTGAGATAAGCATGTACTGGGGGTCTCATTGGTATCCGAGATAGTGGTGAGGGTACAAATTTGGTAGCTACTTGGTGGGCACCAACGAATTGCAGCCATAAAACTGAATCCCTCGGCTCATTACTTAAATTCTCAACCCGGGAGTTCATAAAAACTTAAGAGGTACCATGCACTATGTATGCAGTTGCAAAGGAATGATTTTTCTAGTAGCATAAGTTCAATATATTATAACAATAGAAATGAAATCTAATATAATCTAATCAACAGAAAGCATTCCTATCCTAAAGCAGAAAGAAATGCAAGATATAAATATTAAACTTTGCACTTGTTT
>Ga0233342_1000258_pt1 | contig 16299 bp, 11 predicted proteins | sample GEONDECOMP273_FD_180706 | JGI IMG/M metagenome (GOLD analysis project Ga0233342, IMG submission 180706) | Leaf litter microbial communities from Shasta-Trinity National Forest, California, United States - GEON-DECOMP-273 | ecosystem: Environmental > Terrestrial > Plant litter > Unclassified...
TTCGGTGATAGGCACTAGTCTATGAAACCCTTACCTTCCCTTCCCTTATTAATTCTGGTACCACGTACAAACTTATAGCTAGGTACCACATATTCTCTTCTGGTTCGGCCAAGCCTTTTCGATACCGAGATCCGGGAGCTACAGTTGAAGAATCCGTTGTTCCATATCCAGATCGATACCTAGAAGAGAGAGCAGCATACCTAGGTCGAGAACCAGTCCCAGGCGTGGATTCAGTAGTTTTTCCGTTGGTTTACCCAGTTGTTCCAGCAACACCAGTAGCAGCATAAGTAGCAGCACTAGCAGCAGTAGATTAAGGAGTAGAAGATCCAACAGCCAGCTTGCCAGTAGCAGATCCTGCAGAGCCGGTTGCTATGACAGTTCCAGACCCACCAGCATTGGTAGATCCAGCAACAAAGCAAGTAGCACCGATAGTAAAGGCAGTTGGTTATGCCCTTGGTTATGCCCTTGGTTATGATCTTTATCCACTTTATCCAGTCGGTGAAGCCGAAGAGTCAGTAGATGCAGTTGCTTAAGCAGTTTATGCATATGATCTTGATCCAGTTGATTATGTAAGTGATTCAGAAGTCGGTGAAGCAGAAGTAGATCCAGTAGCAAAAGTAGATCCAGCGAATCAAGAAGGGGACCCAGTAATGGAGGCAGGTAGAACAAAGGTAAAGGTAGTATACAAACCACTACTCTACAACAGACCAGCAGACTCCGGTACAGCCAGAAGCTAGCTAGACAAAGCCAGACAAGCCATGAACCCCATATGGACCAGCACCAGGAGGGGAAGTAGAGGTAGCTAGAAAGACGGTTGATTCAGTTGTTTTTAAGCAGTTTATTCCCTCTCCCTTTGGTCGAGCCTGCTCGCGCATCCTCGAATCAGAAGCAAAAGTATATTCTGTTGGTTCGGCATATTAAGCAATTGGTTCTGCAGAAGACGATCCGGTTGGCTCAGCAGCAGTGGTTGATTTCGATGAAGCAGTAGATCCAGCTTATCCATCATCAGTAGAGGCATAGGTAGCTGGAACATATTCTGTCTTTCCAGTTGACCCAGTAGCTTAATAACCAGTTGGATAGCCAGAACCAGCAGCTAAGACAGTTGATTAAGGTGATCTTGTTGATTCTGTTGAGTCATAAGCATAAGCAAAGGCATTAGAGCCAGAAGCAAAGGTAGCATAGGTAAGGGCATAAGCAAGTGCAAGGGTAGGGGAAGCACACGTTGGTGAGTACGTTGATCCAGCAGATTAAGCCTTTTATTCTGACCTTTAATATGCAGTCCTTTATACAGATCCAAAGCCAGCACGAGTAGCAAAGCTAGTTGTTTACTCATAAGCAAGGGCAGGTGCATCAGTCGATCCATATCGATATCCATACCCAGGTTAAGCTTTTGATCCAGCACCAGTATCGGTATATGAAGCAGCAGTAGATTTACCTGTTTATTTAGCTGTTGATTCTGTCGACCCATAAGTAGGACCAGTAGCTTCGTACCTAGTTTACCTTGTTTAAGCACGTGTATAAGCTTTTGATCCAGTACCAGCAGCAGTACCAATAGCAGTAAAGAGCTATAGACAAATTACCTATATCTCGTGGGCTTATAATCCCTCCCTTAAAAGAAAGAAAGTGTGGGGCTGATAAGGAGGAGCCTTACATTAAAGAACCCAAGGATAGATTACTTTATCAGAATCAGACCAGGCAGGGGCCGATGGAACAATTGGAAATGAAATGAAATTACATGAAATGCTATTAGTCATTTACTTGCCTCAAGAGAATCGCCTGTTACAGAGATCGGTGAAAACATTTGCCAACTACCCATGCCAACGACGCGTTTCATAGCTCTTACAATTGCTTATATTGCCGCGATATCGAACGTGCAATTCAATTAAGGCAAGTAGCTGACTGAGAGCATGTTGGGTTATTCCCCACATGGTTCCATCCGTCCGTCCCATACCCGTATACCTGAGGCTTCAAAGGTAAGGGCTACATGAACCTCATCCCTATTCTGATCATCCCATCCCCGATTGCTTCTGGAACATCCAATCGTATCCGGCTCCTGGTAATCTAGCATTCCCTGGGAAGCATGTAGCTAGGGCTGTTAATATTTTTTCTGGAAGGTGTGGATAGTATTCACAAGGTAAGGGGCCTTCTGAAACAGTAGCCTACAGGTCCTGATCTTATGGGTTTCATTCTTTCCTGGTAAGTTGCTCCATGCCATCAACCCGGTCTTTCTAAGGTCTTCTCATGAAGCGATTCAAAATCCCATGTTGATTCCAATTCCGATTCCGATTCAAGGCTGAAAGTATTCCTCTTCTAGCAGTGCCTCGAAGACCTAATGTTCTAGGGCAGGTAATATAAAGTCTGTCTAGTAGGTGTATTGTCTGAAGCAAGTAAAGGTGATAGTGAGACCATTCTCTCCAGTTAAAGAACTTCAAGGTCTAATTCCTGGGTAAGTGACTGCATTGACTAAACCCGGGACTATAAAGGTCTCCTCATGAACTGATTCCAAATGGCGATAATTCGATTCTCTATGGCCTATCTATTCCCCATCCAATCCGATCTGGGACTGGTACTGGTCTGATAGCAATCTCTTTTCAGCATGTTCTAGGGAGGTACAGATAAAGTCTTTCTGGCAGGTGAAAGAGTAAGCAAAGGTGGTAAATATAAGAAGCGATACGTTCCAGCAACTTGTGTGTTCGTGGCTTCTAGAGACGAAATCCATCCCCTGGGGCTTGTTTGTTCTAATGACCCGATGCCCTACCTATTGTCTATGATCCGGTCCTGTTCTGAAAGCATTCCCTTGGCAGCATGTTGTAGTACAGTTACAGATAAAGGTCTGTCTAGCAGGTGTTAGTATTCAAAGTAAAGTTCTAGTGAGACTGTTCCCTACAGCAATGGATCTTCGCTTCCTGGTCTCTCTAATTAATGAGTGAGTTGGTTCGTGTATTATATATGTAATAACGCGAATTCAAAAAATGACTATAAAAAGTATATATTAAGCCGGATCGGCCTGTGTAAAAAGAGATTGGTGATTCCGGGCTCTAAACCTACCTACCAGATTGGGGGCCACAAGGTTGGTTCCGTTGCAAATCTAAAAAGCTTAATATGTGCGGTTTTAGCAATATTCGACCCGTTGTTGAACTGGTTCGAGAAAGTGCCACCGTGGTGTGTAACTAGAAAGTTTTCTTAGGCAAGTAGATGGCTGAGAGCATGTTAGGTAATTCCCTTCCCACATCATTCGATCCAATTCGATCTGGTGCTCTGAAGCTCTTCTAACAGCGGCTCCAAGGCCCCTCCCTTATGTAGTAGGGCTGTAAGGTCTGTCTGAGTATGACCAAGTAAAAGTATTAAGAGAGAGCCCCCTAGTAATCTAAGATCTTGAGGTGACTAACTGAATGGTCCTAGGGTTCCGGTCTAAAGATTAAGGCTGGCACACGTACCCGTCCCGCCCTTTTTCCGTTGTTGAAAGTATAATCTATCCATTTCCTTTCCTCCCTTGCTAGGCCTTTTAAGCTTACTAGCCCAGACAACCGTTAATCATATACAATAAAAGTTCCGTATTTGCCGATATTTGCTTAAGTGAAAACAGGGAGGGTTATGCTAGTTTGGGAAGGCAGGTGTGGGCAGTGAATCGTCTGTCCGGTGGACCGCCTCTCAAACTATGTGTCTGTCAATGAGCCTAAAAAGTGAATTGCAAGTAACACATTATCTATCAAATCGAGGTAGTAACTATAGACATCAAACTCTACCTCGACCTCACTTACCGATGCCGAACACAGGGGTTCCTACATCCGCTGACCCTTACGCCTACGGAACCAACGATTCCTACAGCGATTGGTTTGAAGGGATTCATCTACATTGCTTACCCTACGATGCACCTAGAGAGGATCATGCAACAGACAGACACTTTGTGCTTGTATCCGGTAGTGCCAGAGTGCCAGTAAGTAAGGGAGGTGGTCGCGTTGGATAGTTATTTACCAATAGGCCAATCTTTCGATAGAGGTGGGTTGTACTGGCCACTACCTCGAATGCATGAAAGCAAGGAATAACGAAGCTTACATACATTGATTCGGCAGTTGAAGATAATACGCTACAAACAAGTGTAGATACAATTTTCATTCCAGAACTTTAAGCCAAGTCCATCTCCACCAAGTATACAAAATACGCCCAGTCTACCCACTCAAAGTAGGGCACCCAACAAAGAAAGGAGGAAACCAACAGGGCTGGGAGGCAAACGGCTGCTGTTTAATGCCCAGTGGTGGTGCTATAAAGAAGAGTTGCATAGCACGTGAGACAAGTAAATTGATTGCTTGCTTTTCTCTACTTTAACCCCGGTAAGTAAGGCAGCCAAGATATTTTTTAGTGGGGTTCCAACGGGCGGACTTCAACTTGTAGTTTTATTTAGTTAAACTAGTTTTATAGCCTTGGCCTTCCTCAGCTGAGCTAAGCATGGCTCTCTCTTTAGTGCACCTACCTCTTGCGATTATTTCTTATAACGATTCTAGTATCACTAGTTGGTCTAAGTTTATCAATAGAACGAATCTCTCTGTGCTTAGCCGGAGCTGTAGTGCGGGACTCCTCTATGTAATGCGAGTTAAATAAGACTCTTTATTTAACCCTTTATCTTCACCCTTATTTCTATAACGAATAATTACTTCTCTTAACCTCTTGCCTTAGTCCAACTCTGAGGTCTCTGTGATGTAGTTCCTGCTCCTGAAATGCCTTAGCTCTATCGGAACTTTAGTTCAGAATGAAATGACCCACTCCTATTTAGCTTTAGCTCAGCTTAATCTCTAGTTGCATTATTACTGGGTTTAGATCAGCTTCCTTATGCAGGTTGAACCCAAATATAGTTTGTAAGTGCAGGTTGAACCAATAGAACCAATATAAGTTAGTAAGAGCATTTCTTTCCACTTAGTCCCATGAGCGAAAGCGAAGAAGCTTTTGTATCCTTTTCAATCAGCACTAGACCCATTGTTGTTTTTCACTATATGCTATTAGTATATAACTCTTATTTCTGCCTTCTTATCTTTCTAACTATTCCCCTGAGCTCCAGCGAAGAAGAGCCTTTTCATAGCAGTAAGCTCCATAGAGTGAAAGCACTATTGCCTATAGTGAAAGCCTTAGAGTAAGCTCCATGTCAATTAGCCTTACTTTAGACTTGCTTTAGCCTTAGTAACTAGAGTAAGGTCTTAGCTCTCTCTTTAGTTCGAGTTCTTCAGCCAATATTTCTAAATTTTCCCTCTCCCTTACGGTCGAGCGGCTCGTACCTCGCCCCTAATTTCATTGATTTTATATGTATCCTCTCTCCTAGTTATTATAACGACTAACTCTCTATAACTCCTATTTAGCTTTAGCTCAGCTTGAGTATAGTTCTAGTTCTGTCCATTCTTCTCAATCAATAGGCTTACAAAGTAAAATCTATGAATCTTGATCCAATATTCTCTATGAATATGCACTTCTATGAGTAACTTGCCTTGTTTTATTTCTTAAGTTTTTTTCAAGTCATACAGTGCTTAGTACTATACTTTCTACTGCCCTAAGCCTATTAAGAACTAGACTTAGTAAGGTATTTTGCCCTAGTCCATTGCCTTAGTCCTAAGGTAATAGAGAGTAAAAGCCTTATCGTTAAGGCCAAGTAAATACTTTCTGACTTGCCTTAGTCTTAAGCTGTATAGAAATAACTACTAGACAGTCAGAACTACTAGGACTATGCCTGTTTTTTCTTTTTATTTTTATTTATTTAGCCTTAGCGAAGCTTACTCTTTCTATATTAGTGAAATCTAACTAGTTTTAATAGTGAAAGCCTGACGGAGCTCTAGAGACAAGAAATGGTCTCCATTCTATATTTCTGTCTCCATTCTTTCAAAAAGAGATTGAACTTGTCCCCTTCCTTTTCTCTCTCCCTGAGCGTAAGCGAAGAACTAATGATAGCTCTGTTCCATCAGGTAACTCTACACTAGCTTGAAAGACTGCTTGTCTGTTTCCGTAAGGTTGTCCCATAAAGTAAAGACTATTAGCTGTAGTCTGGATTAGCAATCAATACTCATACGCACATTACACCGGATTTTATTCTTACTCAACTAGGCCCTTTGATAAAGTTTCTATAGGATTTACAGGTGGTGATCCAGTCGATCCAGCTACTCAATCAATCGATCCAGGATTGCCACTAGTCGAGCCCAGAGTAGATGCAATCTATGCCAGGTTTCGATGCTGCTGGGAATCATCATGCCGGTTCGAATGCTGGGAATGCTGGGAATTCTTCCGGTTCAAATACACCAGAGCCAGGACCAGGGAAAGTCAGAAGTCAGAACCACAAAAAAGAGTCAGGACCAGACCACGTTTCATCAGGACATTGATTGCTTTTGTTACCTTCCCATTAGGGTTGATCCATAACCCTTGCTCCTTGGGCCTGGGCAGACTGGCTAGACTAGAAACCAAATAAGCATTTCCATTTGACAATGACCTCCAACCCTCTCTATAACGACACCTCTTTAGAGGAAGAAATAAAGGATGGAGGGATTGTGATTCTTGAATGGGACTGATGGGACTGACTGAGAATAGGACTGATTGAATGGAAACGAGCCTGCACCCACAGGGCTATGGGCAGTTCAGTAACAGTAACAGGGTAAGCCCTCCAACTTATTTTGGATTAAGTGACAGTCCCTACCACCGACGGATTACTTTAGTGAAAAGTCCCCTCCCGCTAGTGCAAGGACATACTATAGAAAGATCTAAATCCAACTGGGATAAATAGATGATCCACATTTATCTATCCATCATCGCATTTCCTATCCATTCCGCATTCTCCTTTCGCACTGCACCCCTGAGTAGTGTGAGGGGGGGTGGGGTCCGAACTCCATTGAGGATTTGAGAGTTTTGTTAACTTACGAGATTATTCACTCATATATTTCGTGATGATTCATACTTTCTATCACCATAGCGTGCCGGCATAGGTATATACATAGACATAGGCAGCATCAGTCGATCCAGTTGAACCAGTCGATTCTTTTGTTTAAGCTGTGGAACCGCCATTACAATATGATACTATTTATCGACCGATTGGCAAGTGCGGAGCTAAGGCGGCTGTAAGAGAAGAGATCGCTCTCTATCTGTTTCAGGACCTTTCTTTTCCTTGGAGGGGAAGGAATCTCTGAAATCACATCTATCAAGTCTGTTTATTGCTTCGTTCATCTTGAATCGGCGACCTCCATAACGAAAGTGCATTTATCCTAACAAATTTTACAATAAACTCCAAAATGCCATGACACCTTCAGTCCAATCGGTGTAGACCCTCCTAATATTACTATTCACCCTCAGATGGGAAGCGTAGATAATAAAGCTCAATAAAAACCTCAGGCGTAGCATAGGCAGCATCAGTCGATCCAGTTGAACCAGTCGATTCTTTTGTTTAAGCTGTGGACCCATATAAAGTACCATCAGCAGTAGTAGACCCTACAGTAGATCCAGTTGAACGAGCAGCTTATGTTGAACCAGAGCTAGTTGGACCAGTCGAATACGTTTACCCAGTTGGTTCATCAGTAGATCTAGCACCAGTAGGCAGGTGTTTACCCATCAGAATCTTACCTAGAAGCATACCTAGCAGCAGCATAAGTAGCAAAGGCATAGGTTGGTTTACCTAGTCTATGAGCTTGACCCAGTTGCTTATCTAGTAGTTTATCCAGCACGAGTACCAGCAACACCAGCATACCTTCCAGTATATTCTGTTGGTTCTGTCAATGATGCACCACTAGTAGTTAAAGATCCAGTACCAGCACCACCAGTATAAGTTTATCCAGCAGCATAAGCATAACCAGATGCATACCTAGCAGCATATCTATAAGTTGATGTGGTTGATCCAGTAGTTGGTCCAGTAGTTTATTCACCACTAACAGCACCATTACCAGTAGAACCATAAACAGCCATACCACCAGCATACGTATACCCAGCATCTTATCCAGTACCAGTAGATCCAGCACCCCTGGCAGATTATGCCATTGATCCTGTTGATCCATCAGTCGAAGAAACAGACTCACCAGCAAAGGAAGGAGAGGCGTCATAGTAAAAGCCAGATTCAGTAGATTCACCAGTCGTAGAGTCCCCGCCGGTAACATATCGAACTGAACATGGCCATTTACTGACGTTTTACTATTGGCAGGATGTCATTGAGGCTCAACCAATATGTAAGTTACCCATGTGAACGCCTTAAATCTCTACATATATTATATATTATATTTCACCTATACGGGAGACTCGCATATCTACGTCGTTTATTTAAATTGGCTATTTTAAGAGGTGAACCCTTTTAACCCCATACTTAAATACACAATCAGTTGAATCCATTGTTTGCTTGGATAGCCAAGCATTGACAGAAGGTAATTCCCAGTCCAGTTATTGCATCAAAGCCAGTAACGGAAGCAAGCATAAGCAGAGGCACCTCCATTAGCTCCTTAGCCAGCAGTTTAAGAAAGAGTCTGCAGTTGATCTATCTTCAGCACCAGCAAGCCAGCTAGCCACTACTACAGCTGGTCGATATCGTGCTTCTGACCTTCGTGATCGAGAGTTTGGTTCAGTTGCTGTTGGATCTACTGGTGTTGGTGCCTAGAATTGGCTCTAAAACTGGCGGCTCTAAATAGGCATCTGGAGGAGATGACATGAGCCTTGGACCTAAATATCCAATTGGATCAAATACTCGGTCTCTAGGTTGATAGGACCTGTGCTTATCAATGCAGGACTTATCAATGCAGGCTAATGCTGATGATTGTATGAGCTCCTTCTACTTTGCTCATGCTGATAGGTAAAAAAACCATCCATCATACAGTAGCAGTAGTTGAAGTTGAACCAGCAGCAGCACCACCATCAGCAGCTTTATAAGATATAGTTCCAGAATATATAAGATATAGTTCCAGAAGCAGAGACAGTAACATAGCTAGAAGTGGATCTAGCAGCATCGTATATAGTATCCGAACCAGATGCACCAGTAGCAATAGCTAGGTCAAAGGTAGCTAGAGCAGCCCCTGTACCTGTTTCATATCCTACAGCAGCAGAGCCAAAGAAAGTACTAGATACAACAGCATAGGCTATTGTTTAATATCCTCCAGGAGCACAGGTAGTAGAGGCGCAATTGACCCAGCAGTAACCGATCCAGTAGTACATTCTGTTGAAGCTTCACGAGCAGTTAAAGATGCACTTTCAGTAGTAGATCCAGTTCTGTATCCTCCAATAGCAGCAGCTATAAAGGGTCTTATACAGAGTACCTTCCACCCGATCGTATCCCTAAGGCGTAATGAGGAGCGCTGCAACAACCAAAAGTAATGAGGTATCCCAACCGTCTGACCCCTTCCCTATGGCGTATGTAGTTTCTGCAGCTAACGATGGGTATAACGTATATAACTAGGCTGTTATTACATATATAAAGAGTATAAGATCTACCACCAATAAAGTATTGGGGAGTGCATTCGTTGATACCAAACTAACTAATATATAAAAGAAAAAATTGCGTTCTGGTGCTACCAGCTCTCGAAGACAAGCTCTGTAAGACCTGCTCTCTACTCTCTAATCTGGCTAGAGGACAAACTTGAATCTGTTGGACCATAAAATATCTTGGACCATAAAATATGACCTGCTGTAATCTCTTCGACCATGTATAATCTGGCTTTTCGACCAGCTCTGTAATTTCAATAAGAGATTGTGCTGCCTGCTGGATTATCTATCTACAAGCCAAGCGAGGTCGATCGTGAAATATGTCCCAACCAAACAAGTGGTTACTTAGATGTAGATATTTATTAGAGATTTGGATTTCACATAACATCGTAATGGCAAGGACATATAGATGCGAGTTTGGCCGAGCCTTACCCAGGTAAGGTAGGGTAAAGAGTCAATATCCTTCCTAGTCCAGTGCTGTATCCCCAATTTCTGGCTGAAAAAAGAGGTGAGTAAGTAGGGTAAGGTCTATTGGGTAAATAAAGGTGTGTTTGGAAACAGTTCAGTAAAGGGAAGGGTAAGATTGTGTCATGCCTCCCGCCCGTATAAGTCTGTAGCTTTACTTCCTAAGATTCCTAAAGGCAAGTGTGATAAAAGGCATCTCCTAGCAATGGTGTCTTGTTGGGGATATTCTCTCAAAGCTGACTGGAATTCATTTCTCAATGGTATCTGGCTGGCCAGGGTAAGCTAAGCTAGAACAAAAGCAATAGTACCTGCCGTAGTACCCACTCCACCGAGGAGTCATTCAGTAAGTGGTTGGTTTGGAAGCCAGCCTGTTAATATAAAAGTTCAGGTCTGTAAGCCTATCTATGCAAGGGTAGGTGGTTTGGTTCCACACTCCGTTCCGTGCCTGCATTTTCAGGTTCTATCCATCTATTGTCCGTCGTTCCCTCACTCAATTGCTCTCGCGCCTTTGGTCTCGGCTGCTTTGCTTGCGCATATCCCAATTGACTGCTTTGGTGGGGGGGCTATAAACTAGCTCTCTGTACTTACCTCTATGCGTACCTGCTTCTTAAGACTAAACTCTCTTCTGTACGAGTCAAAGGGTTTAAACAAAGCCAGCTAAATTTCCCGCATCGGTAATTACGTATATAAATTAAGATCCATCCGTAAGAACCACATTTTAAAGCATTCGAATTAGCTGATCGATTCATAATTAAAAGGTAGAACTCTCAATTTCCAATTCTGTTGGCAGTCTTCCCAGCCGCACTCGAACTGACATCATCATAATTCTTCCCAGGATAACAAGGATTACCAGCAAAAGCAGAACAACCAGCCTTCTTATAAGCACCAACAGCAGAACAATCATCAGCAGTTGAGACGTCCTAATGTGAAGCATTTCCAGCAGTTGAACCATAAGCAGTTCCTTCATAAGAAGGATAAGCATTCCAAGCAATCGAACCGGAAGTAGTTCCAACACCAGTTGAAATGGAATTCTTTTAATCAGTTGAAGGAGCAGCCATATCAGCATTCTCAGCTTCTTCCTCAGTTCCAGGGGCATAACAAGAATAATTCCCAACAGTTCCAGGATAATTTACATAAGCAAAAGGAGCATCACTACGACTAGCATTTAAAGCAGCAGCCAATCAATAAGCAGCAGTTGAACAGGCAGTTGAAGAAGCAGTATTAGAACCAACAGCATTTCGATCAGCAGTTGAAAGAGCAGTACCAACAGTTGAACCAGCCTCATTCCTGGCAGCACAAGAATATTCCAAGACCAGCTACAATCGAACCAGCATCAGCATTATTCCCAGGGTAATTTGAATAAGCAGAACCAGGCTAAGCAGGAAAAGCAGCAAAAGAATTATTCCCAGTACGAGCAGCACAAGCACAGTTACCGGGGCAATACCAAGAGCAGTTCAAGGATAATCATTCCCAGCAGGAACACAAGGATTACCAGTACAAGCAGTATAACTACAAGCATTCCAAAAGTCCGGGTGACTCTTATCAAGGTGATTTTAATCCATCCGGCTGGTTAAAGAAGCCGAAGGTAACAGAATAGGGACGATAGCATCGCTGCTTGAGGGGGTGAGATACGAACCCGAATAACAACCTTCTGTTGATATCCTTCCTTACCTTCCTTACCCCATTTATGTGTGAACAGCGAATAGGTGGTGCGGCGGGTGAGCCACTGAATGGATAGGCCCTACCACGGTCGATAGCCTACTGCTTTTGTCTATGCAAAAACTGGTGACGGAAATGCTATAGCTGCTCCGGGAACTGGAGAGGCTGGTAATGCTGGGAATGAGGCCGGTTCTAATACTAATGGTAACGCTGCTGGTTCAATTGGTGCTTCTGGGAACGATCCTAATTACGCTGGTGGGACTGCTGGAAAGAATGATTATGCCAAGAATAATAATGCCAAACTGGTGATGCTGATCGTTCTGCTATCACCTATCACTATTCTCGAAAGCTAACTCCCATACCCCCATTGATAACCGTCACTGCTACTACTGCTATCCGCTTCCACTGGAACTACCCCTTCCAATCTTCCAATCCTACCTACGCTACTATGCTTCCTATCGCTCCTCAGGTTGATCTCCCATCTCTGGAATATAGCCATAACCCGTTCTACGACCCCTACAGAGCCTGAAGCTCAACGATAGCACATCGAGTGGTACCTTCCCTATCAACTGGATGTGAAGAAGGATGGAATCACTATCAACTGGCTATCTCTCCTTCCTCTTGCTCCACTGAATCCTCTTCCCTTCCTCGTCTAGGTTATCCCTTTTCTTTCTTCCTGTACTTCCTTCTGAAACTGGGAAATTGAGTAACAAATCTGGGCGTCTCTGGATGATAGGGAAAGCTTATGTGGCCTATCAAGAGTGGGAAATTGAGTAACAAATCTGGGCTTAGATTTTATGTGAACCCGGCCCAAGCCCGGTCATAGATTTTGTTAAATGCAGTAAGGCCACTAAAAGAAGGTACCCCTAAGAACATATCCAACATATCCAACATATCCGACTTCTCCGATCAGCCGTTAAAAAGACTTCTCCTCCTTCTCCATGAGTTATATCGTCGTTGGTTGCGGTGAAAACTACGAACCTGAATGGGCTAGCACTGATACCGGACTCCCCAGCCATCCCAATTCCAATCCCATCAGCAGCTTTTAAGGTCTAGCAACATGGTAAACTAACAAAACATTCCATGCATTCTTGTTTTAGGGCTAAAGATCTACAAGTTAAGGTAGGTGGGAAAAAGAGTAAAGCAGAGAGACAGGTATTCCATCCTGGCTTCTTCAAAAGAGGTAAGGTAAACTCCCTCCATGCCATCGTCCTAGCCTAGGTTTCCAAAATAAGAAATCTAAGGGTAAGGCGATAATCCATCCATCCCCTAAACCCGGGGCTTTTAAGGTCTAATCAACCAATCCCAATCCCAATTTTCTCCCACGCCCGATCAAATGATTCCATCCATCATCTATCCCCGCAGGAGCATGCTTATAAGTCAAGGGTACGGTAGGCTAATCAAGTAAATATGATTGGTATGCCTAAGCAAGCAGCCCAGCCGGTTCGGTTCAATAACTAAGTTTTGTCGGTAAAGAGAAATATGTAACAGGATCCATCCACTAAGCGATTAATTCAAGTGGTATTAGTAGGTATAAGGCAGGTCTATTTCTTCAGGTAGGTAGTTCTATTCTATTCTTACTTGCAGTAGTTTGTTCTAAAAGTATAAGTAGGGCTCAAACTCTCAAGCAGTTGGAAAAAAATGAAGAGTATCCTGGTCAACCAAGGGAGGGTATAACCTCAAATATGCTTAGAGGAAAAAAATATATATATAAAGAATAACTCTGCCTACCAGACCCACCACGCCTAGCAAACACTAACTCAAGCACAAATAAAGATTAGGGATGCCTGGTAGAACCGAAGGGGTTGCAATTACTCTCTATTTTAGGGAGAGCTCTTCTCTCTTAAAAAAACAACGGATAGATAGCGTTCTTTTTTTCATTCACTCTTGTATTTGCGTGTCCCCTGAAGCTAGTTGTTCATTCTCCCCTTTGTCCCCCTTCGGGTGGGCTTCCATTATTTTTTGAGTAATATGAATCGACACCGAACAGGGACGAACTCACTCTTAAGACCGAGAGAGGGGCTGGTTGGAAACACTTTGAATGGGTTCCCAAGCGTGGTTGAGATCGAATCAAAAGCCTGGGGAATGGACTATACTTCTGAGTGCATCTTGATCTAGCAAATGAAAAATAGAAACTTGAGAGATGATGCTCACTCATGTGGATGGAAGGGACTCCACAGTATCTCACGTATAATAGATGAAACCGGCGGCAAATTCTAATAAAAAAACTCGATTCGAGGATCCACTCATCTTGAGTTTCCATCTCGGTTGTTCCTATCTACAAGTGAATAATGGGTCCGCACATCTTATCTTGTGCTGGTATGTAGATTACTCCGAATGCCAGTCCATGGGAACATTAGTAGCGTAACGATTGGCTTTCATTGGAGGTTTGGAATTAAAGTGCCGTAGTGGGAACTTCTTTTTTTTAGTACTTTTCCATTATCTTTGAAGCATTGAGGTCCTAGCCCAATGGATAGAAATCGAGACAGTACCATAGAAGAGGGCAGCCTAGTTAGTCCATTAGACGCCTAAGCAAAAACCTAAGCTTATTCTTTTGTGTGTCTACGCCTGTTTGCTGAGCATACAAATAAATGGGTGAAACAGACAGATCTTATTGGAAGGGAACCGAACTATGGATATCTTTCTAGATAATCACTATGTTCAATCAGGCCATTAGGCTAATCCAATTATGTTTCGGATATAGGCACCATCCAAGTAACACAAGGATATTTCTTGCCCTTTTGTAACTATGCACTTGCTGAGATAGATAAGCGCCGAGGAAGTCTCTATCTAGCTAGACCTTCGACCAATAAAGGTAAAAGTGCCCATTCTGAAGTGCTCAGTAAAGAAAGTAAGTCTTCCTCTTTCTATTGGTATCCCTTCCCTGTAGAAGCAGTTTTGGTTTATACAAAAATGTAGAGAATAGGTCTAGAGTGGTTCCCAGCAAAGCCGAGTAGGTATCAAAGTTTCTCCACCGATACAACAGTATTTATGGTTGCCTTTAAATACGAGTTTGGGTCGCGGGCATGTATACTTGTTTTTATGATGCCGCCTACCTTACCACGCCTACCAGATTGGGGTGTGGAAGCAGCTTAAACCCTTCTAAACCCTTCTAAGATTAGCAGCTCCCCTCTAAATTGATACTTGCTTCTATTCTCTGGCTGGTAAGGAAAGAGGGTCCTTATCACGCCTACCTTCTCTACCTTGGTGTGGGCCCTTGTATACTTGTTTTGTGCATTGTGAAAAGTAGAGGGAGATGCTGGTATAATGAAAAACTCGCCTTACAATATGGAACTGCTAATAACGGTGAGATAGGACGAGTGGACTGGATTCAGCGTTACCGTTTTCGACAATTTATTGAATAACTCCTAGTTGGGATTTATTACCTGAGGTAGCGACTTATTTAACTTGGTTGGATTTTGATGAAAAGTCCATAAGAGTTTATGACAGAAATTTCAATGATGCAGGAAGGCTATTTCGGAGGAGCGAATTACTGTGTAAAGCGCCCGCTAACTATTTATCACCACCTATTGTTTTCCGATTCTGCCTGAACAAACGAACGAACATGGCACCTTAAATAATAATAATAGGGTGGAATAGGAAGTGAGCGGATTCCGGAAAGGGAAGGAGACCTAATTAGAAACCCCCGTTTTTAATCACCCTGTTGATAGAGGCTACATAACAGTGTCCTGGATTCAGGAGCATCTCATAATGTCATGCAATGATGCCTGCTAATGAACGAGACGAAACAAAGTTACTACCTGACTGACCAAAGCTGAACGGGATGGAACAATGTTGTAATGTTCCTACTATACATAGGGAGATACATGTTAAATACGTTATATTTAGGTTACCTTGATATATTTGATCGAGATCGAATTCTACCTGTTCGTCTCTCTCTTGCTTCCCTATATCTATTGCTCTACCTAGAAATGAATAACTTGACACCGTTTGCTTGTTTTATCATTGCCCCAATACCCACCAGACGAGTGAGATTGTAACAAGTTGTTACCTAACGAGATAGTGTTTTAGCCAAGTTTACACCAGACGTTAGAAAGATATGTGTTTCCCATGTCCCCACTAGAAGAGATTGAGCAAAGTTTACAACAGACCGCGTCGAACCAGCCCCGGCACGCTACACGGCACATTTATAGTGTGAATAACCACAAAATGCCTGCTGATCAAACTCGCTACGTGATTTATTCTGATTAATGAATATTAAAAAAAAAATAAAAGTTTTATATGTATTTGTAGGATACCCACCTTTTTTCCTCCAATCACATGCTGGATACACAGAGCCAACAGATATATACCCCAAACCAACCACCTCTCACCATAAACTGGAGCCTAACACCTAGAATTACCAGACCTCCGAACCGTGGAAATCAGATACCCTGGAATCCCCCCCCTACCACCAGATGACAAGAGCGGGCTTTGCACGTGTCGGTGGTGCTATAGAAAATAGAATTCACATTAGGAAAGGAAATGGATGAATAGCGTGCTTTTATATACTTTAACCCCGGAAGTAGTAGTGCAGCCAGGGTTGTAAAAAGCAAATGGCCCCACGTTACCAACAGACAAGAGAGAATGGATGGATAGTATATACGCGTTGCTAGAGTGAGTTGATTACTATGTTACAAGGGAACTATGGGCTGTGAACAATGGCTTCATGCATGCAGTTTATGAATGGCTTATGTTCAGTTTTGGAACCAATGATGTTAATGACTTCTATTTGTAATGCTATAATGGCACGAC
>Ga0233342_1000260_pt1 | contig 16268 bp, 11 predicted proteins | sample GEONDECOMP273_FD_180706 | JGI IMG/M metagenome (GOLD analysis project Ga0233342, IMG submission 180706) | Leaf litter microbial communities from Shasta-Trinity National Forest, California, United States - GEON-DECOMP-273 | ecosystem: Environmental > Terrestrial > Plant litter > Unclassified...
TTGGCAGTTAGGGCCCTGCTTTGTGCTCCTTCATGATTTGTAGGTGTACGGCTGGCGTGGATGCGGGGGCTCGTGCTTTCTCCAGCGGAATAAATCAATATTATAAATATCTAAGTTTTTTTGTGCTCCTGTCTTCAGGGTCCGGGTGTAGGTGCGCGTGACCCATGCTTGTGATTTATCCATGTGACACAAAGAAGTAGGTATTTAAATTGGTGGTATCCTTCGGCCGGCCTCAGTACGTGTTCCTTCGCCAACATTCTGCTCCACGTGCTCATGTTCCTCCCATCAACGGATACGTGCTTCCATTGCTCATGTTCCCTTGCTCATGTTCCTCCCATCAACGAATAGTGCTTATTCCTGTTCCACGGCACCCTTCCGGACTAATTACTGAGACTAGCGGTCTAACTCACCTCAATTGATGATATCGTTGTTGTGGACCCTCATGAAGCTCAGTAAGCAACAATTCCATTATCCGCAACAAACCCCTTCCCCTGTCGGGAAAGAGCTACGCACCTTACTTTATAATTCAAGCGCACTGGGAAAATACTATGGGAATTAGGAAATAAATCGATTCGCCTATTTTAAAATGCAATTTAGATACCCGGATGGGATTTATTTTGTAGACCCCCCACAACCCCGGGTTTATTATTGTTCAAATCGCATTTCATAACGTTTTTTGACCAACCCAGATGCCTTAATATGGAGTGGAGCCCGAAATAACCAATTAGTGAACAGGACGATCGGGCTTTAGAACATATAAACTCTTATAGTAGATTTGATTTTACATTTTGTTATTACATATGTAATCAACCCGCTTTAACTTTGCACGAACCAACCGACTAATCATTGCCTTTCCTTCATCCACGAACTTACACTTACGCGTTACCCTTTTATGGGTTGCCCATTTGCCGAATACTCAGAGTTGCCTGCCTTTGCTACCCTCGACGGTTCTTATGGTTCAATGCCTGGTCGAGGTATCATATTGCGTATATAAACCCATATACAGATATAAATGAATCGAGCAGCCAACGTATCTCATATTTAGTAATCTATGGGTTGGGCTTTTCGGAGATCATGAAAAGCATGATTCGGTTGGAGGTAGAGGAAACACTAAAGGAGATCTGGCTGGGCTGGTTCACCACGGGCTTCAGGAAACACCCATCTGTGCTATGCTATGGAAACAGGCCTCGCCTCTAAGATAAGGTCAGAGCCAAAAAGAGCTTCAGAAACAGTGAGGTACGTTTAGTAAAGCACATCTCTTTCTTTCTTACCTATTGATTTGAAGGTATATAGTCTAGTGTGCACCAATTATGTTACTAAATGGGTTGAGGCTAAGGCTCTTCCTAAGGCAACTGAACAAGCAGTGGCAGATGTCTTCTTATTTGAAGAGATATTCGTCCTATTTGGTGTACTTAGGGAAATTGTAACCGATCAAGGCGCGAAAGCGCTTGCTCAAGAGAAGGAGAGCAAGGAACACAATTCACTTCCAAGCTCATTCGATCCATCACTTAGCAATATAAAATTCGACATAGAACATCCACCACCATATAACCCAAAAGCCAATGGCCAGTTAAAACCTTTCTATCGTAAAGAGACTATCTTAGTCCATGCAGCACTAAGTTCATATAGAGTGAAAGCCTTAGAGTGAAAGCCTTACTTAATAGGTAGAGGTATTTTCCCTCCATTCGAAAAAGAGAAGAAGATAGAGGCTCTCGGGTCTCCATAGCTCTCCATGGTTGAATAATGTGCTTCCATAGCTGCTCTCCATGGGTTGAAATGTGCCATTGAAAAAGAAATAATAACTTCTAAGAGCTCTAGCGAAGAAGCTCTAGTTGTGTCCACCCATTATTAAAATTATAGGGGCATGCAGCAGTTAATGGCTTCTTCTTCCACAGTGGGCTACACGGAACAACAGCTTAATTGAATTGTTTAAGTGAACACCTAGAGAATAAATCTCTACATAAACACCCTATACATATTATACTAGCATATATACGTTTCACTTTTACTTTGTAATTTTTATAGCCGACCAAGAGGAAGTAGAAAATCCCACCAAGCCAAGTTCCCAACAAATGATACTGAGAACATGGACTACTTGGTTGGTTCGGAGCAGGCAATAAGTTAGGGTAGACCAGAGCCGATAAGTCCTCATACATCGATATTGCATATCTACGACCCTTCGGTGTATTCCCTCGTACCTCGGAAATAGTTGAACTTGTCCATCAAATGCCGGTACTACATGCCAAGTTTCCAATGCTAGGTTTCAATGCACTGCCAGGGCTCTTTGCTAAGTAAGTGTCGATGCTAGGTGGCGATGCCGGGAATTGATCCAGGCCGTTTATCCATGCATTCTCGGGACTCAATGTCCCTAGTCTATGATACTCGCCTATATACGTTTCACTTTGCCATTGTAATTAATCTGCTGAATATGCAATCTTATGAATATGCAATCTTAAAAGAGAAGGAGCCTTACTCAACAGCTACTACTCTAGAGGGCTATATCTAAGCAGTCTCCATGTGGTAGTTAAAAAAAACCTGAACATGAGTGCAGAAGAATAAATATAAGTTCTATCTTTATTTCAATCCTAATAGTGATTCTCTCTCTAACAACTTCTATAACGACTATAAGTAGTGTTCTATAACGACTATAAGTAGTGTAGTCTGTCTGTAGAGTAAGTACTTGTAGGCTACTTCCGCTAATACACAATGGAGATAATAATACCCAATTTACAAGAACCTGCCTTTACAGAATAAACTGTTTATAGCGCTTGGGGATAGCACGCTGGGTAGGTGGGTGGGTGAAAGCAGGCACACATCTATTTCTTTCGATCCTTGGGTTGGTCGAGCAGTCACTTTGGTGTTCGGGAAGCAGGCACACAAGCGTTCAAACCTATCTTTTTTCTATATATAAAGTATCTGTATCCTTCCCTATATGTATATATATATCTGTCTTCCTTGTATAATTAATTTGAAATCGTTTTTATAGGAAAGTGTGAGCGTTGCAATGATGGGAAGTCTGAGTGTGGTAAGTCAGTTTGAGTGTTCGTAAGGGAGAAGGAGGAAGGTGGGGAAAAAAGAGTAGGTGGTGGGCCTAAAGTGAAATCTTACTTTATTTCTCTTCAAAGGGTGTCACTTCACTAATAATCAGAGAAAAAGGCCTAGCTAATGCGTACGTCCGTCGGAACTTTACCTCCAAAGGCCAGAACGAGAAGCCAGCCAGTAACGACCAGTAAACAACGATCATAGTGCCTGTTGGGTTGTAAGTAAGTCGGGTCCTAATTGGTGAGGTAGGTGGTTGGTCGGAAGGTGGGAAGAAGCAGTAAGGAGATAAGTTGGTCGGAAGGTGAAAGAAAGGCAAGCAAGGGAGAGTCGAAGAAGCCGTCAAGAGGTCTTCGTTGGAGGGAAGTCGGAAGGTTTAATCAGCAGGACTCGAAGGTTCCTTGAAGGCTGGGCAACTCTATCCCCCGTCAGCTGTCTAACCCCTTGCAAAAGGTTCTTCTTTCTATCGCCCAAGCTTACACAGTTCGTTGGTTGCCCCTTTCTTTGTTCCGCTTTCCAACGAACGCATTTCGTATCAGTCTGGATGTTAAATAAAGCGCGAAAAAAGCGAGTAAGTGCAATGCCAGCTCACCTCCAAGCTCAAAAGCGAGCAAGCGAGGCCTTCCTAAGTTCCTTATTGAGTGGCAGGGCGCTAAAAAGGTACTATCATTTGCAAAAGAACCAGGATTGAAGCAAGTGACCCCTCGCCGGAACAGGAAAATCTATTGTGTGTAAAATTGAATACTGAAAGGATTGCTGGAGAAGATAGCATTCGGAACATGCTTAGTAACATCTTAAGAAAAGTACTTTGTAAAGGAACACCGAGGGAGCCCATTTGCTGGACCAGCATCATCAGGACCTGGCATAAATAATAACCGGCTCGCTTCTTCGTGCTTATAGGCTGCTGGACCTTGCTCATATTGGCATGCAGTCTAGAGTGTTTCCCATTTAATTCATTGTGGTGTATCACATTTTCATTCTCATGTGCAAACACTAAAAAAGAACCCGGAACATTACTAGCATTACGATCAAAGGTCCATCACCAATGCATAAACCGATATGACTACTTGTGTTACAGTTATTGGCTCTTCAAGTCCTACCTTCTACATACTGAAATTGATAGCTTTTTTCTTGGATCTTTAAGCTGGAAAATACCTTGCCCGATGCGGACAAGCCCTCCGGACCTTAGAATTTATCATCTGCTCAGAAATATCCCAGAATTACGATTCTTTTGCCTTTTTGGATTGCATATCAGGCCACATGGGGGCATTCACTTCAATAAAGAGCCTTTGGTACGTCCTTCATCTCTGGCTTTCCTGGAGCATGAGTGTAGGCAGTGCTAAAAACACCTTCTGCTATCATGTGCTCTTAAAATGCTGCTTTCAATCCTGTGTACCTTAGTTACTTGCCATAGAGTGCCTACACTGCTGTCTGGTGTATGACTGTTTTTATGCTTGCTGGAATCATTTGTTTTCAGACTTCATAATCGAAACACCTCCAAACCTGTCGCTACATGGCTGCCCAAATTGCTACAAAGCTTCATAAATCTGCTCACATTTGAGATTCCAAAGATGAGCGAGAATCGTAAACTGGCAATTATCCCTGACCCCGGGCCGACTTCATAGCACTTAGGAATATGAATAAATGGTTGGGTCTCTATTTCCTCCCCTTTAATAATAATAATAGGGCTAGTGGTTGGGGGGAGAGGCAGAATAGGCAGAGGTAACCTTAAATAATATAGGGGTTCCTCCCTGCGGTGCTGGGTTTGGTAAAGGTTGGTGATGCGATTCCAACCTCTAGTTTTTGGATCCATCCATCTCTATTGGCTGGTGGGTGCACGGAATGAACCCATACGGGGTGGACACTTCGTGGGATGCAGTGAAAGGATTTAGACATCGATCTTATATATGTTGATATACCTTTCGAAGAGCTTAGGAAATTTATATAGGACATGTTGAGGAGTTTGAGTAGGAAGGAGCTGTAAGATGAGGATTACCCTTAGAGCCAACCGATCGATGAATAGTAGGAGTAGGAGGAGTCTTACCCATACCTGAGCCACGAGCACACCACCAAGAGCTACACGAGCCATTCATCTTAAGCCTAGACCACCAAGCCATGAGTCATTCAACCTATCACCTTTAACCTTCAGCCAAGCCTACCAAGTCTTTCAACTTGAACCTTTTGCCTTTTGCCTTGGAACCTTTAGCCTTAAGCCAAGAAAGAGCCTGTAATCAGGAAGGAGCTTTAGCCAAGTCCAACAAGAACAGAAGGAATCAGCCAAGCCAAGGACAACTGAAAGTTGAAAGGTTTAAGGCCTAAGGTTTAAGACTAAAGGTTAAAGGTGAGAACTGGTGTTTCCAGACTCACTGTGCGAAGTTGGGATGTTTGCAGCGGTCTGGCTCGATCGGTGGTTCGATTAATCGGTGCACCTCACTCACACTACTTCCTTATTGCATTATATACATTGCATTATATACGTGAATATAAAACAATAAGCTAAGCACCACCTAACACTACTTCCTTAACTTCCGTCCCCTCCGTCTGGCCGAGCAGGGCCAGTATCTGTGTAATTATCCAATCAGTATCCGTGCACGTACCTCACACACTCGGTATTATGGCTTTCACGTCAATAGCCTTACCGTATCTGTACTTCACTGAAGGTCTGTCTTTCTTTCATGGCTTGAACAGAATTGACTGGCTGGACTTTAACTTAATTAAACAGAACATATAGAGTTTGAGTATTGGTAGAGGGAGGTAGAGGATATAGGTTTCCAAGGATGAGGGATGAGGGTATAGGTATTAGTATGAGGGCCTCAAGGAAGAGTTTAAGGATGTTACCAAGGATGAGGTTGAAGAGGTTCCCCTGGCTTGAACAGAATTGACTGTATTTACTGGCTTGAACAGAACGTGTATGTATGCTTTAACTCTTTCCTCTCTAGTGCCGTACTGTGTGCTAGTGCTGTAGCCGTTAGCCGTAGCCGTAAGGTGCTGTAGCTGTTAGCCGTTAGCTGTTAGCGGTGTCGATTCTGTATCGATCTGTCTGCTCTTTATTTCCAGCCCCAGCTCAAACTATGTGGATCGCCTCACCCCCAACCAATATGTTGTCTGTTGTGTCCGTTGGACCACCTCACCTAAAACTATGTAGGCCATCAATGCAATCACTCATCAATCACTATCAAGCATCATCGACCTCCCTTCCCATACTGGCACTACCGGAGACTAGCACTATGTGTCTGTCTGTCTGTCGCATGATCCTCGACAGGTGCATCGTAAGTAATGCATCGTTCATGTTATCAAATTAAGGAACGATTGTTCCGTATCGGTAAGTGAAGGGGGGGGAGGTGTAAAGAGCTTAGTAGGAACCCTGTGCATCCCGTAGGGTACTCGGGCTATGGTACTCGGGATCAACAAGGTACTCGGGCTATTGGAATCGGGCTAAAAGAACCCATACTCTGACTACCGGCTCTCTGCAATGAGCTCCAGTCAAAGAACCCAGGCAATCTCTTCTGTATATTCTCGCCCATTACTGACTAGCGTGACTGCCACTACCTGATCTGCGTGAAATAAGCAACCTGAAAAGCATGAAAGATAGTACCCGGTAACCAAATTAGGTTTTCGAGATAGAACGAACCCACCCAATTAGGTAGGAAATTGGATCGCATGAGGGTATAACTTAACCCCATGCATTCATCCGTCGTCTATTCCAATTAGGGGGGAAATCAGACGAGGAGGTTAAGGGTTTTTTGCTTTTGAACCAACCTGACTTAGACTCCTGACTATACCGCCTTATGAAACCTCATTCTTTTGTGGAGCCGACTCTCCGTCTCTGATCCTCACCCTTCCTTAATACCGTGTAGTACGAAGTGTCTTGGGCTAACGCTAATTAATATCGTACGGATTCTCATCATCTTCGGCTAAGCTCCAGGTATGTACTGTAATTCGTTCCTCTGCAGCTAACGGAGCTTTGCAGCTTCTTGTGTCTTGCCAACTTTTACCATAGGTTCATGTTGGGGTTCTCTCATATGTTTTTCCCTTTAGCTAGGTGACCAAGGGTGGAGCCAAGGCCAAGTTTTTTGGGTTGAGGCATCATAGAAAGCATTTGAGGATTTGAACCGTTGCCAGTCCTCATTCTGCCAGATCGGTGATAACTGTTTGAAATTATATACACTTCGAATTATGTAATTAGGTGTAGTGCTCACACAACATAGAACATGCAGTTGTCTATCATAGCGAGACATCTCTGACACGGTTTGCAGATACCCCAGCAATGACAAGGAGCTTTACTCCATTGTCTAGGCTTGTTGGGAGTGGGAACATTTATTATGGGAAGGATACAATCATCCACAACGATCACAGACTTTTGCAAGTTATGCAGACGCAAGGCAAGTTGCAGAACGACCGACATTATAAGTGGTCCACATACCTTCAACAATTCCACTTTAAAATAAAGTACAACAAGGGCAACACCTGAGTTACACACTATTGCAGTGGACCTCCAGTTGTGGCATTGACCACATTCCTCAATCCTTGTGGACTTTAGACTTCAGAGTGGATCCAACTGTATGACAACAATCCTGACTTAATCGCTACATACTAGACACTGGTCGCAAGTACACAAGTTTTATACTTTCACCTCCAGGATGGACTTCTGTGCTTTTTGGGCCATCTCTATGATCCTTCCGACGAGTGTGATAAAATCATTTGTGAGGCGCACCTCAGTGGGGTGGCAAGGCATTTCGGCGTGGAGAAGACAATGGCAGTGTTGTAGAAGTACTTCTATTGGCCAAAACTTCGACATGATGCCAATAGATATAGCAGATCGTGCATTGCTTGTGCCATCGTTAATCCTGCTATCAAGAAGCAAGGATTGTACACTGGTTTTCCCACTCCATATAAACCTTAGGAGTTAGTCTCCTTGGATTTTATGTTAGGGCTGCCTTCAATCAAGCATGGTAATGATTGTGTTTTTGTGGTTGTTGATCAGTTATCTAAGATGGCAATTTCGGCATCCTGTAAAAAGAGTTTCATAGGATAAGTCAATATTAATATCTTCTTCGAGCATGTTTAGGTTCATTTTGGGTTTCCATAGACCATTAATGTTGATAAATAAAAAGGTTCCTAAGTATTTTGAGGTAAAGCCTGTGGTCCATGATGGACACCAAATTGACCAAATATAATGCCTTCCATCTATAGACCAATGCACAGATGGAGGTAGTCACATAGGGTGGTTTTACATATCTTTTAAAATATAGAACTCTAAGCATACATGTACATGGGATGAAAACCTTTCTTACTAGTTATATTCATCACAACTACAACATATGTGCCTTGGGTTCCAACCACTTGTACCAGTATATTAAGCTCTTCCCATTGCATTAGCATAAGAAGATTCCTCCCATTATCAGAATGAGGCTGTTCAAGCAACCAAATTTGTTGAATGGATCCGACACCTCTAGCAACAAGTGCATGGTATTCTGTATAAAGCCAATGCTAAGTACAAGCAGCGACAGGATCAAAATTGAGTTTAATACAATTTTAGGTTGGTGGCAAGGTATGGTTGCACATGTAGAAAGAGCGACTCACAGCCCCCCCCACAAGACCCCCAGTAGGTTTGTAGAAAGGAAAAGGTTAACTGAAAAGGAGCGAGGATACAAGCCGCAGTTCTCGGCTTATTATTACTGTCTCTAGCTCCTCCCCGTTAGTAGGCACCTATGGTAACCCTTCATTGTAGCATCACCTCTCTCTGTGTATCGCCTTTTGGTATCATCTTTGTATACTTGTTCCTTATATACGTCTTCGGCACCCCTTTCCATTCTTATAGCCTGTTTTCTTTTATTAGTTCATGTATCATGTATTCCGAACAGGTAAAGTGCTTGTTCCGGTAATATAACATTGGCATTATCTGGCTCCGGGGTGTTCACTGGAAGGAGGGAGACATTGAACTGGTCCGGCCGGGCATTTATTCTCTGAGATTGAGTACCATAAAGATAGGAGCGGAGTGGCGGAAATACACCTTCGGGTAATAAGTCTATATCCTTTGGGTTTAGGGGCAGGAGCAGCACAATTAAACCTCCAATTATTGAATGAATGGGCTGGGCACAGCCCGCTGGATACGTCCCTTAGCAGTGGAAACAGGAGGCTACAACCCTTTGCTTGATGGGTAGAGAGAGATACCCATTTGGCCTTATACGTTTTACCGGGCTTTCTCCGGTTAATGGATTTCGGATAGACACCTGGGAAAAGAGACCTCGACCGGCCGATATATCGCTTGTTTCCGCCATGAACACTACTTCTTGAATTGCCTTACTATTGAGTCCTATCCTAAGAGCCCCCCCATTGCACTATAAAACAGGTCCAGCGCCAAACAGCGATCTCCCCGAGCTTACTTAATTATTGCATTTTAAATAGTGATTAAATTCCTAAGTAAACTATCTATCAATGATGTAAACATATGTATAAAAAAAAGTAGTTTTTATTAGAGTAAAAGTAGTTCGAAGCGATATGGAGGTAATGATTCAATCGGTGTGCTAATTTGTATAGTTAGTTTATCTAGAACCCGCCCTAATAGCACGAATATAATTTTGTCTAAAGTTGCTTCTCTTCCACACCAATAGTTGCTTCTCTACGGTTGCTTCTCTATGCAACACTAGAAGGGAATAATTGATTGGCTTGGTGGGCAGGAGCGAGATCTAAGTTTTCCAACCCACACCCACCCTATGGTCAGGTTAAGTGAGCATAGCTTAAAAGAGGCCCTCCTACCATCAGAGTAGGCCATAACAGTGGTCCTCTCACCCCTTTATGGATGACTCACACTTTTTTATTTTTGGGTCAAGCGTGGTGATAAACTGCTTAAATTGGCATTTGATACTGCAAACCCACCCAACAACTAAAGACAACAGCAGTGAATGCAATAATGTAAAAAGCAACGACGACGAGGGTGGCCTAGGCAAGCATAAACGAAAGATATAATGGAGAGTGCACTAACTACCAAGAACAACATAGTATAAAGGGAATGGAGCAGCAAGAATGTGGGCAGGTGTATAAGGTGATTCCATGGTTCTCTTCGAAGGAAGGCTATCCGTTAGCGGAGAGAACTCTCTCTCTTTTTTGCAATTTATTGAAACCGGGCTCTATCACAAGGGCCCATTTCTTGAACCAGGGCAATTAGAAGCTCCTCTTTTACCAGCGCTCTTCTTGAGGGTCCCTATTTACACAAGGCTAACCATGGCTCTGTCAACAGCGCTATTGATTAAATAAATAATCCCAGGAGCCTTTCATGCACGCATGCAGCCACTCACATCCAAAAATAGAGGTTGGGTACCTGCCACGTAACACGGTATGGCAAATTAGATGGTGAGATGGGGGGGGCTGAGATAGATCTCCTATCTGATAATCTAATTGTATGATGGAAAAAAAGTAAACTAGGTACACCTCATTTCGGTGGTCCCAAAATAAATAGGGTAGGACTGGGACTCCAACATAGGAGGTCCCTCGTGCCCCTAAATAGTTAGCATAGGGTCTCTCATGGATTAGATGTTGTAATTGCTTTACTTATATTGGTATGACTGTGTTTCTGTATAATGAAGGAGAAGGTTATTAGCTGTGATGGCTTGTATATGTAATATAGTCTGGTAACCCGCCCGAGTAATGTATGGCTACCTTAGCGTTTATTAGGTAACTAGAAGGTAAATATAGCAGACAGTTGGCTACCAGTCAATCTGCAGCCAGGTTCCGCGAGCCAGCTCGAGCCAGGTTGCATGCTTAAGTGCTAAGCCAGGTTTTATTGAATGAAAGATAGTAACCCAAGTAAAAATGCCTTTGCTAAAGAGACTAAGACTTTCCACTTATTTGAATAACAATCTATTTTTCAATAACTATCTATGGATGATTCCTTTTGTAAAGCATAATTACATATATATATAAGCCGATTCCCTTTAAATAGGTTGAATGAAAAGTAATGTATATCTCGTATATAATGACTGAAACTCGTTTGAAAGCAGTAAGTGGGTCTGACTTCCATATACTATTATAGTTTATTTGGAACTGGGTTAAAATCCCTCACCATATGAATAGTGAGTGACTCCGTCCCTTGTTGCTGAATCGTAATGAAAATAATGGTCTGGCCAAGTCTAAGAGGGCCCACTTACTTATCGTGTGAAGGGGAAAAAGTATACTCCCTGAATGTGTCTCCGCAGGACAAAGGTGAGTACATTAGTCAGTATAAAGAGTCATTTTTGCTGTGTTTGGGTGTCCGCTTGCTTGTTATTTCTGCTTTTTCGGTTGAAAAAGACCAGTCAAAACACTTTATTATGTATATTCTCGATTCATTCATACACACATGTTTCTAAAGATCTCTTCGTTTCATTCTATTACACATATTGAAAATAAGGTGCTGCACCATATAGTATAGCATGAGCTTGGAAGAACTATGATACCCGGACGGGGCCGTGCTTTTAGGCCCTTATGAAGAGAGGGCCCTTGTTGAGTGAAAAAGAGTGGATAGCCATAAGATTCGAGGACCTGGTGTACCAAACTTATCGATGACTTTCCGGTTTTTATCCATACCTTTATTGGTATCAGAGGGTAAAGCCGGCGGTGATGTACCGTTATAACTAGTGCATAAAGTAGAGCTCACACATTTCTATCTTTTGCGCGGACCCAACGGCGAGTTTTTTGGGGGTGGGTCCTTTATAGATAGCAGAGGCGGTAAACTCGGAACACTTTGACTGATAAGGCATCGGGTGGGGTGTATCCCCGAAAGGAGGGATGCACAAGCCTGGTGGCGTCATAGTGGATGCCATTAGTCGGTTACTTAACTGCGAAATAGATGCAGTGTCTGAGGAGGTTTTAACATTGTGCCCATCGAGAGTGGGACAAGGACCCTATAGCCCCCATCCCTAGGCGGGTAATTTAGTCTATTTTTTGTTTCTTTTTCTATATTTTATAATGAACTGGTAGAATGACTGAATAGTTACCACTTTATAATCAGGTTTGGAATAACCTATTGTGGTAAATATTCCACGGGGCAAAACACTCGATACTAAACTAGGTTTGGAATAAAGTATCCCTGCTCAAAAGATCAGGTAAAATACCTGGAAAACTATCTAAGGGTAGATACTGCCTCACTTACCATACTTAGGAATGCCCCAAACCATTGGATGGGATGGAAGGGCTTGCTACAATGTAGGGGATAAGCCTCTTTGAACCCTAGTATGGGGAAATACAGTGTTGCTCTATCCCTTTCCCCCACAAGCAAGTAAAGGGTAGATAGACCCCTTTATCGAGCCTGTCATAAAGCAAGCGGTCGCTCTTTGCTTTGCTAGTGGGGCATACTGTTGTGTGACTCTGTACATAAAGGGGATGGCGTGCTAGCCTCCTTGGCTGGTTCTGCCTAAAAAAAGTAGTGCCGATAACATCATTCACTACGAGGTGATTGGATTGCCCACGTGGTAACCGCCTTCATTGTTTATAGCCTATAAAGGGCCACAGGTTGGTCTCGGTAGGTTATATGCACATACCCGTTTTATTCTAAATGTTATTAGGGCAAAATATTGACCCAAGCAAGGCTTTATTTAAGCCTTTAAGGAGGGCGAAACCTGACCAAAGAGAGGGTGAGGAAGGAGGAAGCCAGTCTTACCCTAATAAGGTAAGTACTAGAGGAAGCTGATCTAACTCACAGGTCTGGATTCGGTGTTACTAATAGGATCAATAATAAACTACCCGAGTATAGGCAGTAGGTCTTGTTCCGGTGTGTTCTCGCCTAACCTGCGTCTCTCGTCCGCAGGTCTTGGTTTGGTGTGAGGAGCTCACCCAACTAAAGACAGGAAAGATACTATGAATGGGCTTACCTCGCCGTATAGGCATTTCCCCTGATAGCTGCTCTATTACTGTCCCATCCTAATAGCAGCGAATCTGGGTCTTTAATGCCTTCTCCCCTAGAAAGTTATGACTGTTCCATTCTAAGAGCAGGAATCCGGAGATAAAGAGGAAAAAAAGGCAGGAAACAGGACGGAGGGCTCACCCGAGGTTAGGAGGGTGAGGGGTGATAACTTTTTTATAAATAGATATTATAATATAATAATAGTTCTATTAGCATATATTTTATATACAATAAAATTAGAAACTTATATATCAGTATCTTATGTTCAAAACTTATATATGCCCGTATAATATGTATAAAGTCCACATGCACTCAGAACTATTAGTTCGGACCCTCTCTAAAAAAAATTGAATTAGCCAAGAATAGCGACTGAATATGTTTTCTAGAACTGGCGGTAACTAAGCCGAGTAATTAATAATCCAAGCCAATCCAAGTAGCCAAGTGGAGTAGTTTGGGATCCAGAGCCTTAGCTTCTTTCTTTCTGACACTGCCTGGCTATGATGATACTTTGGAGGTTTTGGAGTTCCAACTCAACTTCTTGCCTGGTCCAGCATTGCCAGGTGTTTTTCACTCGATGCCGGGACTCGTTGGTAGTAAATGCTTTGTAATACCTGGTGTCAATCTAAGTGTTGACGCTGGTAGGCACGATCCAGGTGATGATAAGGAGTCTTTGCCAAAACAGTCAATCCAAGTTTTTTGGCAACGGGGTCGATGGCTTAGCTTTTTAATATACACTTTAATATGATATATATCATTCCCCCTCAAGCGAGGGAGGACTAAGTTAATTCCCCATCGAGGTCTCTAAGCCGCCCATGTTTTCTATCCTCTTTCCTACAACCCTTCTACTATAATCTAAAAAAACTAGAGACCTCAAACTCAACCAGCTATTTTTCCACTTATATAGCTGCCATAACTCTACCCTCTACCTCCACCTCACTTACCGATACGGAACAGGAGTTACTCGATTTGGATAATCGTTACTACTTATGATGTACCTTTTAAGGATCATGCGCCAATACACATTGAGACATTCAGATATGGTCAGGTAGGGAAAGTATAGTCACTCCATCTAGCCTTTTTGGGGCAGTGGAATTATCATCCTTCTCAGCCTTAATAGAGGAAGGCAAAGTATGGATTGAGGTGTTGCGTTGTTACTTAAAGGACAATTATTGTATGTAACCCTTCATAGCTGGATTAATTACACTTATTCAAGGGAATTTAATCGTACACAAGGAATCCTAACCTAAAAGGCTTTAGGTGGGTGGTTGGGTAGGGGCTTATAAGTTGCATAATAATATTTAAAGACTTATAATATATGGTGGGGGGGGCGTCGGTGGTTTATAAACTCCCGACTGCTTAAAGCTCTCGACTGGTGTTGTTTATCGACTAAAGTAACTTCTGGTCTATGTGTGTTGACTTTATCTTCTTTGGTATACCTATTCTATTTGGCCACTTTGGTCTTTATATTATACCACACAGTTCTCTTTGAGGTCGTGACTATCCACCTATTGATTAATTCGTAATGTTCCATGTCAGTGGAATCCCATCAACATTATAACTACTAGGGAATAAAGATGTGGATCATCTCACCCATCAAAAGGAGGTTGTGACTTTGGAAAAAGGCCCAATGAGCAAGCAAGTTTGTTTGTCCCACCCAAACAACAAATATAGATTTGACGGCTGCACTATGGATGGAATTGTATGGCACCTAGCCTCATGTATATGCTCTATAGAATTGGAAAACATGACAACAAGTTAAACAACGTCTAGAGGCGAGTCTAATATGTAAAGTCTGGCTCTGATAATTACAACAATAGCAAGGACGCGGGTATGCCCCATATAGCCCCGTTCTAATGTGATAAGTTTTATTATTATTATTATAATTATTATTATAATTTTTTTTTAATGAAGGTATCTAGGTATCCAGGTAGTAATAAGAGAATATGAAGAGTATCACTCATATGACCCAAAGGCCCCCCCACTGAAAGGACTTAGGACGGAGGGCTCACCCGAGGTTAGGAGGGTGAGGACAGTCTAATCATCTCTCCTGGTGGGGAGTGTTTTTCCTGGTATCCTGGTATCCGCAGCGCAGTTGGGGATGGGTATCCTTGATGTGATTCGATGTGAGGAAGGAGCGAAAGCCCTTACCCTCCTTTTAGTCAGGTAAGTAACGAAGCTCGACCTTAAGGGAGAGGAAGGTTTATAAAAAGAAATCCATCTATATCTAACTCCTGGTGGCAAGTAATGAATAAATATCTGATTACTGCTCCATCGTGAGAATAAATCTGAAGGAAGGAGAATCAAAAAAATAGTTAATAAATAACCCATAGGTCAAAGGCCCGACTCATGGTGGGGGTTCCCCACTGTATTTACCCTAAGTCTTAGTGCTCCCGTAAGTCTGCTAAAGTCCCGTTTGTTTTTCTGGGTGAATCCTGCCTATGTGATTAGTTTCATTGTTAGGTGAATAGTTTTTGTTGATGGAAATTGATGATTAATGCACCTTTCCATAAAGTTTTAATCCATCATGCAGAGTTCTCAGAGTTCATAATGCTCTAAGGGAACCATCCCATGTTATTAGTTACTTCAATTTCCTCACAACTAGCAAAATTCCCGGCCCACAGATAATCAATTTATTTTAGATAGGGAGACAATATACAGGAATACAGGGATACAGGGAATTACTGGGATGGTATATAATAAATATATTTACTACAACCGAGTATCACGGTCTCACAGATAATCACTATCTTTCCAGTTCTGGCTTGTAAACTCTCTTTACAGTGTCAGCCCATAGATAATCACTCTCTAGGAAGGCAGGCTTAAGAGAATAAATATATATATAAGAAGCAATATAGATGCTCTAAAGAGGCGAAATATATAATAGTAAGGAAGGATAAATGAAGGAAGAGAAAGATGGAAGTGAATCGTATCAATGTTAGCGCAGTTAAAGTTATCTAGGGCAGTTATGCTCTATGGCTCCCTGATTACAGTTGACAATCTCCTTCCAGCTAGTGCTCCCTGCCGGTCGCATCAGCCGGCCCAATAAACCCTTGCCACAATTTTTGATTGATTCGTAACTTTTTGATAAACAACTAGTAGTTTGGTTACCACGACCTTAGGGTGATAGTGTAGGACCCCCAGCTTGCAGATATATAATATGTGAGCCTTACCTATGATCTACATTTACTGATCATCATATTGTAAGTGTCCCCAACCTATTGTATAGGGTGAGGGATGAGGGGCGACAATCTATAAGATGTGCTCATTCATATTCTTCATCTGATTAACCTTCAGATGACACTCCTTCTTCTCCTCCTTCTAATTGACCTCCTCCACCTCCAGCTTCTGC
>Ga0233342_1000262_pt1 | contig 16228 bp, 7 predicted proteins | sample GEONDECOMP273_FD_180706 | JGI IMG/M metagenome (GOLD analysis project Ga0233342, IMG submission 180706) | Leaf litter microbial communities from Shasta-Trinity National Forest, California, United States - GEON-DECOMP-273 | ecosystem: Environmental > Terrestrial > Plant litter > Unclassified...
TCCCCCGCATAATAAAGCAAGTGTTCTGGAAACTGTTGAATGCTATGAAGCCTATATACCCACCCCTAAGAAGCACGTCCCAACTTAGTTATGCCCCAACCTCTTGCTTAGGCAGGAATGCTTAGGGGTTGCAGCACTCTTTATATTGTTGTCGGGCCGGCTATAACGAGGTAGTTTTATGAGCAGAGCCAAGAAGGACCTTTTTCTTTGCCATGAAAACCCGGAAATTTATGAGCACTTTCATACCCCAGACTGGATCCCATAGCTCAAATTGAATTACTGCTTGCTTAACGTTTCGGGCAAGGTGGTTGAGTGCAGACAGAAGGGTTGATTCCGGACATACCCAGAAGGAGGACCAGGTTTAGGTCCGACAGATACGTATACTTACTGTTTGATCCTAGCCATCCATGCTTTTAGAGCAGAGACATACAAAAACTTACAGGAAGGCAAGGTTTATTCCAGACAGACCCTTACCATTCTTGTGCGCTCAGGCTTATTATTGATCAACTTATTATGGATATGATTTGGAACCCTTTTTTAACCGAACTTTTTGTTTAATATGCAACGGGCACTACTATTTATGTATAACCTTTCTTCCCTTTGTGCCAAACCATTAAGTGGATTCAGGGACGGAGTCGCTCGACTAAAAGGAGAGGGATCTTCCTTATCACGAAGCCTCACCGGTTGATATAGCGCGGGTTTTTAGATATGTTATTTATTCATAATACGTTTGATATCTATATACAGATTTCGGGCGGGCTTGAGATAACTTTATATATTATATATATAGATAATAAGGTTGGTACGGCTATCTTTTTTTTATCCTGTCTGGTCCTTCTTTGCCAAGCGAACTTGGTGCCTTGGCAGAAGATGTAGGACATGTTAGTTGAGTTTGATTGTAGCAATGTTTTTTCTCCCCGGAGTATTGGCTATGCAGTAATAGGTACCTCCTTACTGGGCCTGATAGGACTATTGGCTTATATGTATAGACTATGTAATGAGAGTTTATTGCGTATCGTCAACGGGCGTCTATAAAATAAAATAAATAAAAAACCATCCCCTCTCCCTGAAGAACTCCAGCTTCTGCGTGAGAACAAAAGACGGGACTATAACTAGTCCATTCAAAAATAATCGCAAGATATAGTGCAATAATCTGCTGTACCCTGGTAATACCCATTTGGATTAGTGATACCTTCACAAAGAGCGAGTTATTACTACAACTCATCGTTATTTTGATTCACCCGTTTCAGATTATACGCCATTCATTTCATACATAGCTTATCATTTACAGTCGGAGCCAGAAGGTCAGAATAATAGCTGTTTATCATGGTTGTCATAGCCGCCATCATTGCCAGGAGGAACCAGCATGGAAAAGAGTCAGGTAACTGAGCTGAAGTAGTGGGTTATACACAATAGAGAGGAGAGGGATAGATTTAAGTAAATATAAAAAAAATTTTTAGTTTATATATTATTTTTTTTTATATATTGAAATGTACCCTCATACTCCCGCCTGAGGGTACGAAGAGCGAACGACGAAGGCCGTATGGGAGGAGAGGGTGTCCACCCAATAAGTAAATTAGGTATAACCAAGTGGTCAATTGTAGAGTGTAAAGGTAGCGTTTCAATATGGTAGATTCTCCTCAACTTCGCTATGCCTTTTGAGAGGAATAAATAGAGGCTTTCCTGCCAACATAGAAGAGAAAGGGTTATTGATGCTCCACAGCACATTTCCATGGTTTAACTGGGTTTTATTGAGATCCCGTGACAAGCAAGCAAGGTTTTTTATTTCAACTTTATCTCCGCGGTTCTGTCGGCACTTTTCACCTAACCCAACCTTTTTCTAGTCGCAGCATTATCGGAAATGATGCTGCATAAAGCTGTAATAGCTGACCGCAGAAACAACATCTCGTAATCGTTTAAGTTGGAAAGTTGGTCCTTTCGAGTTCAATCAATTGGGAAATGCTGTGATCGGTATTATCCCCCCAGGTTTCAGTGTAGCTCCGTAAAAGCAGGGAAGGCTCTCTGGTCATTAGTGGAATAGCGGATGGCTTACTCTACTAGTCATTGGGAGTTGTGTTGTTCCTATGCATAGACTGACCGGTATTCATTCCAAAAGAAGTGCAATTTTGTAAGGTATAGCTGAGAGGCAGGACAAAACCGGATAATATTCAATGTTGCTTTGAACCTGATGGTGATCCGACCATGATGGGTTTTCGGTGGGAAACCCAAGTATATAGCATGTAACGAGCAAAAGAAAGAAATCAAGTAGAAACCAATCGTGTTATGACATCCAATCAAACATCTATTCCAAAGACCCACATATGAGATTCACTAGCAACTCTTGAATTGAATCCTGAAGGTTGGAAATCGCCTAAAGAGCATTGGTCTCTGTACACCTTGCCCTAAAAACTTTTATGCTTTCACAGATATAGTTCCCATAAAAGGTTCAAACGAAACACGGTGTTTCTTGAGGATACAAACAGGTAAAACGGACAGGTGTAGCTCGCCCCAAATTCGACCCTGAAACTACTTTGGTAACATAAATCTGAGCATAGAACGACTACAGAATCCTTAGTACTTACTACCCTGCTCTCGCTCAACTTGACCCTTACTATCTATGGTTTTGATAAAGGCATGTGAGAGGCTCACTTCAGTGTGATGCCCCGATAACATAAAGTCCCCTAGCTGGTAATGGGAAAATTAGCATCAGAGCGGATTCCCTCTACTATCTCAGGATGGCACCTTGATATGATTCCGGGATCGGTTAAGGCGGTACTTCTTCGTGTAAACATTTGAAACTAAAAAAACATAGTCTTTTATACCCGAAAAAGAGATACTACCGTAACCAATATTGATTATCCTATTATGGAAACTCCTTACTATCACTCGACTTAACCTGGAACGGAAAATACAGTAGGTAGAGAGTGGAATCCAATGAATCTTGTCGTATAGCTGAAACCAGTCTCCTCTTTCGAGCAATCGGCAACAGAGGGGGATATTAACTATATATAAACATTCACGGAGAAGAGCTGAACCGCAAGCAGTCTAGCCAACAAAAACATTTGGCTTATATATTTGTAGTTGTGGCAGGGTCTCTCATGTACCGGTTGATCGGAATGAATCCAAACCTATTCACTATAACTATTGGTGCGACGAATATTCCACTTAACTGGGGGAAGCACCAAATTGAGAGCATGTGATTCTCAAATGAAAGCAGCTTTTCCATATATATAAAACTGACTGCTATCAATGAATTGGATTACTAATAATTCTAAAGTTGCAGAGAAGGTGCGAAGAGGTAATGACAAGTGTCCAAGGTTCGGTCGGTTCTATCTGTCCCTCTATAATATTGATTTGGCAACGCACCTATAACTCTTGGGCTAATGCATCAAAGCATGGAACCGCATCATCGGACAAGTGGGAGCGGACGAAGACCCAACCCAATCGTTCTGATCAGACCAATCAATCAAAGTAGTGTTCGAGGTGCCCGTCACGAAACACAGGAAAGATCAATAGTGGAATACATTTCTTCCGGTCACCCCTAATTATTTATTCGAAATAAAAACCAATCCCATAAACAATGGACGCGGATAACAGAAATCCTCCTCACCTACCGGCGGGATGTCCCTGGGCTCTATCAGTCTTTTATCATTTTCCGATAATTCTAAGCCGGTCCTTCATAGGGCAAGGATTCTTTTGGATTATGGAGCACTATGATTGAGGATAGATAACACGACGCCGCTATCGCTCATAAAAGATCTGCTTGGGTAGAGGAGTCAAAAAGTATAGAGAGAGTCTAACGGCAGGCAGTATGAACTTTGGAATGAGGATACGCCGCTATCGCTCATTTCTATTGTATGCTTACCCTAGATCCCGGAGAGCTTATCGGGATCCCGAAAAGGGTTAAGCCAACCTAAAGAAGGGATATTTTAAATAATATGTTAAAATATGTTCATCAATAAAGTTTCTCACGTAGAGCGAGTTTCCTCTATATATCTCCATAATCTCATTCAAGAATAGAATAATATTATATCCATCGTTAGAGCAGCGTGCTCATATATAAAGGCCACTATGCACCTTAGGCATAGCAGTTGAACCTTTATTATTTTTTTCCAGCTACTCACCTGCCCGCCTCCATAAAGGCCTGCTGCCACCTGCCTTAGAGGATGGAATCTCACCTTACGGGAAATCCTCTAGTTACCTAATTACACATACGAGTTATGGAATCCATATGGAGGGAGAATATGCCTAACTCGTCCCAACACAATTGTTCTCTTTCAAATACGTTTTTAGCAGCTGGCGTCTTCACAACACTTTATATACTTACTCTATTACTTCAACTTCAATTTGCACAGGCATTTAAAACCACTTGCCGGAGGAATCCTCATGGATGGGTAGGTACTATTAAATTTTACCTTATGCCTATTTGCCTTTCATTAAGAACTACTTTTACCATTTAAAGGGCCTGCTTCACCAACCTTACGACTTACCCCACTTAGGAATAGGAATGCCGCCCCACACTTACTCGTTGTACAAGTGGCTATATAGCTTTCGGACGAGCTTCCAGACAGCATTCACAGGCATCACACTTCTTTATAAATCGGTACCACTATCGTGCCTCTGCCTACCGAACCTTTACTGAAGTGCTGCATGCTATTCACCTGTTCTGTTTATAAGACTTTACCTACTGCCTTAACCCTACCTCTGTTTATAGAGTGCTGCCCGCCCTAACCACTTGATTCAGCTAGGAATGCGTAGAGACGGACGACACTATCTTATCTTGTAGGACTGGGCTTACCCCCATATACGTATTTATTTTGAAATGAAAACTGCATAACTAGGATAGGACCTTTAGATGCTGCTTACTTGCTGCGCGCACCTACTTAATTGAAGAACCCCATCTGTTCTCTTAACCAACCTATCCTCTATTCCATACCTCACTTACCCAACTTACTCATTGCCCAACCACTTGCTTCATGAAATGCTTAGGGGTTCCCACTATTTATTTTGTTGGGGCCCGGCCAGATACGATTGGATTTATTAATACAGCCTGCATTGCTAGGAGATGCATACTTTTTTGTGCCTGCCTGCTACCAATAACCTGGCCTCTTCACTTCGTCCCTATAGATATAGGACAACTTATCTTCACTTTTTGAGCATTTTTTTGCTTCTAAACCACTTGCTTTAGGAATATTTCTGGGTACAGCACTTATACCGGTATTACCATCCCTAAACATTTCTTGGATAGACAGCCACTCCGTGCCTTCTGGTCCCGCCGAACCTTGCCCAGAATACGATTCAGGACTTAGAAACTACTCTATTCTATAAATAAAATATGTCTTTCTTTTACTGCTATCCTACCTTCAGACCTAGATCTGTTAGTCCTAACTTGATTAATTAATGCTTAGGAGCTACAGCTATATCACTGGGGCTAGATGGAAATAGACGATGCATAACATATATTTATTCACAAGAGGGAGGATCATAACAGGACATTAATAAACAAAAACATAGGGTAACTATCATAATAAATATATAAAGGCAACTTACCACACCATATAAGGGAGCCTTATTTGAGTGGATCCACTTTTATGGCTACCACCTTAAGCATAACCGTTAGGGGGAGGCAGGCACAAAGTCGGCTTGGAACATATTTTAAAATGCTCCCATTTACTATTTTAATTATAATACAATTGCTTTATTTGGGGGAGGCCTATAACCCACCACCTCATCGGGCCACTAAAATTAATTTTATCTTTACTCAACCATGCCCTTTAAAAATGGTTACCCACGATTGCCAGGTATCGTAGACAAGCATTGCTGTCACTAGTTGATCCAGGTGTTTATCACTCGAACCCGCTCAGAAGCTTCATGAACTTCTGAAAGTTAATGAAGCTTCTGATTTCCCTAAAACTCAATTACCCGAAGCCTCCCAGACAAGAATATGAAACCAGACTCCCTTCTGCCTCAACAGCCCCATTATAGTCCCCTTCAGTCCCTTCAGTCACAACCCCATCACAACCAGCACCAGTCCCTTCAGTAGCAGTAGCAGTAGCAGTTGCCTAGCTCACATAGCACTAGTAGCAGTTGCAGTTGCAGTTGCAGTAAGAATCAGTCAGTCCCAGTCAGTAAGAAGCAGTATCAGTCAGTCCCAGTAGCAGTATCCCTTAACTTAACTATCCCTTAACTAGATGCTCCTTCAACCACTTATAGGATTGCTGGGAAGAATGCCCCTTCAACTGCTGATCGAAATGTTGGTTCAACTGATACTTATAATTCTTTTGCTAGGCGTGATGCTCCTGGTTAGGCCACTTCAACTGCTCCTGGTCGTAGTGCTGCCAGAAATGAAACTGGTGCTGGTGCTACTCTACTTGCTGGGGTTATTAGAATCGCTCTTAGTAACCACACTGGGCGGTCCTCTAGGGGAATAAGTCTTTGAAGCGGGCGAATGAAAGGAGTGAATTGGTGATGGAACCTGGAGCTACCGGCTCTAAGAGTAGATAAGTAAGAATAAATAAGTGTTTGGAGGGCGTGGGACTTTATCTTCTAGCTTCTTCGCTAGAGCTCAGCTAAGTAACCTCTTTCAAAGAATGGATACACTAAGGCCTAGTACTAAGGCTAGTGAGATAGAGTACAGGCTCTGACTAAGGCTATACCTTCTGATTCTTCGCTGGAGCTATTTGGAACCGGCTTGAACTCTAAGGAACTGACACTATGGACTAAGGCTAAGACTAAAGCCAGTAGTAGGCCCAGAGAAAGAAATAGAATTTATAGATTCACTAAAGAGATAGAACTAATCAGAACTAAAGCTGAAGAACTCTGATGAACTGCGTAGCTAAAGCTAAGAACTAGCAACTACTAATTTGAACTAGTTGGCATAAAGAAATAGAGTCAGGCTGACTAAAAAGGATTTCTATATAGAAGAGGAGAACTACAGCAATAACAACAACTATAGTCATTATAAGTCTCATGTCAATAGACACTTAGCTTCGCTCTATATTTAAACTAGTGGGACTACAGACAGAGATAGAGTTGGTTGAAAGATCATTTCATTCTGGCTTCTTCTCTTTTGAACAGAATGGGGAGACGCTTATACTTATAGCTTCTTCGCTGACGCTCAGGGGTACACAACCTTCTTATTCTTCGCTTAAGCTCAGCTAAGTATAGATAGAGATAGAGTCGTTAGAAAGAGAATAAGGTATCAATAAGAGTTGGAACGGGACTCAAGTTGAACGGGACTAGAGTTGAACTAATCAGAACTAAAGCTGAAGAACTACTAGTATAAATATAGGAGGAGTTCTAGAGATAGAATCTCTATTAGAGAGAAATCTAGATATCACTTCTATTTATTCTGCACTGAATAACTACAGCAGTCGTTAGTTTCACTACAGCTCATTAGAACTTACAGAGTTGAACTATGCTTAGCTCAGCTAAGAGCAGCTAAAGATAGGTTTAAATAAAGCTCATTTCTCTTGATTGCACTTTAACAGAACTCTTTTTCAAAGAATGGATACACTAAGGTTATAAAGACAGGCTCATTGACATGGACTAAGGCTTAAGGCTGGCTTGAACGGGAGGCTTAAGGCTAAGGCAATACTGGGTCTTACTCTACCACTAGTAGTTCTTACACTACAGCAGACTACTCTAATAGTACTTACTGCATAAGACTAATAAGCTAGTAGTTATTACGGCAACAGACGGAAGCTAATAAAGACAGAAGCTAGTAGTTATTACTGTCTAGTAGTTCATTCCCGATAGCCAATAGTAAATGCAGTCGAGCCAGGTGTTAATCCCAGGTCTTGATGATGGTACTCGATGATGATGATACTCGATGATGGATGAGGTTACTCGATGAAGGCTGGCTTACTCGATCACTCACTGGCTCATCAATCAACCAATTCTGGCTGGGCTGACTGACTCAATGGCTTCTCAATCCGTTCATATCATCTGGCTTCATCATCAATCCATGAATCAATCGCATGAAGGCTGGCTTACTCATCGATCAATCCTTCAATCAAGCCTTCCCACCCATCAAGCGATCAATCAATACAGTGCTTCCCTAACCATCATGCAATTCTCCGCATCTTGCTATTCTCCGCATTACATCTAGAATGATGGATGAAAGAAGCTATTCAAGAACTAATAGGGTGAGGCAGGATCCTTTCAGACAGACTCAGGTCAGGCAGGAAGGAAGGACCCTAAGAGGCAGACTCGGGTTAGGCAGACTCGGATGATACAAGTTCGGGATCTACTGTTGCTGGTTCGGATGCTGGGTCTATAATCCCTTCCAGCCAAGTAATCCCTCCATTAAAATATAGCGAGTGTTATTACGTATAAATACGGTTTCTGATATTTCCCCTCTATAAAAAGAAATGCAAAACGATCAAAAATGAGATGGAATCGGCATGAAAAAAGAGGATATTCATGAAGCAATATCGTTTAAGAAATCATTCGATGTGGGCAGTTGAGTTGTGCAACCACCTATTCCAGTATATGTTTTCCAATAAATCTCTATATCTCCAGCCCAACCCAGCCAAGTAGCTAATCCAAGTATCCCAGTTGAGTATCCCAGCTGAGTATTCAAGCCAAGTATCCAGGTATCCAAGCCGAGTATCCAATCCATCCGGTGCTTATTAAGAGAAGGTCTACTAATGGGTTGGACAACACTCTATATTCTAGGGTGAAGAGATAAGGGAGAAGAGTAAGCTTGATGAATCCCCCGGCTGGTAAGTCTCTAGCAGTCAGTGCCCACTAAGTAAGTTCTTAATGAAGCAAGTTATATAGGTCAGGTCTATACCTTCAGGTGGGTAGGTAGTGTGAACTGAAGGAAGGTAAAAAGGCTTGTATAATGCCGTCCTTCCAAGAGTAAGGTAAATAGCAGTACCTACTTCTTCCTAAGATTATTACTGAATCCAAGTGGTATAGGGCATCCTCCAAAGGTGGGTAGGATAATAAGTGAGGGGGGTGTAAGATGGATCCGATAAGAGAAGGTTTAAGCAGTGCCTCCTAAGGACTTCATGAAGGAAGTGTCATAGTTTGAACAGATATAGATCTTAAGGTGGGTGTTTGGAAACACGGAAGGTAAAGGTTCGATAGGGTCTAAAGGGATTTATCGTAAGAGTGCCCTCCTAAGATTCATAAAGCAATCATGAAAGCATCTCCTAGCAATGTCTGAAGCCCGTCCAACCAAAAAGGCTCTATTCTCTCTTCTCTATGTGAAGCCAGCCCTTGTATCCGTCTGATCAAATGCCGTAAGGATATGGAGCATCGTCATAGTAAAGGTTCTGCCGACCCCTACCCAATCATCTGATCTGATATCATAAGTTCTGGGAGTAATGAATGAATCCTCCATAGGGCAGTTCCAACAATCCAATGAAGGGTATCCAACTGCCTGCCATTTCTAAAGTATGCTTATCAAGTCAATAGCAAGGTTCTAAGTAAGTGCCCAACAAGCAAGTCTTCCCAAGATTGTCTGGCTTGGCTTTATTTAATCTATAGGGCAGGGGCACCTACGCCATGATCTCACCACAATGGTAGATCATCTAACTGGCGAAGAAAGTAAATACGACAGGTAAAAGTGCTTACCTAAGCAAGCAGCCGGTTCGGTTCAATAACAAAGTGTCGTGATGCAGCAGTTAAAGGTAAAGAAAACAGGATAGCAGGTGCGGAGCGAAAAGCAAGTAAGGATCTTCCTTCTTTCCTAAGCAATGCAGTTTGTAAGAATGACTGAATCGTATCCTGAGGCTCGTCCGGGTATAGTGGGGAATAGTGGTATCCATAAAAATTAATAAAGGTGTTACGCTGGTGAAAGCTGTCTGGAAGGCGGTGGAAAAGCTCTATAGCCGGTGAGGCTATAGCAATCCGCCGGATCAAACCACCATTTAAAGAAGCAATCGCCGGGTCAACCCATTTCCAAAGCTAATCATTTCCATCTCAACCCAGCCCCGCTGGATCAAACCTGGTAGCATAGCTAACCATAAGCATAAGCGATCCGCCAGGTCAAATCTGAACCAGTAACCAGAAGCCGGGGCTCCGGTAGAGAAGGCAGCGTAAGCGGCACCGGATTCAACCTGAAGCAGAGCTAATCTGAACCAGGTAAAAACACCCGGATCAACCCATTTCCAGAGCCAAGCAGCAAGCAGAACAAGAGAAGTAGGTCCCTTCTGTCGCGATCCGACCAACCATCAACGTGGTATGCATCGTAATATAAAGCCAATTAAAAGATCCACAAATATACCTTATTATTTACCCAAAAAGCGAGCGTATGCTATCAATGTCGGGCTGGTGCTAAAGTTCCTGTTCCTGGCGTGGTACTCTGGTGAGAAGGGTTTACTGGTGCTATTGGCTGGAGCGTGTGCAGTTCAGTGTCTAGGGCTCTCCTTCTAGGGCGTATGGGTAGGGCGGATGGAAGGGGTGAGAGCGGAGGATAGAGTAGGGCGTGGTACTCTGGCAGGTGCGGATGCTAGCTATGGGTGCTTCGCGGGGGCAGGTCCTGATCCTGGCGGGTTATTAATCCTTCCATTTCTTTTATTCTTACTCAAATAGACCCCTTCAGAATTATCTATGATTGGAGTCTTTACTCTCTTACTACTTTGGACTGCCTAATAGACCTCCTTGGGACCAGACTTACACTCTTCCTTCTTTTTGTTGGTTGGACCAGATGACAACTTCATCTAATTTGAGGTTGCTTATAAATGAAACCTATGAATTTTACGTATGGCTGTCACTAAGATAGCACCATGAGGTTTAGGTTCCACTACCGATAGTGTATAGGGTAGGACACTATGAGAGATAGGTCCGTTAGGCCAATAGTGAGTGAGGAGGCTCAACCAAACTTGCATCTATACGATTAACTTTTCCATTGCCATATGGGAAGAATCAATGGAGCTAATCCTACATGGGGGTAATATTCCCCACATAGTTTGACTACATATATGGGTTTTACTGCTTCTATAGTGGATCGACGGGGAATCAACAAGGGGAAATAATCCAAATATAAGTCATTTATAAGCAAGAATAAAGAAAGAATATATGTATGTGATACCGGTGCTCATCTGAATATGACTTATAGTTACTGACCGGTTAGCAATACATTGAGGGTACATTTGGTCCTTACGATGCAGTTAGTCCTTACCTTAGCTTACGAAGGAGAGTAGGTCCAATGAAAGAAGATAGGTGCAATTACTCCTATTACGCTTATTATGAATGCTCACCTTGAATGAAAGCGGTTAGGGGTCAGTACCAGCCAGTAATAAAATCTATGTTATTGCAGTCCCCACGCGAGCCTGCCTCACCTGCTTGAGCCTACCTATCCCCCCGCCGCCCGATTGAACGGGAGCAGTCAGTTGGATTAAAAACTACCCATCGTTGTATCGTCGGAACTGCTTGGATTTAGTCAATACAGCCTTAGCCTTACTACTTAAATTGGAAGGGCTTAGGCACTTGGAACAGTCCTATTTACCTTGCTTACTTGATTAATTGCTGTTAGACCTACTGCTACCACCTTTCGTGTTTACAACCTGCCCTGCTGCTTTCTATACACCACCTAATTCATACTTATTATGGCCGGGCGATACACTTAGGTTGGGCGAGTGATGGATGGACTTAGCATTCAGAACTTGCTGGGACTCAGCGATTTGAGCCATTTGACTAATGGGAGCGTTTTCAAGTTCCAACCCTTTACTTTAGCATGAGAAGCTTAGGCGTGTGAGGTCGAAAACCTATTAAAAGTGCATAACCCAAAAAGCAGCAAGTTTGGTATTCGTGGAGTTGGCCCGTCGATCCCAAAAAGCTCCCAAATGCGCATTTTAGAAAGAAAAGAGTGGGTTTTCCAGTTTCCCAGGATATATTATCCATCTGAGTTAAAGAACTCAATTTGTTACATAGGTCAATTCATTAATTCATAATAGTCTTTCCGGCTTGGGCCTGGGCTCCTGGGCTTAGATACTTGGCGCAGGACCTATATTTCTTTTGAAGAATTGACCTTTATTTCAGGTCAAGATCTTATTTCATGCGGATATATATATATATTCTTTATTATATACAAGATTATGTCTGGTACGATCGATTATGAGAAGAGCCTAACGCGAATAGAATAGCTCCAAAAATGAGAATAACCTCGGAGTTTCTTTCGGATAAGTTTAGGAACGAATAAGTTTCGTCGAATCTCAGCAGGTGCTCAGCGCTTTACTGAAGTAGGAGGGTAATACACTTACTTTCCTTTGAATTCTAGATGCCCTCAATCACTCACTATGGGTCGTCGTAGCTCGAGTAGCGAAGGGTTATACCTTTCCCGTAGCGACAATAAGGTTCTATTTATATATCTTCTATCGTCTTTATTCCCCTCAATCATTCTAGTTCGGGAAGATATGAAAAAAAAAAACAAAAAGACACCCAGACGGTACTTAGCTTAGGTATAACAGCGAATGGGTAGTGGGCTGAGCCCTGACTTTATTGATCCACCGAGCCAGTGAACCACCACACCTCCAGACCCCCCAATATACTCTAGCCATTTTATCCTCGTTAGACCATTTCTTCGTAGCCCTTGTTTGCCTTGTCTACCCATATTTTATCGCGTTACCCCATGTATAGTTATACCATGTTTACTCGTCTAGACATGTATACTCCTATAGTAATCTTGGATACTTAAACCATGTATACTCCTCGGATTAGCTTTTATCATACGCCCAAGGTCATATCCACTACGATCACACCTGTATAAATACTACTATTCTCAGACTATGATCTTTCTTTTTCCAAGACTGGATGCACCAAAAACCTAGCACGTGGTGACAGAATCTACCGAAATATCTATGCGTTCTATTACTTTTGCTCATCATGACATCCACACCATTTAAGTAGGGCAATTCTAGCTTGTAGACTGTTAGCCGTAAATAGCACACCGAACCAATCACGATCACTCACACACCATCACAATCACCTAGCTCATTCAATCACATCACGAAACCAGAACAACTCCAGCCATTCCAATCTTGATATGGTCCCCGGCCTGGGCTTTAGCACAACATATGACTGATACCTGGGTCTCGCTTGATCATGATGAAGGTCCGTATCTATCCGGGTCGCTTGCATTCGTCCTATCACGGGCCGTCCAGTGTAGCCTTATGCTCTCCACTCTCTGATAGAGACTTTTTCTTTATTAGCCAAGGGACAGGGTGCACTTTGGACAGGCTATTACCGGTCAGTCTACGTGGGCACTTGGTCCTTTATTACGACATTTATCCTTTAGAAAACTATACCGTAGTGACGACTACTTATCATCCACTTACTCTTTATATGGGACTGTAACCAAGCAAGGCTAAGCTGGTTACTAACTACCTGGGTCTTAGCATTTAGCCTTCTTTCACAGGTCTATGAAAAAATATATACGTCATCTATAGCTGATCCTTTACTGGGTCTAGATAAACTAGCTAATTAGTTGTTTAGGAACCGGATATATACTGTTTCATCTATGTATTGATGCAGGCGCATCATCTGGATATACCACCTTGTCCACGTAATCTTTATATAATACCTTCTTGTTGTCCACGCTGGATATACCTTGTGTTTGCTTGTGGGATAACCGTGGATAACCTATTTCTCTGTATCCACGAAGTAATCCCGTTGGGACCAACGCTATCCACCATCTGGGGCCAGCTAGTACCTAACATGTACCTAATCAGATGATAACTTAATGATACATATTTCGATCTGGATACAGGCAGGAGCTACATTGTTGGCTTCGACCACCACCTCTCTTATTTTTATTGCTTTGAACTTGCCTTTTCTACACCTTTTACCTACCGTGGGAACTCTCAGCTTTTACCCACCTTGAAAAGCTTGAATGGCGCCCATCAGTGTAGATTACGGAATCTCCACGACGACCTAGGATTCAGTATTTTAGTTACCTACCTACGGTATGCCAAAAGCACTTGAATTTTATGGTAGTGTAGATCCAAATAAACGCATTGAAACCTTTGCATCAGCTTAGAATATATAAGGAGATCCCCAGACTTGATGGCGAGGCTTTTTGCTTAGTCCCAACGGGGCGAAGTGTACAAAGAGTTAAAACACTTGAAGCCAAGATCCATCAACTCATTCGAAGCATTGACCTAATAATTCCTAAGATACTTTGACTACAGTAAAGCAGAAGCTAATCCGTTAATTTAACTAATAGAACTCAAGCAAGGTCTAAGTTCATATTTGATATATTCATGGGAACACGAACACTTTCTTTATTTATATAGAAGATGGCAAGTAATTGAGTGTAAGATATAATACCCCTTAAATAAAAAAAACAGTTACATTTATGATCAGATCACTTATAAAGGATCTTAGGATGAAGCTGCAAGAAGTCAAACCAAAAACTCTTAGGTATGTAGTCATACTGGCCTTGAAGATTGAATGAATATATATATGGAGAATGGATAAAAAGGGTATGAGGTGAAGAGGTGAAATGGCCCAAACCTGGTAATCCTAGTAGAAAACCACAATGCAATTGGAGATGGAGTAACGGATTAAGTATATCAATGGCCCATGAGAAGTCACACTGCACCAACCCAACAAACAAAATTGACTTATACACTCCATAGCGCGGCTACCATAAAAGTATTTTTAAACCATATAAACCTTCTTAATAGATCAACTCAAAATAGACCTAATGATCTAAGAAGTTAGATCACTCCACCCATAAGTCCAAGAGCCTTATCCCCTCTCGACAACTACAAACCATACTAGATACCAGACAATTATTCCGCTATCTAGTGGGACCCAAGCCACTTGGTTCTCAATTGGTATAACTCAAGTGTGTGGTGCCCAAAACATTATCAGGTAGGGCACCTTCTAAATAACTACATAAGGTACAATAAGCACCTTATAAGGATGGGTTCCTCCATGATAGAAATAGATGCCCTGTTATAGAAGATACCCAAACAAATTCTTTTGTAATTCCAATAGCCCCCTAGCAGGTGTCCCAGCAAAGGCAATACGGACTTATTTGGGGTTAGGGAAAGTAAATACACACAGCAATAAGGGTAAAGCAAACGTGGAAGGGGATGATCCTAGTCCAGGGATGAACCTCTTCCAAGCCGATATACGCGGAATGATTGGTGCTTTGGATTTTATATATGAAGATGAAAATGAAGTTAATATAATAACACGAAGTCAATCTTTGTATTTCACGAACGTAAAGTTAGGGTGAGAAACTTAACGTACCTCGCCTTCCTACCTCGGGCGATACACAACACGCCTATCGGCCCTCACCTTCAATGTCTGTCTGTTCGGGAAAGGTTGATACCACCATCCGGTTGGATTGAGATCTGTCTGTGGATGCATTATATATGTTGTTGCATGAGAGATGGCAAAATCGATGGATGCATGATGAAGCAAACATGCATGATGGAGATGCATTATTGACCAAACATCATGATGCGAATTAGACTATTGAGGTCCGAACCTGGGTTATCAATATAAATTCTTTTCTTGTCTTGCTGGAGGCAGGCGGGGTGGTCGCTAAGGCAAGCACTTACTACTAGGCGGGGTCTTTCCTCAAAGGGTTTAAGCGCACGGACGGACAAGGATACAGCGGTTATAGGTAAGTGAACTATATTTATTCTTACTAGAAAAGCCTGAGCATAGCGATTTGAGGGGAAGAAATCCTTTTCAGGTTCTATCAATTTCATAACTACTATCCCCAACATGCGCGGGCCTGGAATGACTATGCATAGATCACCCCTATTTGTTTGTGCGGTCCGTTCCGACAGCATTCCTACTCTTAGAATCACTTCCGGTACCGGGGCAATTACCATGTTATCAACCAATCGAAGCTTTAATACAACCTTTTCCGATCCTGCTGGAGGGGGAGACCCGATATTATACCAGCATCTCTTTCGGTTCTCCGGTCATCCAGAGGTGTATATTCCCATTCCGCTGGCATCTTATTATTAGCCCTGTTACTACTACTAGGGAGGGGTCGGGAGCAACAAAAAGCGCTATGCAGCATCAGTAATACCTATTAGTTATACCACCTATAGATAGTAGCGAGGGGTATAACCTTGCGGCGAGTATAACCGGGGAAGATATAAAATGATCCTGGAACATGAAGAAGCATCGCGAATAGACCGACCGTTTGTGAGGCCACTTGCGTGCGTTTCTTTTCTGCTACTTATTACTAGGGACATTGATGAATCGGGGCACATGGTATCAATGGCTCTAACTTTCTTGGGAACTC
>Ga0233342_1000263_pt1 | contig 16215 bp, 8 predicted proteins | sample GEONDECOMP273_FD_180706 | JGI IMG/M metagenome (GOLD analysis project Ga0233342, IMG submission 180706) | Leaf litter microbial communities from Shasta-Trinity National Forest, California, United States - GEON-DECOMP-273 | ecosystem: Environmental > Terrestrial > Plant litter > Unclassified...
CAAAGGGCACCGGCATGCCTGGTTCTTCCATCATCCAATTCACTTCAATTCATCGCGTGTTTAGTTCGCGTCGTCTTTCAAGTCCAAGGAGCGCTAGCCGCGTAGCCTGGATACAGTTTCCCCCGATTGGAGATCCATGGATCACTATAGGTCGTCTATCCCCATGGCCTTTCGCCTTTGGAAGCGTCCTTCCCTCTCAATGCCTGGGCATCCATCCGATGCATTCTTTCCGATACATACGGCCTTGAACCTGCGGAACACCGCAGTGAATTTCCATCAATCGATCACTCTCACTCAGGACCCGGAGGTCCGCCCTTCATCTGCTAGTTAATAGGAGGTCTCGACTAAAAGGAGAGGGACTTTCCTGACAAAGGAAGGGAAGGAATTACTCATCACTTTTCTCACCACTTTTCCTCGCTTCCTATGGCCGCCTGCTGGCGCTATTTTACTGGGTTTATATGCTGGGTTTATATGCTGGGTTTATATGCTCAGGGCTGTTGCACACGCCGGATCTTCCAGGAATTCTTTATATATGTAATTACGCTTTTCATAATTGAGAAAAAGTGATAACCTGGCGTATCAGTTTGTTGAACCGTTCAAACAGTTGAACTCTTATTGTCGGCGAAGTTACGAGGTCCGACGAAGGTCCGGAGGGCTCGACCATAAGGGAGAGGAGGTCTCGACTAAAAGGAGAGGAAGAAAAGGGCTATTTCATTAGGGGAAAGAGAAGTATAACTCCGAGAAAGAAAATGCAATTGAAAGGGGTAAAAGTAGGGGCATCAATTTAGAGGGGCACCCTTTATTTTAATAATAACGCATATTGTCTACTACTTAACAACAGGACAAAGCCTATTCTATTAGTGTATAACCCTTCCCCCTTCTTAGTAATGAATGTATAACCGTCAAATTTGCTATTCATGTTTCGATCGGTCTCAGAATCATATTATTTATCCCCTTACCGCAGCATTTTAGCAAAATTGTTGCTTTTTTTTCATTAATAATTGAAAGGAGCTCAAATTTTCAATAGTTTTGAGATTCAAAAAGAAAGCACAAAATTATTATTCAATGGTGTCTTACAACGAATCATGTGTTGCAGCGTAAAAAATTGGACTCTGAACTTTGGCCCAATTAGGTGAAAGTAGACTAGGTCCCCAAACTTGGAATCCATAAATTGCTTTGGGGCCATCAATAGAAATGCCAATAAATTGTAGGGACATAGAAGGATTAAATAATAAACATCATCGCCATACAAAGGGGTATAATCTATCTCCTTTGAAGATAAAAGTGCCAAGAAAGGGTACTTCACTCTATCTGATCGTGTGCAAGAAGAAGACCAATTTTGAAAAAGTATCAAGGCACAAAGAGTGAGCACCAAATTATACCATAATGATGTCTTGTGGAACTGTTTGTTTACAACGAATCATGTGCTAAAACGTAAGTGATTTGGCTCCCTCAACTTTTGACAAATAAGGTGAAAGTATACTAGGTTAGGATAGCTTGAATCCATACAATGTTTGAGGCCTTTACAATTGTGTAAAAGAGATGTAATTTGCCAAAAATCTCTTTAAATCAATACTCAAGCATAGAAAGGGATCCGTAACTTTTATTGAGCTTAGATAAGTAGGCTTGTCGCAAATTGAACCTTGTATCGGTGAATTGTACTCCCGAGATTGTATATGATGTGGTCACCTCAATCTCATTGCCTTTGAAGAAGTGTTAGTAAATCTAGGGGCCCTTGGAAACATTGAAGATTGTAACCTTATTTTTCTAAGGTTCTTCGTCAAGACAGCTTAAGACCACTTTTGGCTTTCTTTCTCTGGTTTGGGGAAGCAGACTCATCACTCAAATAAAATCAATAATGATGTTGGTGGACTTGGCTTGGCTGTTGGTTTTGGCTTCTGGCTTAAGGCTCATGGTGAGAGGTTCAAAGGTTACAGGTGATATTCTAAAGGCTCTTGGCTTCTGGCAAAAAGCTTCAGTCAAAAGTTGAAAGGCTCTCGTCCCTCCCTGATGGAGGTGAGGCTTTGTGGGCTTGTTTTGGCTACTGGCTCCTTCCTGGCTTCTGTCGGCCTTCCTTGGTGAGGCTGGTGCTGAAGAAGAAGGCTTATATTCCTAGTGAAAGGCTAAAGTTTTCTTCAGAAAACTGAGGTTTATCTAAATGAAAACAGCAAAGCAAATGCGAAGGTTTTATAGAATCGCGGACCAAGCAAACTTCCACTCCTTCGACTTTCAATCTCTGCCTTTCTTACTGCCTTTCTATATATAGATATATATTTTATATCGATTAATTTTAAATAATAAAATACCTTTCAAATCTTTGTTCTTGCCTGAAATTCTCTTTAGTAAAACTATCTCTCTTAGGTGGTTGGTGTCCATTTGATGTTTTCTTTTTCGTTCCAAATGCATGTTTATTATATTTCAACTTTGAGAGCTGATTACCTTTTGATTTACTATGTTTTCAGAGCGTTTAATTAGGGAATAAAGAGGGAGCACAGACATCACCCCATCGGGATTCTTAGAGCTACTTACTTTGGCATTGAACAGATGATTGGCCCCACCCCACCTGATAGATACACTTGACCAGCTATTAATCCTCCCCCAATGTAAGGGTAATGAAACTCAATATATAATATCCACAACGATGAGCCTTGACCATTGAGCATAAGTTCCATAACACACACTGACTGTGTATGTAACCACACCTCGTTGGAAGTTTGATAGGCTTTTCTGAGACAATTACTCTTAGAGGTCCATAAGGTAGATAAATTAGCTTTCTTTCAACTTGCCTTTCATTATCTTGAGTCCAACTATTTATTTTTCTTAGGTCTAAGTTCTGTAGTTCCACAGCTCTAACAATGCCTTAGCTCTTCATAATAAGTAATATTAGTAGTTCTAAATATCCTTTCTCCTTTAGTAGTGCTTAAGACTCTCTCTTTCCCACTAAGTAGAGTAGTAGAGGAGAAGTAGTAATTAGTGCTTAGCTTTGCTAAGGTCTCTCTAAGAGAAAAGTGAAGTAGTAGTTCTAAATTGCTTTCTTGCTCTAAAACGACTAGTAGTTCAGAAGCAGTGGCCTCTATGTAGTGAATAGACTTGATCCATCATATAGACTAGTTCCTCAGTAGTAGCAGTAGTAGTAGTGCAGAAGTAGTAGCTGTATTTCTTTTTTTTTTTCTCTTTAGTCCAACTAGTGAAACTAGCTTTCTTTCAAAACTTGCCTTTCATTATCTTGAGTCCAACTATATCTCTTAGGTTGTGTCCGTGCCACGCCATAAGCAGTAAGTTCAATGGAAACTTGCCTTAATCCATAGCCTTTAAGACAGTCTTTTTTCAATACGTGACGTGTTTCGTTACGCCTAGCTTGAAATAAGTGGTTAGCCCCGGTTCCGTATTGGTCGAGCGGGAGCGAAGACCAAACAGCCCCGAGCATATCAACAGTAAAATTAGGTACGTGAAGTTACTTTCCCGCATCACAGCTATATATATATATAAGTAGTTGCATATAAAACCATTCAAATTGGAACGTACCCATGGTTCAGTGAGCTATGGTTCTTCCTCTTCGCGTGACTATTAATTGGTTCAGCTTCGCAACCCAGTGTTAAGCGGGCAATGGTTCTTCCAGTCGCTATTGGTTGAGCGAGCAACTACCCATGTTCAGCAGGCAACAGTGTTTGGGTCAAGCCCATGTTCCAGAGGCCACATTATATATGCTCGCATCCATGTTTAGGAGCTCAAGGTGTTTGGCTAACCCATCTTTCGGCAATTATATAGGAATTGATGCCCATAAGAATCTCAAATAAGATCTTTCCATTGCATTGGGAGGATAATCTCTCCGCTAATCTATATACGAACCATCTATAAATGCTAATCTATCAAGTCTAAATAATCTCTAAAGATTGGATGGATACTATAATAATATAACTATAATCTTTATAAAGAAAATAGTTACTCTCAATTGCTGGAAAATGCCATGGATATATCGTGTAAAGGGTTTGAATAGCATGGGAACACATCCAACTAGAGGATAATCGAATTTGGATAGATCTATGAGTAATGAGTACCTATTACAACACAAACTAGCATCTAATGAGTCATTATTAAAGCCCTAAGATCAATTATAGCTTATGGATAACTCAAGAGGATGGCTAATTTAACTGCACCAGCTTCTTCTCACTTTAGGCTAGCTCTTCTATAGTTCAAAGGGGGATTCCCTAGGATAAGATTATTGTAGCTTTGGCAATTAAGATAAAGGTGATTTACAAGAGTAAGCTACAACAAAACGAAGTGTTTCTCTTTTAAGGAATATATAGTAATGTAAAGGGATGATAGGATTTTCTATTTGTGTCTTATCCTATGGGCCAATGGGATCAGTAAAGGATCTAAATGAGGGTTTCAAATAATGTTAACAAGAAGAACATTCACCAAGCAATAAAAAGTAAAGGGCTTATTACATGCTTTAAACCCTTACCAAATTGTAGACTAATCCTACTTAATAAATCATGAAGAAAAGAAAACCATCAAGTGGAGTGCTATACCAACCATCCATGAGAGCCAATAAATAATTGAATATTTTCTTAGTTCTTTATCCCCCAATCAAAACATGTTTGACAAATGAGGAAGTGTTCCCTCTATAAAGAGGTGAGCTTCAACTTCCTTGAAAATCCAAAAGTATATAAGGCTAAAACCCTAGATCTATCTCTCCAAGAAAAAATAGGCAGCTCATATCTATAGGTGAGCAATATGCTAAACAAATGGTGAGATCTCCTCATGAGTGAAATCATCCTCCTCTAAGCATTGATGCCCTCCTCCAAGAAACATAAAATAAGCGAAATCCCCTCACAAGAGGAGTGATCCACCTCAAGGCATGAGGATGTGTGCATCAAGTCATAACCAAACTCCTCAAGTCATGGATCAAGGAATGTGTGGAAAATAGAAGTGAAACGACCTCCTTTAAGTCCACATGTGTGGTCTCTAACATGGTAAAATGTCCTCTTTAGTGCTTTACGTCCTCCCTTTATGGTTGAAGCATTCCACATGTGTAGCATCGATTTGGTGAAGGAGGGTAGTGGTAGTGGGAGGAGCCCATTCTCACCCAAAAGAAAGGCTTGTAATGAGTGCTATGCCCATACATATGCTCACTGTGTGCTCAAAAGGTGACAACCCACATAGGAGTGTATTATAACCATGCCATGTGTACTCAATGCCTCCAAATATGTGCCAAAGAGAAGAGATACCCCCAAAAGTACATGTCAATGTTCAATTAGGCCTCAGGATCTGTAATAGTGCATCAAAATATGAAGAAAGTGTTAAACATAAGGTGCGGAGCTCTTTCCCGACAAAGGAGGGGAAGGACATAACATCAAATTGAAGTGTTAACCCCCACAACACGAGGTCGAGGTTTCTCTCCCTATCACTTCCAAGCCAGCCAGCAAAAAGATGATTTGCTATTTCATAAGCTAATAAAGCAAGTCTGCTTCTATAATATTAGAGATACCTGCTTGCAACTAAGGAAGGGAGTAGTTCAGTATGCTTTTATCTAAACATCGCCCGAACCAAGCAATAGAGTGAGGGTAACAACTTTTTATTGTTCTGATCCTAAATCCAATCCCAGTAAGAACGGTAAAAAAGACCAGCTACCCTTATGGAAAGTAATATCACGCCCCGTAACAAACTCACTCAAGCAAGCCAAGTAAAGATACAACTCTACAATAGGACACTAGACCTGAAACCTAGGAATACCAGAAAGCTATTAAGTACTGGGATTGGCTCTTGTATGAACTACCCAACAAGGGAGCAAGAATAAGCGTTACCGAGGCTCATTAATACAAGTAGTGATTATATGGGGTCACAATAGAAATCATAAGACTCTTCATATCGATCATGAAAGAAAGAATCTGACACTTTGACATCAATGACAACACTTTCAACACTTTACCAAGCACTTAAGTATTAGCAAAACTTCCTTATAGGTAAGGAAACTAAGGTGCATATGAATATATAGTTCCTGAATCGTCTAAGCAAGGCTCCTCGCCCTCCTTGGGTCGGGGCAAGAGCTCGTATCCTTGCTCCTCGGCGGTAACATGGTATTCAATAAGAAGTACTGTAGTAGGGTAAGGAGTAAATAGAAGAGTGAGTAATGTACCCTCGACTCAATTCTGGCTGAAGCACTAGGTTCAAGGTAAGTTTAGTTTGATAGGTGGGTGGGTAAGGTGCCCGGTTAGTGGTAACATTGAAGGCAAGTAGCAGAGTCTAAATAGCAATAGTTTAGTAGCCGCACTTCATGAAGTTCGTGGTCTAGGGCAGGTCTATTGATTAAGGTGGATAGTGTGGAACCAAGGGAAGGAAGGTATAGCATGCCATGTCTACTGTCCTCTTCCTGGCTGAATCAAGGTGTTGTTGGGTAAGGGCAGGTAGCACTCGATATCTTAGGATGAAGGCAGTAATAAAGGGTCAGGGTAAGTTTGTATGTAATCTATCCCATCCGGGGTCTACGGCTGTACTTCCTAAGATTCCTTCGGTATAGGTAGAAGCAAGTCTAGGTTCAGGTGGGTAACTATCAGGTGAGCAGGTACTAATTGAAAGGCGGGTGGGTCTATTATTCTTAGCAATAAATGAAGTTGGTTCAAATTCCTGCTGAATTGTATCCACCTCGGCGGGAAGAATAAGTCATAGCGGTACTCAGCAGATTAATTACGTAAGTGTTTATTCCATGCTTACAGAATACACTTCACTTGAAGTGCCTGATTGCTTGGAGGGAGGAGAGGACCCACCCTACTTGCAAACCACTACTTTTTTATTACTTAATTTGGTGTTCACTATTTACCCTTTTTGTTGGGCCGGGCTGAGGGACTACTACTTTAGTACTTCTTTTAGCTTTTGATTCAGCACTCACTAATCCATTTCACTGCTCAAACCACCAGTTTGATATCGGGTGGGAATCTTTATACTTTCTATATTTGATTTAGACATATTACCTTTTTAGACTTCGATTTATTATCGGGCGGGCGGTCCGCTTCGCTCCTTCTTCTTTGATCTTACTTAGGATGTACCCTTTTTATTATGCCGTATCTTCTTTATAAACTTCTTATTATTCTTATTTATAACAATCACAGCTTCCTTAACGTCTTCGGACAAGGCACTCCGTGTGCTTCCATCCTCAAACGTTAAGGCCATACCCAGACAGTCGGACAAGGTTCAGCCTATACAGTAATACAGTTGATCTACAGTAAAACTAAGCATAGAGAAGTTACGGGCTTGGGGACAACAAGCATGGTACTTATGTTTAGTTTAGTATTAAGCATAGAGAGACCACAATAAAGAGTTTGCAAAAGCAAATGATTGAAAAAGAGAAATACTATAGCTGAAGCTAACGGGATATCAATGAATTGAATAAGTCCCTGGAGGAAATTGCAAGGAAAGTGTCAGGGAAAGTTTTGAATTGGAACTAACATAATTTGGGATAAAATCATAGTAATAATGAATAATCTCAGAGTTCACTTTGATGTGCTATAGCAGATTTAAGCTCTAGCACAAATAATCAAAACTGAAATTAACAAATCATGGAGACGGATTGGAGATAAGGTTCAAGTGGCTAAGAATTGAATTAAGTTTCTAAATAGTAGATTTCAGTTATTTTGAATAGATTTTATTGGATTTCAGCTAAATCGCATTTCAGAACGTTTTTACTATTCACGGACCCACCTGAATGGCATGGCTGGGAATCTATTGCCGGCAGGCAGTATGTAATAATCTTTCCCAATAGAATGCCCAAGAGTTTTACGTGACCAGTTTGTTGAGGATCCGCCCTGCCCAGGAAAGTTTGATTCTAAGTGTGTTAACTGTTCGACGTGCGCAGGATGGAGTTGGACGTGCCCACCTGTTCTATTTCCCCCGTGCCCTTTTAGTTAGGTTAGTTAGTTAGGTTAGTTAAGTGGCATTCCCGATAGCCCGTGACCAGAATGGTGTTATTCTACGTGACCCGTTATCAATACCCCGTAAACAGGAATGAGGTGGTGGTGATGATCCTAAGAACAACCTACCCCACCGGAAAAGTAGGGTGACACAGGGAAGGCGCATTTAATGGATGCCATAGATAGGAGAGCCAAGAGTTGATGCCAGGTTTCAATGCCGGGAATCGATGCAGTCGACCCAGGTGGTGATCACTCGATGACAGGAATATTTGCCGGGACTCGATACAGGTGTTGATGCAGTCAATGACAGTCATAGCTGGGCTGGCATACTCGGATACTCGGTCGGATTCCGGTTCTAGAAAATGGACTCATTCGCTGTTTTTTTTCAATTTCATTGCTTCTATTGGGAGGCCAAGTGGCAATCCTCATCGGACCTCAGCGAGAAGGGTAACTCCAAAAGAGAGTAACCTTCAAAACCACCTTCCTGGCATTAGCGTCTTAACCTTATCGCCGTGATCAATTGGTTACAAGAGGATGATTTGCCCAAGGACTTATCCCACGCGCATTGAAGGGGTCCCGCAGGAGCGCCATTCATTCTTCGACCGGCTCGAGAGAGATAAGGGAAAATTATATCAACGGAAGCAAAGAAAGAGATAGAAAGGACCCATTCAGACCATAGAAACACTTCAACACGAAAAGGAAAGATCGATATACCACTCTCTAACTAAAGCCTCAGATAGATAATATTCTTATTTAATAGAATAATACCCTTATAACATTATACCCGAGTATCACACCTGACCCCGTTTAACAGATCCAAGTGAGAAGGCCCTCATCACCACTGGAGAGGAAGGAGAAGGAACCTATTGAGCCAACATACCCGATAGAGATAGAGATAGACCCCACCGGGGAAGGTACTTTGTGCAGTGAAGCAACGATTGGTTTCTTTATGAAAATGGGATTCTATGTGCGAACGAACGGCTTATATGAACCTTATCCGACGAGTGCTTGTGTGTGCTGTGCTGTGACATGAACGGCTTTTTATTTGAATGGCTTCTGTGAACGAATTATATGTGCTGTGAATGCCACGTGAGCCCCATGTTCTTACAGCGCAGTTAAGCCCAAAGTGAAACCTCGGCCCGATAATCTCCAACAAACACAGTTAAATTATGACCACCAGGTGAAACTACTTGCTCTTTCTCTATTGCTGCTTGTCCGTTGATTTCTATTACTTACTTGCCTGGGTTATCCCAATAACTCCAATAAATACAACACTACAGGAGGAAGGATGGCTCGTCCGACAGAGGAGGGCGAGGAAGGCTCTTAAAAAAAAAACTAATGACAACTGGCTTGTTAGCTTGCTTGTTAGCGAGCTGGATGGGAAGCTGGAGCAGGAGCTTTTAAGCTGGAGAGCTGGTCTTACTTAGTTGGGCGTAGGCACAGTGTTTGCTTGGAACGGAAGGAAGGAGGTTACCCATTATAGTAGGAGGAGGATAAGGTTGGTTACCCGTTGGAGGTTGTTCGCTGGTTGAGGGAGCGTGTCTTCAATGCTCTACGTGTGGCTTCCCCTAGTATCCCCATGTATTATTCCCATTGAATATGCCCCTGCGATTATTCCCCATCGAGTAGCTCTATGTAGCCCCAACTAGTCCCCCATTTTGATTTGTCCCTTCCTTCTCTGAGGATCATTCCCCGTCGATTTGTTCTCATCGATTAGCTCTTGCCATCACGTAGTTTCCTTCTCTGCCCTTGCCAACACCCCATTGCTATTTACTTCGCCAACGCCAAATCAAATTGACTATTGTATTGAATCCCTACCGGCAACTATGACTACTTACTCTTGGATCGATTGGTCGAGTAGCACCTGTGTGGTAGTAGGAGCATCAATTCCTGGCATCAACAACAACTCCTGGATGACGACTACTTGGCACCAACAAGAACTTCTAGCTGCACGCACCAAGCATAGCTTCATAGTACTGCTGCACTGGAGCTTCATTCTTTCATTCACGGGTGGACGCTTCATTCATGTTGACCAGAGGTTCCTGCACTTAACTGAGTGTCCAATGAGTCTTTCCATGGACTAGACCTAATTCCTAATTGACAAAAACTTAATGCACTGCCTAGCTGCGTCTACCTTCCAGCTAATACTTCCAACGGTAACTACGACTAGGTACTCTCGGCAATGGGGAAAAACCAATTACTAGGGACAATGACTGGTGGGCATTGAGTGCAACGACACACATCGAATCTTGGATCTACTAGCGGCATTGACTAGCGACTATGAAAAAAGGACTAGCTGCTCTGAGTACTTGGCACTGAGTGTATAGCTTTGATGAGTATTAGCTTCATTCAAGCACTGAGAAGAGTTATAGCACTAACAATGACTGTTTCCCGCCCGGTGAGTAACCAAGCCAAGTAAATTAGCGCAGCAGCCGGTTGAGTATAGAGTTTATTAGCTAAGCAGCCAAGTATCTATCCAAGCTCAGCTATGATCGGCTTCCAATGATCGACTAAAGGCAATGCCCTTCTAGCTCTGACTGTAAAGACCTCCCGTCAATTAGTGGCTATTGAAACAATGACTGGCTCTGGCACTGACCTCCTGACACTGATCCTCTGGCACTTTACCCCCTGGCAAGGACTACCGGCTACTACCGGCTCTCAGCTATGATACCTGGCTATGATCAACCAACAATGACCTCCTGTAAATGAACTGTATCTCGGCACTACCCTTAAGGCACGGACTATGGAGCACGGGGACAACTGGGCATGGACTATTGGTCACGTTGACTCTTGTATTGAGTATCGGCTATGACACGTACCTCCTTCCTGTAAATGTGTGTGTCTATGCGTTATGTGTAGCTATACGTTGTAGCTCAATGAATACTGCTCAACTACCTCCTCTACGTGTCTTCAATTCCTCATCGTGTAACTTCTACGTGTATTCTCTGAGTACTCTATGTGTCTCTTTAGTAGTATCCCATTCATTTATTATTCCTATTGAGTTCATTGAGAAAACTTCCCATTGGAGTAGTCCCATTTGAATAGTCCCCTCCCTGTGAGTAGTCCCATTTGAATAGTCCCCTCCCTGTGAGTATTTCCATTGAATATTCCCAGTGATTTTACCCCTTCCATTGATTAGACCTTGTGAGTAGCTGTAGTAACCCTGTTTTCCGTCTCGGTAAGCTAAATAAACCCCTCTGGCTGCTCCGGAGAATTGATTTCTAGCAGGTGGGTAGTATGAACAAGGTAAGTTCTTTTTATACTGTCCCCTACTGCTCTTCCTGGTGTAATGAATAGGTGGGTAAGTAACTCCATCCATCATCGTAGGGTTCCGGCTAATAGAAGAGGGTAAGGGTGCTTAAGCGTTTATCTCGTCGAAAGGAGGTCCAGTTCAGACCAAATTTAGCCATATAAACAGTAAAGTCATATCTATTGGGTTTTTTTCGTGCCTTTGGAAACCGGTATATATATATTACCGGGCCTTCTTATCTTGCGTCTCCTTTTAATAAATAGCCCGTCTTCAATCTATTACCGAACTTTCTTTTAGGGGAAAAACTAAAAGGAGAACCTTCTCGCTACAGGAAAGGGATAACCCTTCGCTATGGTCTAGATGAGCTACGATGACCCATAGTGATTGAGGCCCTTCCACCAAATAAGTAACTTAAGAGTATCCTTAAAGGGAAACCCTTAGTTCTGCTCATGCGAATAAACCCTACAAATAGAATCCTCACTAACTTGATATAAAAGGATCTTATAATCATGTGAAAAGTTTCTACTTCAACACATATGGGAAACGTTATTGTCGGGTGCATACTGCGGGAAGGAAGGCCGGGATATGGCTAGAAGTTCTCTATTATCTATCTATTTTTCCTGGCTGGGCTCTGCTCATGCTTTGAGGGGAAGAAAGAAATGCTTTTTTTCCACTAACTCTGCCAAGTGATAAACCTTCCAGCTAAGGTAAGGTAAGTGGGTGAAGTTGTCGGTTTTACTGAATGAGAAGGAGGCGTGTTCGCGTCTCAGTGTCAATTACACGAAGGACCCGGAGGTCCGGAGGGCTTGTCCTTTTGAGGGCAAGGAAGAAAGAAGAAGAAGAGTTCGAACATCCGGTCATGCCAGTAGTTTATCCTTTCCTCCTCTCTCTAATGGGACTGGACCTGGATCCTCCTTCTCCATCCCATTAAAAACTGCTCATCCCAGCCAGCAGTGCCGAACGAAAGCGGATTAGGTCAATCTCCAACTTCTTTTTCAAGTGTAGGTAGGTCATGTTGTTTAATTACTCAACCACGCAACCGGGAGAACCATGGGAAAGAAGAAACAGGGTAGTTGCTCGGCCAGATCAAATCGCCATCGATGGCTCTCTTCGGACCTGCTGGTAGGTGATTGGGTTCCAGTTATAAGAAAGGGTTTCAGGTCATGGGCTAGGCCCGGCAAATAAATCAAGAAATTCCAAAGTTTGAAGCGTGGTTCGATCAGGTTTCTTCTTATTCGCGCCCTCGCTCTCGATGCCACCAAGCGCCCTTCTCTCTTTTTCAATTAGACAATACATTGCCAGCCAGTGTTGTCTTATTTATTATAAGTACTTTAGCAGAGCAGCAGAGAGAGAATGACTAGTTTTAGTCCCTTCCTCCGTCCACGCTTACCATTATTACATACATATATACATACATCCATTGGTGACTTTGAAAGCCGGTAATTCGGAATGACTTTTAAGGTAAGAGCACTTAGCGAATGGGAAACACAGCTGGTTGTTTTGTACAAACAAGAGAGAGAGGGATTCCTCTATGCACTCTACCTTTTGAAAGAAGAGAAGAGAAGGGGATTGTGTTACCTTAGTTCTTTGTTGCAGTCTTATCACTATGGACTCGACCACTAAATGCTCTCTCCCGAACCGGAAAGGAAAGTGACCTAGACTCGGAAAAATGCATCGACCGATTCATTTCCTGCCTGCAATACCGATCAAACGATCTCGCTAGCTATGGGAAACTAACTACTCAATTCATTTTCTTTCTGTAATAATCACTCTTGAAAGTTAGTTTTCATATTAATATGTTACGTCGATAATAGACTTTATTTTGTGGGGTTAGCTCCCCCTTAATTGGTCAGCGAGTGCATTTAAGCTATCGGGTCGATGTCAATCAAAAGGAGCTTAAGAAAACGCATTATTTCATCCTTTCTGTCGATCTCAAAAAGTAGCGGTCCAATATTTACTTTCCTTAAGGGGGAGGGGACGCTATGCTATATAATTTGATACCATCAACCGCTCACTTTGGCAAGCTGCTCTGGCACCTCAATCTCATAAACCCGTTTCCCAATAACCAGGGTTGGGGTTTACCATCAGCACCCCTATTGGTCATTCCGATCTATGTATACGGGAATATAGGTAGCCCATCCACGCTTTATCTGCCATGGTCCAGCAGCCTTCTTGCCTTTCAAAAATATCGGGCCGTCGCTCTGTCCCCGATCCATCCGTTTATAGCTAAAGTACGGTGGTTCTCAACATAATACCGCTCTCCTTATGTTCCAGGTCCGCTTTCTCCCTTTCCTTCCAGTGTTTTTTAGCCCCTTCTAAATCCCCCTTTCTGTTTCTGGGAAGCAATAGTATAGATTTTAGATTTTAGAATCTAAGGGGTCTGGTTGTCCACAGAGCCTTACAAGTGACCAAAGGTGTCATTTCATCAGGGATGCAGTGGCTGCATTGGTACATGAATTCATGATCCATCATTAGAGGGCTACCCCATACGACCCGCAGACAAATGTTAATGTGAGGTGTTCAATAATATTTTGGAATGCAGATTGACAAGTATATGCAATGCTAACAGGGAGGAATGGGATGAGCATATCCCTATATAGGTCCACAGGGGTGTACACACACACAGAGTTACGAGACGCACATGCACATATATAGTAGCGGGGGTATGCCGGGCAATATGGTGTTTGGTGGGAAAAAAGCTATCCTTCCTTTGTTTGGTGGGTAAGAAGCTTTTGGTTATTCATGTGACTGGATCAATAGGTTGAACTGGACCAAGGTAAACACGTGAAACAATCCAGCCGTATCCGCTCGCTCTGAATCAACACCTGGAACAGAGCAAATAAATGCCTTGACTTTGACCCCTGATCCTTATGGTACCCCCCTGCTGATGGTTATTGGTATGGAACCAAGTAAAGGTAGACTGGTTCTTACACGAGCGAGGGCGTTGGCACGGGGACGGGTAGCTTCTTTGGCTGGATAAACTCAATCCACTGGATCAACTTCGGGGCACCAAGATAAAGGATGATTTCACGTATGGGTGGGACCAGGCTTACAACGAGCGCTTGGTCATTTATTTGACTTGAATGCTGCCATCTTTTACTCTGTCTATACCTTTTTATCCGCTACATATTTGTGAAGTAAACTCAGTCAATTGGTCCATCGCTATTGGCCAAGATGCTGGTAACTCAGATGCTAGTTATAGGCCAGTGAAACTTCGCGGGTACTGAATGACTGGTAAACGATCGATTTGAATAGCCGGGCTTAATCGAAGCATGACCAAAGCACAAAACGGAGGGAGGCCGCTCACAGCTAGTTCTTTAGGGGAAGAAGAATCCCCGGCTCATTGCCTAATAAATACACATAATAAACAAGACAGAGCTTATGTTTTCACCCTATTGAATGTATGCGCACATACAATGTAGCACATATAGATATTGGAAAAAAAACAGGATTGCGGAGCCATTATAAGGCAAAAAGAAAGGCATAGGTAATATTGGTTGGGCCTATAAAAGTAGACGTCACCCTACCGAACTACTTCCCTTTTTACGTAGAGCATAGATGGGACCGGAACATCGATCGGAAAGTGATTGCAATCCAAGTAAACTTCAGGCCAGATACACTCGGAAGCGTAACGACTACCAGACAATCAAAAGAAAATGGCCAGACTTATCATCATGAGAAAATGCTACGCCCTCTAAAAACACCTTTGAGAACATGAGCGACCGGATGAACCAACACGGCAGCCTTTAGCAATATCTAAGTTCTAATAAAGGCTCGAGGCATATGTTGAAAAGATAATGAAGAGACCGCGCAGCGCTAGGCAGTAATGAAAGGCGTAGCGGGCCCAGACAATCATATAGTGACATATCCACTAGTGTCAGATCGAGATTATGTTGCCCGAGCATCAATAGCAGTGGAGAAAGCAACGGTACCACCAGAAGCCACGAGGCTCAGATTAAAGAGTCCTAATTCCTTTCCATATACGGATCCAGTAACAGTTCGAGCAGATTTAGTTGCTTACCTTCGTCCAGCTAATAAGTAGCCACACTAAAACCATCAGTCTCACACGTGGCATCCCCTCCAGCTCCAGGCACAGTTCCGTAGCTACTAGTTCGAAATAGAATAGATAACCACCTTCAGTGGAGGGAGGCAAAGGCAGAACAAGCACAACCATCGCCATCAGGAGCTTAATGAACCACCATAAGGAGCTGAAGCCTTGAGCATTGAAGCTTTACTTCGCTTGAGATAGCTAACTTGATTGATTGAGAGGTCGGGGTAAAAAGCGTTTCCCACGGGTGATCATAAGCTTTTACCAAAAGAACTAACCCTTGGCAAAGAAAAAAGAAGGTGGTACTTGCTCCCACACCCTGGGGCAGGGGGGGCCGCCACCCTATACGCGCTCTCTTACCTGCCTAAGCGGGGATCTCAATAAGCTTAGAACTGCCCTGTCTAAGTGGATCGCTAACTACGCTCTCATTACCAAATGGATTTCTTGATGGCGGGAAGGTAAATGCCGGGCGGGATCGAACAGTCTTGGCCATATGGCGGTAGTGCCCAGTAGTGGATTGATGCATGAATGGATCGATGGAGGTCCTTCCCATCGTTGTTACCCGGCCGGATGGCGGGATCAACCTTTCCCGAACGGACAGACATTGAAGGTGAGGGCCGATAGGCGTGAAGTTTCTCACCCAAACTTGACGTTCGTGAAACACTTCGTTTCAAGGTGCGTAGCGCTTGTCCTTCCGAGGGCAAGGAATAAGGCAAGAGCATAATTACATATATAATGATCTATATCTTTGTCTACGATATTCTACGATATCATGGTACGATCGATGATTCGATAAGAAAGCCTAATTACATCTATAATGAAATATCATCTCTTTGTATACGATATTCTTCTATCGGCGAAGAAGAGATGACCAAGTGACACATAGAAGAATATGGTGACGACAACAGCATGTCGTAGAAGGAGATATGGAGCCACCCTGGGCTCGACGTATCTACAACTACATCCTTGAGCGACAATGAAACGGGTATCGTGAATGCGAGATGCCAGCG
>Ga0233342_1000264_pt1 | contig 16189 bp, 8 predicted proteins | sample GEONDECOMP273_FD_180706 | JGI IMG/M metagenome (GOLD analysis project Ga0233342, IMG submission 180706) | Leaf litter microbial communities from Shasta-Trinity National Forest, California, United States - GEON-DECOMP-273 | ecosystem: Environmental > Terrestrial > Plant litter > Unclassified...
GGGTTACACAACCCAAAGCCTAGAAGCATTGATTCAGGCTTACTAGCTTATACTTCACTAGCTCTTACTCAAATACATTTCAAGTTAGAGCAGATCAGGAAGAGATTAAAGCAGAGACTCTAGAATGGAGAGGAGATACCTATATTTTATCCGTACTTAGGGTGAGAGGATATAGTTACTGGGTCCCAGCCAGATTAGCTCTATTACCCAGAGGCATAAACTCTTCTCTCTATATCTTATATATATTAATCTCTCTCTTAACGGTGCTTAGAGTGAGGAGATAGTGAAAGGGTTGGATGCTAAGGTGCTTAGAGTAATAAGGATGATAGTTAGTTGATTTAGAAGGGTCAAACACTTATTTTTGGCTAAGCTGCCACGAAAGGGGGTTACTTTTTAGTAAAAATCACTCCGTGCTTGCACCTTGGCCCAGCCAAGTACTCATGCCTCCAAAGGGAATTAATCTTGTGTTAGAGTTTACTTGCTGCTCCCTCCAAGGTATTATCCTTCAGTGGTTACGTAGCAGCGATGAGTAGATCCAATGCAACAATGATTATAAATTAAATATCGCCTATATCTTTGTGCATATTGCAGCTACGAGAAAGGCACATTAGGTAGGTGCAGTTATTAAGTAGACTCAATGGTTGAGACGCATCCAAGCAACATGCATGCGCCATTTTTATAAAGTGCTATTTTCATCCTTAGTTAAGGTGTAGTTCTAATTTAGATAGAGCACATTATTAGCGGAAGTTCTGGATTTAGCCCAGGCCCTGTTTCCAAGGAGAGAGGCGCATGCATTTTTACAACAAGTTTTTTAGTGGCACTCTATGCACCTACGAACTACGTTGTTGGCATGCCGCCTCATACCTACCCAAGCAGCAATAGGCCTGTCATCAAATAAACAAATATATTTATTCTTTTTGTAGCCTTGGAATAGAGTGTAGCCTCATACGTCCACTAAGTGTAGCCCTGAACTAGCTTCAGTGTAGCCCTGAACTAGCTTCAGTGTAGCCCTGGAATAGCGTTGTGTAGCCTCATACTTCCTTGCGAGTGTAGCCTTACAGGCTGTGTAGCAAGATTTTCAATCTATATCTCCACTCTTGTTTCTTCCTAACCGACTATATTATAGGACATTTATTTACTTTTACAGAGATAATTATTCATCTAGCTGCAAGGAAACCCTAGCGCTTTGATTGCACGCTAGTATATGCGACTTCTGTTTTATATACTCAACATCAAATTCTATGGTGAAATTATTAATTGTATTTTTGGACTGGTCTCTTATCTTATCTCTAACGCTGATGTGTGGGCTCATACTCTCTTCTATATAATTAATGTGTGGGCTCAGAGCGCCAAAATTATGTCAAATTTGCTATATCATTGCTTTTAATCACTACAACGGGCCTTCTCTCACCGCGTCTCGGTCGTCTCTACCATTGAGTTTGCGGTCTATGAATTGGGGCCTTTTATATATTGATGGGGCCTTTGGATGTGTCAACGTATTGCTTGTTGTGTCTAAATCGGGACATTTTTATGTGTTGATGTTTAGGCTTGCCGTATATTGTGATCTGGTTTGTTTATATATAAATGTGCCTCTGCCCTTTTAATAATTACCGTGACATTCAAATCTTTACCGTGAAAATACTTTGCCAATAAATTATACAAATTGTTTATAAAGATTTTACTTAGGAACTTTCCCTTTTAACGATTTGGCTCCTATAAAACATTGAAACTCGCCTTTTTCTCTTTGCAATTTTGATGTCCTATTGACGTTGCTCTATATGCTGCGTGTGCGCCAAACAAATTATATGATATGACCCAATGCCACAGTCATGACGTGGCTCTGATACCATGTTTAATGAAATACGGGATATATAAGTGTTTTTATTCTTCCCCAGTAAGTCGGCGGCGTCACACCTTTGACAATTCTTTTACTTTTTACTCTTATGGTTATACTTGCAAGCTATAGCCGGTAAACATAGCCGGAACATAAAGAACGAAGTGACATACCGGGACCTACCCGCGGTAAGGAAGGAATAATAGAGAGAAAGAGGCAAGTAAGAGAGCAGATAGGGTGTCTCTCCGCCCCGCCCCATAGGAGTTGTTAGCAGGCACGTTTTGAGCTCACAAAAGGTAAGTGAGTGAATAATGCCCCACTTTGTAGGAAGGGTCGGGGTTTCGGCTGTCAAATAAGGCATCCCAAAATGTCCCTGTAATTCTTGGGTATGCTGCTTACGGCTATCTTGATAGGCCAGGTTCATGCCGGTCAATCGAGTGCAGCAAGCCCTCCTAGTATAAGTATCTGCCAATCAACATGGGGAACAGTACTTTTGTGCTCACCTGACACTATGAGCAATCGCTTATAACGCGCGTGGAACAAAGACAAGGATATCTTGTTATGGACTAGCCGCTGGTGCTCTTATTGCCCGCTGCTTTCCCGGCCCATGCCAATAAATAGATTATGCTTTAATAATTTATTTATGGAGGGAAGGATGGATGGATGAAAGAGCATTATAGGGCGACTAACGTCACTAGCTGCTCGAAAACATCAATAGCAAGAACGAACGTCGTACTTCTCCAATGTACTTCCTGTGCGTGCTTGGGTTAGAGAAAGAAAGTAAAGATGCGGTTTTCCCGGCCCACCCAAGATGGATTGATGGGGCGTTAAGAACCTACATTCATCGTTCATTGCCTGCTTATTAATATAAATTATTTTTCTATACCAATTGAAGAGGCGGTATTAGCAGTATTCCTTATTGATCTAAGCTGACTAGGAGAGATCAAGTGTATTTATATTAAATGAAGGTGGGCATTGATCTACTTTTATGAAAGGTGAGGGAACGATGTATGGAGGGAAGGATGTATGAGGGTAGGCAAGGTTAGGCAAGAAAGATAGTTTCCTTCCTGTCACGCTTGTGTGCTGATATAAAATATATCTTATTATAGATGTAATTATGCCTGTCTTATAACTTGCCGGTATTGGAACCCTCTTTTCCATCTATTTTCTCTGATTGTCCATTTATATAGGGCTTGCCTACATTGGTTTGCCTAAATACATTTTTTACAAGGGCTTGCCTTCTTTTATATATAGTATGAGGAGATGTTATTTTCATAAAGATATAAACGACTAGTAATGGGGGCATCCCCCCCCCAGCACTAAAGTCTTTTCTTAAGCTTTGGGTTCTTAATCCTTAGTTATGGAAAGTTATTCCGCCCTATATAATAGTTTCTCCCACCCTTCATAAGAGGTTATCCCATCCACAGGTTATACCGCCCTTCTTGTATATTTCTGTTGTATTCTCCAACCCTTTCAAATAAAGTCTTCCAATCTTCCATTATTTGCTATTGGGTCTTATTATCTGAGGTTAGGTACAGTGGCCTATAAATATGGACTTGCCTCATAAACTGCGCCTAACAGCAACTAAAACCGAGTGAGTTCATTGAAGGAAGGCCTTGCCGTACATCCATTCTCTGATTGTCCATCTCTAAGGGTCACCATCGCGTACTAATGGAAGGAAGGCCTTGCCATACATCCATTCTTATATTTAGTTTTATCTCCTAAAATTAGTCTCCTCAAATGAAATAAGATTGTCATTGCCGTTGTTCATTTTTATCCGCCTCCTTGGGTTGGGAATATGTTATCTGCTGTTATTTTTCGTTTATTATCCACTGTTATCCTCTGTGCAGTTATGAAAATATGTAATAATCTAAAGGTCTTCGCTAGCTGTAGTGAGAATAATACTTTTTTTAGCACCGCAACCATAGATATTTCAATTGTGGATACTTACACCGCTACCGTGGATAACCTGAGACTATAGTATATATAACCATAAATTACGCCATGCCATCTACGCCATCTCTAAAGGATGCCACTATAAAACTTAGAATTGACCCATATTTATGGAAGGCGAATAAATTAGTTTGTGCCACGACGATCGGAGGTATACATATGGTTCGGGGACACTTTCACTACGGAGGTATGCGTACGGCCCGGAACATAATACAATAAATAAAAGTATCATCAATTTTCTTATTGGCCGGCAGTAACTGAATATATAGACGAATTAAAGCTTATATCACTGCCTTCCCGCCCAGTGTTACTTCGTTCAGTTCCGAAAGCCCCGTTCTACTGCTGTAGATGGGAGATGGACAGGAAAGATCTGGTTGAGAACAACAAATTCATTTTATTAGTGTCAGTCATTGCTTTAGGGGAGGAAAAGATTCCAAGTAACAAATGCCCCTCATAAAAAAAGCATAGGCGCGGAAGCCCAGACTATAGACGCTCCCACTTACCAATACTTCGCCTCTCTATTGGACCGCCGGCGTGAATACCACAAGGTGGGTAGTTTCCATGTAAGGAAGCTTGGTTACTTACTGTATCCCGGTGGTGAGCCCCACTATCTAATTTTCATTGATTGCCGCCCCAGGATACTCCTTTTATCCCATAGCATCATATTTGTTCATAGCCTATACTTACTTCTTGTCTGCACTTCAAGTATAGTTCTTCTCTTTCAGTTTATGCTAGACGAGAGAGAAAAACCATAACCAATAGATTTTTAGGATTCAAACATTGAAAGTCTGCCACTTTGAACCACTTGGCCATCTCCCTAAAGTGGGACTGGACGAAACGCAGAGCAAGCGATGGGTATGTATGTTTAAAACCCTCTTAAAGATGCCGAAATAGCTTGACTTAGTTGGTTACGGCTGGGCGGGGGGGACAATAGTTGGAACTTCTTGCTAAATGGGAAATATTTTATGAATAGACTGACCAAATGAAGTAATCTGCGAGAGAAAGATGGATTGGTAACTGAACCTTAGAAGTGTGAAGCCGTCGGGGCGTCACAACTTGGAGGAAGCGGATACCGCGCTAATAAAAAACTATGATGGGCAGGGAAACTAAACTAGTAAGTGTTAACCTCGGATGATTTTTCCTTGTATTATATGAGACAAGTTATCCTGGGGAATAGATTGCACCATCCGGGGGTTTCATTAAGAGCCGAGGAATCCTAGGAGCAACAAGCAATTTACGCTTTAGCAGCGCTACCGGACACTTTTAGAACCAACATATCCCGGCCCACCCGAGGGTTGGCCAGTCAATCTCGAATTTGGAAATATTGAAATTAATTCGGCCATTATCTTGCACAAAAAGAAATGTTTTCCGAGAGTTTGTCACGTCACGGACGTTGTTTTTATCCATGAATGAGTTGCTCTACTACTTGATAGACGAAGATAACCCTTAGAAGCAAAACAAAAATAGTCACGCTTCCTCCGTTTTCGGTGGCTTAGTGATCATTCCTGGTTTTCGAGTGAGTGGGGGCCGGCTTTCAATTCAAGATGACGGGTGGGATCGAATTACTGCTAAAGGATCTCATAAACTCTGTATAGAAATATCATTCATATATGCTCGTAGCTTTACATTTCACCCACTCAGAATTACCAAATTTATTCCATAAGATCCGAGTTATACTGTTATAGCTGTTCTATTTGCCCGAACGAAGTTGTGTGGACCAGTATACATGATTTCTCTATATTGGTTAGTGGAGACGAAGCCTAATTTAAACTTTGTTGTTCATTCAATCGTAAGATGTTCCCACAACTAATGGATTTGAAACCCCAGCTGGGGTGGGCGGGATAAATATGGTATGTCTGGTTATGGATGGATTGGGCTGTATCCTTAGCGCGTTCATGGCATTTATAATCCCCGACCGCATTAGACCTTTCTTTTCCCATTGGGGAGCGTTTCATCTTAATACTTCACTTCTACCCATACCTAGCTTTGTTATCCATACCTGGCTTAGTTGAGATGCAATAGATGATAAAGCGGCGGGTGAGGGAAAAACCACTTTGGGGCAGTCCCGATAGGCCCCCCTTTAACTAGTGGATTTACCAGTTCAGGGCCAGATACAGTCAGCAGATTCAGTTATCTACGTAATAAGATGGATGGTACGGCTGGCTAGGGTGAATGGGAATTTGAGTAAGCAAAATGGGCGTTTCCAGATGATAGAGAGTTCAAGCGTGGCCTATAAAGCTGGTAAATTCAGTACAGAAAGATAACGTTGACCCCAGGAAAGTGCAATACCTTCTGCCTACCTAAAGCGCAGAGTACCTTCCTTCTGAAATTATTGTATGACACGTAAGATTCACTGACAGCTCCAAAATGTCCGACATCCAACATCATTGCCGACATCATTGCCGACTTCATTGCCGACTTCATTGCCGATCGGTAATCGGTAATGGGATCGGAGAAGATTGAAAGGAGACGTTTTTGGCACATCGCTCGCTCGGAGAAGCCCTAAGCAACTTTCGGAGATATTTCGGAGCTTCTACTTTAAACACTAAATAAAATCGATTCTGATTTCATTATTTTATAGTCCATCCACCATTTTTTGCTGGTTCATCAGCTCATCAGTCACCTTATATTGGCCTTCCTTGTTCTGCCGGATTAATATCAAGACAGCTCTTCTCCATCCGATCCAATCCACGAGGGTTAATGGGCCCGATCCATCCAAACAAATAAAGCAAGAAGTCAGACGACCAGCTGTGCCATCCACCATACCTCATTCAAAGACGCCGGAGATATGAGTTATCATTTTTGGAGATCCCCTAAGCAAGCGTCTACAAAGGGGTTGTTGTTCCTGGATCATATCTTGATCTCTTCTTCCATATGCTGTCTAACCAGAGCTACTTATATAAAGTGCCTATAAAGGTCTTTTTTACTACCTTTTCTATGAGGCGGCTTTTCCGACGTCGTCTGCGAGGGATGCGGGCTCAGTTCTGCACTCGTACTCGTCTTCGGCTGCTTCGTAAGGGGCTGCTTCTCCTTCTCCGGCTTCGACAGGATTAGTTAGTGGTAAAGGTCATTTTGTTAGTGAAGGCTCCGACATCATATTTTAGAAAGGTTGCAACGGAGTGTATCTGAAGTTATTTCTGCTCAATGGTCAAGGCTTACCATTCAAGCAAGGGGTCTGAAAGATTTCGTTTCATTTCGAATCAAATTTGGTAGGTTTAAGAGCAGGTCCTGTGTTGAGAGGTGGGGCTCAATCAGTTCAATGTTGAAGTGAGTGGCCCTAAGAGGTTCCTTTGGAGCGATGTATTTTCTTTGTCTCGCTGTGGTTTGCCTTCTCTCTTTATTCCCTAAATAAACTCCTGTTTTTCAGTCGAATGGATGGAAATAAAAAAAGGCAATCAGTTCTCAAAGTGGCACTCAGAGAAAAATGCATAAGTAATTAAAATGAAAATTTCAATTTCGATGTTTTCACGTTAATAATAATATCCGATTCCAATTGAGCACTACGCGCAAACACGCCCAGGCGCCTGTTCTTTATAACTGTATTTTCTACGCTATGTTCTATATAATATATATATATGTATAGATGAATGGGCCTTTCAGTTCAATAACTCATCAATTCAATCACTAGCGTTGTTTTTTTGTGGGGAAGGAAATATCACATTGCTATCGTTCGAAATGCAGACGCCACACCGAAATGCAATTACCTAAGGTATAATTTGAAAGCCCTCTACTACATATATAAAGTGTACCACATTGCCAGCGCTACCACGACTTACCTGGTCAATCAATCTATCCAGGCAAGCAAGGGTGTGGGTGCCTTGCCCAGCCCAGTAAATAAATATATCAAGGCCAGTTTAATATAGAGGGATTTACCATCCCAATAGTTGAATTTACCACCCCATAGGTGGTCTTACTTTCAAGATCGATCGATGGCGCACCACCCAATAACTTATTTGATTCAAATTGCATGAACGAAATGCAGGTGATCCGAATCTCATGCTTTGGTGAGCACAGTGGGTGGGCTTTATTCCTTTAATTAGTGATCAATTATAGGTTTTAGATCCATCCATTAAGGGCATTAATTCAGATACATTACTAGTAATCTGTCTGCTTTTTAATTTCAAATCGGGTTTATTAAAAATAAAGGGTAGGCAATAGATAAAAGACCCAGTTTTTATAAAATAATAAAGTGTGGTTCTGGGCCCAGACCCAGTGAATGTTCCAGTTATTTATGATGCCGATGAACCCGTTTCATAAGCGCCACCCAGAGGAAGAATAGGCAGTTGAACTCCTGTTGACTAAGTCAAAGCATTTGACCATTATATAAAAAAGAAATTGGTGCTCATTGAGTTATATATCCAGTTGCCCGAGCAGTTTACATCGTTGACTCAGCAACATGAGGTTCCGCACCACTAGTCCCGGCAGCTTTTTCACCACCATAGGCACCAAATAGTATGTAGGGAAGTGTTTTACTCATGTTTAGGTAACTGCTGTACCAATGCTGTTTGTTATCATCGAAGCAGGAACTAAAGTAGCTCCGGCCGGGGCTTACCTTTTTACCTATGGGAACACCTTTTACCTACAGGAACAAAGCAGAGGTAGCGTATCCATTTAACTTCGAGAGCGGGGCGTAGAGATTCATTTACTTTGAGCGGAGTATGGCGTATAGATATAAACGTGTTGCTTCGAGAAGATATCGGGTGAGACTCCGGATGCATTAAGTTGATCCATGTGGAAGTTGGTGTACATGGAAAACATAAGTCAAAAATAGAGGGAGAATGGCTAAATAGGAATCATTTCAATTCCAAGAAACCCCTAGCCATAACAGGTAGTGTGACCAAGATCCAAGTGAGTTCAATCTGGCTTTATTCAGCAGGGCTCGTGGTTCCGGGTTGACTCGCTATGCTCTACGAAATTCTGCCCTATAGACTATGCTCCATATTTTATAACTTCTGCTAGTCTCGAGGTGCAGGGTTGGCTTGCTATGCTCAACGAAATATGCCTGTTATACTTCCATTCGCTGGTTGATCAATTGGATTCATGGTGAAATAGAGTAAGATTTTTTTTTAATAAAATACGTTCTGAGTGCAGTTCGATAAGGTCCTGGATAGATGTAAAGGCCTTCCTACAAGTAAGGTTGGGAAAATGCAGAATAAATAATTGGGAGGAAAGCAGAATAAATGATCTCGCAAGATTCATGGATAGGAGGGGTGCTTGCTTGGCCGCATGAAAAGCTTTGCTAACCTTGACTCGCTTAGAAATTTTCTAACGTGCGACTGCGAAGCGATTTTCCTTGCCCTCGGAAGGACAAGCGCTACGCACCTTAATAGAATTAACAACAGAAAGAGTTATTCGCCTTAAAGGCTACGCCTACCTTCTATAGGCTTAACGCACGGTATGAGTTCTCTGCGACTTTGACTAGTCTACCCGAAAGCAGATCAAAAAAGCCAAAAGCATTGCTCGCCTACTTTCCTTCGAAGCTGGACTGACTTTGAAACATCCTTTTCAGCCTTCCTTTTTAACCCCCCATGGCCTCATACCTCCTCCTTGGGAATAGCCCTGGGAAATCAGACTTTTGTGGGAATAGCCTTTGGAACCTATGCCTATTACCTGATTGGGAACTTCCTGAAACTCAGCAGCCTTGGAACCAACATCAAACTATTGGACCGCGTAACCTCATCCCTACAGCCTTTTGTGGTGGGACTATCCCTGGTAACAACCTATGCATCAGACCTACGCCTTGGGACCGCCTCATCCACCTATTTTGAAAGCTCCTTACACTCAGTCATGCAGCAGCCTCTGAACTAACCTTTACCTTCCTGCTCTCGACTTACACTTCAGGACATGGAGCACTACCGATGTTCGCCTTTCTGTTGTCTACTTTATGAAGTCCGTATGATGTCCCCTTTATGTACGATGTTCCTGACGCATCACGCCCCGCATCCACGCCCGCTTCATCCACACGCTTACACGACTCGCACCTGCCTTCCCTTACTTCCGCACCAGCCCTTAACAGGGGCCACACACACCCCCTTCATACTACCCAAGCAAGGGGAGGGGACTATAATAAGGCACTTGCTAGATAGATATGCTTGCTTACTGCTATGGCTTATATGGCTGATAAGGCTTACTGCTATGGCTTACTGATAAGGCTGATTAGATACATTAGCCCAATCCGCATGACCCATTCTTTCCGCGCATTACCCATATTCCCTAGTTTGCATTCAGTCCCACATTACCCACTCCGTCCGCACCTGCCAACAGATTCGGGAGGGCCATACATATAAGAAGGCTCGGCTTCATAAGGATAAACGTGAAATGGAAAGGTTTTTATAATCCTGCTGTAACTTACCCAACCAACCAACCAACCAAACATGGATTCAAGGGGTTGTTATTTGGAATGGGTGCTAAAGATCACACCTACCTCTTTAAATGGGAAAAGAAAAGAAGAGGTACGAGGGGAAGGGGCGAGGTACGAGCCGCTCGACCGTAAGGGAGAGGAATTCTAAAAAAAAAAAGCTAGTCTGCAGCCCGTGGAAAGCTAGTCTCCTAAACGAACCCGCGGGAACAAGTAGGCTTCCTTGCTTTACTCTTTTAGCTTCTAGGATTCCTAGCTCTAATCAATAGGTAAAATGGGGATTAGAGCCTTGCTCCTTCTATCTCCTTAGGCTCATCAAGGAAGACTCGCTCTAGATCTTCATTTGCTTCTGCTTATAGGATAGCACCTTCAGGAAGTTCCTATTAAAGAAGGGGACTATTACAGGATGCTTTGCATACGGACTAGTTGCATCCCTTAGATGGCTGCCTTCTACTTACAGAAGGACTCACTCTAGGAAAGGATTCATACCCAGACTAGTCCTACCTCTGCTTCTAATGCTCGAACTCTTGTTGGAGTCCGAGCTCAAAGGACTAGGCTTGCAGACACTTCCTACTCCCTAAGAAGAGTCCTTAGGAAAGGAGGATCTATCTCTTTAAAGGAAGGGAATCGATTCCTATTCTTTATAGTAGAAGTTGCCAATGATAGAGGTAATAATTTAATACTCTATTGGGGATACACTTTATATGTTTTAAACTCTACGCTAGCAGTGGTGCAACAACTACTGAAAATTAGGAAATGAGCTTCCTCAAATATTGAACTACTCCCATGAAACTTCTTACCTCTGTAACACTGGTAGAGGTAGGCCACTTACTGATGGCTTCAATCTTGGTTGGATCAACCTTCAACTCTCCTCCACCAATCACATGTCCAAGGTACTCCAAGTACTTTTTTTTAACTCACACTTATTGAGATTAGCAATCAGCTGTTCTTTATTAAGAGTGTGCAGTACATGTTTCAGATGTGAAATGTGCTCTTGCCAAGTAGCACTGAAGATCAGGATGTCATCCAAATAGAAAATAAAAAAAGAATATATAAATGGACGTAGCACATCATTCAAAAAATGCATAAAAGTTGCAGGTGCATTACATAATCCAAAAGGCATAACTTACCATTCACACAAACCCTGCCTTGTCTTGAATGTTGTCTTCCAATTGTCTTATTTTTTTACTCTCACTTGGTGATAGCCTGATTTGAGGTCCGGCTTTGTGAAGAACTTAGCATATTGTAGCAGATCCTACAAGTAATAAATCCTTGGCAAAGGAGATATGTTCTTGATGGTAACCTTGTTCAAAGCTCTGTAGTCAATGCACATCCTCCATCCTTTCAAGTGAGCACCCTCCTAAAATGGCTTTGTCTTTAGTCGGCTACCTTACCAGTATACTGTTGTTTATTCGGTTCCCTGACTTGTTACCAGTTTCATTAGTGTCAAATCTTTATTTACAGCGGTGCATTCATATTTCTTTTCTCAGGAGTTGCAAGAAGATATCTTTACTTAGCCAGTCTACAATTAGCCAATTGTGCCGGTGAGCCCCCTAAAAGAAATGGCTATATAAAACAAAATCCTTGAGGGGAATAACGGAAAATGGTGTGGGCATCCCCCCCAAAAAGAAGTAAACTCTTTATCCAACTGAGGGATAAGGAAAGAAAGGAAGCACACCCATCACCGGAATGAGAACTCCCGTCATCAGCAGAAGACACACGTCCAGGCCCATCGGAACTCATTGGGTCAATCATCAAATAAAGGTTAAGATCAAGGCAAGATCCGATTCGTAGAGATGAGGCGGAAAATCGTGATCGAAATGAGAGCAATAATAATGTGGATAGGCAGCAAGCAAGGTCAATAAGGAGCAAGCAAGCGAGCAAGTGATGCATGCCAGATCATCTCCCGTTATACCCGTCAATAATAAGCCTCGTCCCTCGAATGTGGTCATTGGACTTATCCGATTTAACACCTTTCCGTTTCGTTGGACTGGCAGATTTGGAAAACAACTTGTTTACCGCAGCCTAGAGGTAATATGTAACGATCGATTACGTATGATGCCAGAAAAAAGAAGCCTTAGTCTTATTCATGATGTTTTGCTTTCCGCCGGGTCAGTGCTTTCGGTGGGATCAGCTTTCGGTTCCAATACTGGGATCCAAGGTGTAGGTTACTCGTTACTTTGAAACAGTCATCAATCCGCCTCGATCAGCCCACCCAGCAATGAGGCACGAAACACCCTGTTTTCAGTTCTCTATTTAATGCTCCAATATAATACTATGAGTTGGGATCTCTTTCGTGGTTCTCCTTTTGAAACACTACGCTAGCGGTCGAGGACTACTTAGGCGATCATAAAACGCGCCCACACTTACTACTTTGATTGACGGTAGTTGGTTGGCCCCGTGAGCGCTCAGAGCCAAAACACATATGTAGCCTCCTCTCAGGCTTAGTTGTATCTTCCAATAACATAATTTACGTAGTAATACATAGTTGGACAAGCAAATATGATAGCTGAACTTCAGGATATAAAGAGTAACAGGCTAGTAATTAATATACTGCTGAACTCTTAGACAGAGTATTTTCTTCTTCAGGCGCTAGAGTATTTTATTTTTAGGCGCGCTGTATCGCGTGTTTAATTACAATGATATAATAGGCGTTAACCGTAGAACGGTATTATGTAGCAGTGCATACAGCTGTTACTAGTAATATCCATTACGTAATGCCACTAGTCGTGCCTATATCGTAATAAAGAGGTCATATTAGTCGGTGTGATCCGACAATCTTATATTAATCACTCAGCGATAGATTACAACACATAGTACTCTACATATTACTAAGGGCATTTCAGCAAAACCACAACTATGGCCTTAAATAATACTAATAACAGTATCACATACTACAGCATATGTTAGAGTCCATTACACCCTGCTTTGTTCTCTGGATTTGCCTAAGTAGTAATAATTACTACGCTAAGAGCTCCTATTCCACCTAATAGTGACACATTACGATTCGCTCATGTGGGACAATAAGAACTATGAAACTAAGTGTATTGGTAAGTTGTTTAGTAATAAGCAGTTTTATCATATTAGCTTGGAGTATTTACTGAGGTTGTGGCTTAACCGTGAACCATTTGCATGGACATAAAGCGCAAATTACAGGTTACTAGTCTGTAACATCATTAACTTAGCAGTAGTTTACCCGGATACGTCTAGATAGTTATATCCGGCCTGGAAGTATAAGCTTTGATCTTTCTATAGTAAAAATGACGTAATTAGTATTTATAGACCCTGTAGAGCAAGTACTATAATTTGAACAAACAGGCATATGAGCAGTTACTGGTGGTTAAGCATTTATACCCGGAGTTGACTGCTTATAGTGAATCAGTTAGTGATGAGTTCGTGGAGTAATATGTGAGGCTTACACATACAGAGCATGAGGACGTGGGAGAAGTCGTCCCCTTGCAAACATAATAATAATAAAGGCGTAATATCAACCATTTTTCTGCACGAAATACACTTAGATTGGCAAAGACTCCTGGTAGGGACTACCCACTATGATAAGCCTGATCCAACTATTTTATTATGTGTCTGCTCTGAAGAACCGGGTAGAAACAACAATGCAATTGATATCGTTTGGTGGTAACTTGAGTAAATAAATATCACATAAACAACTGGAGTTTCTATTCTGACGGTAACATGGTAACTAACATATAAGCAGTTCCTCACTCACACACTCGGTATGGGTTTTGGCTGCGAACGCACTAAAAGGAGAAGTCAAGGGGTATTAAGGCGAGGATCGGTGGAAGGCAAGTTCAGAGGTTTGAGGCATAGGTACCATTCTGAGGGTCCCAAGGAGAGTGTAAAGATGGTCCAAAGTAGTAGTAGTGTAAGGTCTCAAGTATTAGGGCAGTTTTTTTTAGTATTTCTAGGTTTCATTAATAAAACAGCAGTATTTACAGGATTTACAGGCTTGCAAGTTCCGTACCGTTAGCTGTTAGCCATAGCGGTGAGCTGTAGCTTTCCGTGTTGGGTGTGACACGTAGTGAAGGTGAGTCGTCTCAGTCGGGTGTGACCTTGCCGGTGGCGTAGCTTCTTTCCGTTAGTGTTTCCGTTTTATCCTCTCGGCCCCGGGCTGAACCTGGGATGCAAGTACGACGAATTCCTCCCAGATCATCACCTGCGGATTATTCCCAGTTGCTGCACTAAAGCTAATTATAACTAAGACTGCTTGCTATAGGAACCAAGCTCTTTATTTAGGGTTCCTTCTTTAGGGTTACGAAAGCCAGACAATCTTTCGTATTGGGCTTATATATTGGCTACAGGGGGATGCTTTTGCTTCAGCTCTTCTTATTCCCACCTTTAACCGACTTCAGCTTTTAAAAATATGCTTCGTTCGACCCTTGCTTGCGTTGCTCTCTCTCCCTATAAGCTGGCTTTCCGTTTCCTACTATGTCGTGCCACTTGTTGTTACTTCTACGTGGGGGTTCTTTGTTGCTGGCGTGGTTATTATTTATTTTATGGCTTAGCTGGCTTCTAAGGCTTGGACTAGTTCTCTGGCATCTCTGACTTATAGTAAATAGCTTTCATTGCTCTGATTGTAAATATCTTATTCCTTTCCACCATTATGATCACCGGATTTATCTTACTATTCTTTCTATTATTGATTCCATTATTCCATGATGATCCTTCTTATTCAGGGGTATGAGTGCTCGAGGGATTATTTATTGAGTTGTTCCGAATCTCCCAGGTATCGCGATCACTTTAGAATAAATAATTCCGATTCCTCGCCCTCCTACTCTCGGGCGAGAGCTTTGCTCCTCGCACGATGATTATCATAGCCAGCCGAACAAGACACGACGTACACAGTGATGAAACCTAGCATAACCAATATGCTTAGATTGACCTTGCTTTCTTACCTTCCACCAAATAGATCTAGAGGCAGTGATTTCAGCACCCTCAGCATCCTTCCCAACATCCCTTCCTGTTTCGCTAGCATATCTAGCAGCAGAGCCAGTAGCCGCGGTTATAGTTCCAGAGGCAAGAGATATAGCTTATCCACCACTACTACTAGTACCAGCAGCAGAGAGTAAGCAGAGGCTAGAGCGCAAGGACAACAGCATCGACGCTAGTTGTTTAAGCAATAGATCCAGTCGATGATGCCACAGTTTCTTTAGTTGGCACCAATAGAAGTTTTATATATATATACCCGGTTAGAGTTCCAGATCCACCAGCACTAGTGAAAGCACCTACCAGTTGGAGCACCAGTTTAACCTACTTCAGTAGTGTGTAGAGTTGACCGAGCACCAGCATCACTTGCACCACCGGGCTTTGACCGGCACCTGGGTTTGGTATTTCATTTATTCTGCTTGGGTTTGCAAAACTTGGAGAATTCCTTGCCCTCAGAAGGACAAGCCCTCCGGACCTTGGGATAACCTATTTATTAGGGTAGAACCTACCAGGGAAGGACCTACTAGGGAAGAGCCTAGACCTAGACGACCTAGGACAGAACACTACGAAGGACACTACCTAGGAGAATACCTTTGGTAATAACTTGGAGAAGAACTACATTCCATCCATCGTTGGACTTTATCTATTAGTATAAAGGCATATAGCCACCACCTATAGCATGGCTAGCAGAGCCAGTAGCAGGGGTTGGAAAAGCACCTGTTGTTTCTGTTTATCCAGCAAAAGTAGTATTATATATAACCATCCAAGCAAGCCAGGTTATTAGCTACTATAGGTCTAACCAATAGGTATTACTGATGCTGCATAGCGCTTTTTGCTCCAGACCCCTCCCTAGTTTCCATTCTCTCGCTTGTTGAGCAAGATCTGCTACGTAATGATATTGGAGACCAGTTTCCGACGGGGCTTCTGCTTTCAAGGATAAGAGAGAAGATAATGAAACGCACGTGGTGGTTACTATGGCGGCCCTCCACCCTTCTATTTTGCCTTACTGCCCCTAAAAAAAGGAAGGGTCTAGAGAAACACTACTTTACTTTAGGCTTACCAATAAAAAAGCAGCCATTGAAAATGCTCTGGTTCCACCC
>Ga0233342_1000265_pt1 | contig 16147 bp, 17 predicted proteins | sample GEONDECOMP273_FD_180706 | JGI IMG/M metagenome (GOLD analysis project Ga0233342, IMG submission 180706) | Leaf litter microbial communities from Shasta-Trinity National Forest, California, United States - GEON-DECOMP-273 | ecosystem: Environmental > Terrestrial > Plant litter > Unclassified...
ACAGTTCCTCGATACTTGTTAGCTTACAAGCTTAAGGATTTGTGTCTTCCACCCTTGCTGGTCTCGCTTGTGATGACACTTTACGAGACCATTGTTGGCAAGGTATGGATGAGCACCGGTGAGACAGAGGAGTTCAAAAGGACTATTGGAGCAAAACAACGCCGTTCTCCTCTACACTTTTTTGACTCTACATTGATGAGCTATAGTAAATTATATCAGATCCATTAGGTGCCATAGATGGTAGCTTACTCTTTGGAGTTTTTATTTCCATTCTCCTATTTGCAGATGACATTATCCTCATGCCTCACTCGGTGAGGGGCCTCCATAGACAACTTGACATCTTAGCTCCTTCTATGACACTCATTAGCTTTAGCTTATTTTTGGAAAACCAAAGTCATGGCCTTGCCCGATGCGGACAAGCACCTACGGACCTTTAACATCCCTAAAAGCGAGGCAAGCAATGTGTTTATTACTTATAGAGGTGAGAGCGTTGAGGTAGTCTCTTCATATCATAGATATTTTGGATTCCTCTTCTCTGGACCACACTTTAGCTTGACTCCAACATTAGAGGCTAGGGGTATTAGGCTTTACCACCCTAGAAAAGCAATGTTTTCAGCGTCAGTTCCAGGACATTCGAGAAGATCCGACTCTTTAACTCATTGGTCACATCTACCCTCTTGTATGGGTGTTAGGTTTGCGGACCATAGCTTAGGGGAGTATACTATAAACTGGATAGAGAGAGTGCTTGTCACGATGTTATCCAAACATCTTCATGCCAAGAGAGAAATCCCTCTCCCGTATGGTCGAGCAGCTCCGCCCCTTAAGCTATCAGTATTACAGAATTAAGCACAACCGCACTCATTGCTTCAGTGATCTTTCATGTGGTGACGATGAGAAATAGGCTCATATTTATAGGCAACTCATAGAGTGGTATTCTTATATATTAATATCTTGCGTCAACTGAATCTAGCTTGGGTGGTTAAGAGGATAAGTTGTGGGGGGGGCAAACGTTCAAATCCCACTTGTGACATGTTTTCCCGTCATGGGTTAATTGGGGTTGGCAAGGCACCAACAATATAACTATCACTTATGTGCTTGAGGGTGGTACGATATGTTAAAAACATTTTAAGCCCAAAGGGGCTTGTTTAAAGCCGGTCACCAGTGGTATTAAATATATTCACATCCTAACCAGAACACTCGTAATTTAAGATGAGATTTCTTAATCATTAAGACGAGTTAAGGAAGACTTTCCGGATTCCATACAGGAGGCCAACTGAACTAGCTTCCTTCTGAAAGTGCTATCCCTTATTAAAGTAAAGTGGTATCCCTTTTATCTCAGCAGGCTGTCTTTATAAAGGTGCTTACTTAATTAATAGTAGCGGGTTACGGGGCGAAATACCACTCGCTATAGGAGGGGGAGGACTTTGACGGAGTTTAGCACTCATATATATATATGCTGGTATGCTTATTGAACCAGCCGGGATGTCAATGTTCTTTGAACCGGCCAGCACTATGCGTCATCGAGGAGATGCTTCTACTTTACAATTATATGCTATTTTAACTCACTGGACCGACTCCTCCTTTTACTACTTAAGCGATCTAGTTATATTGTTGTATTTATCAGGGCAAAGCCTAATGTACATCTATATTCAAGTTATGAGCAAAAAAGAGACACCTTACCATAGCAATGGTAACGAGTTATACAAGCTCTTATATAAAGGCTATTACTGTAACTATGATAGTTAAGCTTAGATTGAGCTTACCTGTATTTACATAATTATCGTACAGTGTAATTTCCTCCATTGGGTGGTGCTTTAATATGAGATGGTGATAAAAATTACTGGTATATGTTGTATTCAAGCTATGATGATTAAAGTACTAGTTATCACCTATATATATGTAATAATGGTCATGAGCTATACCATTAGTACTAACATATACTGCACAATAGCTACTAGTATAGAGTAATAAGTACAACCATAAGCTATACGCAATACATTATGTAAAAAGTAGAACTAGTTTACTCTATTAATACGGTCGGTTAGTAATAATACTTTCCCTATTCAATAACGTGTAGTAAGTAATGTAACTACAGCTTGTTATACCATGTAGTAAGCTGATCGTATTGGACTAGTTCATTCAATGATAGCTCAGCTTGGTTTGATTGCCATGTACTTAACCTAAGCTTAGTAAGCTTGTGTGCATATCATAGCCCATAGAGTATGAGTTCCATGATCTACTAGCTATAGTAAGCTTATGTATTGCTTTGATTAGTATGATTGCCATTGGTTCTATACCATTACCCATTACTGGTACATAGCTAGTATTACTCTTACATATAGGCTTCTAATATACGAATTACCATAATCAGTCATTTCGTGTTATGTGTACAATATATGCAAGTAAAATATCTCAATAAGCCCGTATATCATGATGTGCTTTAAATACCCTTGTTATAAGTAAGACCAGCTGTATTCACTTGTATTGTCATACTAATATGATTGAGCAGAACCCATTTCAAGCTGACTATTAAATACACATGCCTTATTAGTACAAGAATGGTGTTTCCTTATACCTATATTATGAGATGAACGTATGGCATTAGTACTATGTTGATAGTAATTATGACTAAGCTAGTTACGGGTGAGTGTTTACCTTATCTCCCTAATCATCATACTTAGCTTCATTGAACTGACAGTATTAACTTCATACTACATGTTGAAAGCTGTATATTAATAAAAATAAGCTTGAATGCCATTGATATCAATAACATGGAATGGTAACACTTGGACTTTATTACATATTATATCTGTACAATACTAGCTCATTACTATCCATGATATTCAAGTAATGAATGACTCTATATTACTAGTACATAACCATTAAAGCTCTTATACTATATCTATCATATTGAAATGGGTTTCTTACTAATATGTAATGATTACAGACCATGTAGTAATATCTAGAACTCTATACGTAATATCTAACCTACGTTAAGCAGTATCATATATAAAGGTATACCTATGAGTTAAGCAAGCACTAAGTAAGCAGCTCGTATACTAATCAATAAAGGTAAGCTAATCCAGTGTGTTCGTATTTGATGTCATACCAAAGCATTACCCTAATAGCTTAAGCACAGGATCCATGATAGAGTGATCCTCTTGTATTCACAGTATTTATTCAATATATTTCCATAACTAATCCAGGTGTGTTTACTAATGGTAGATTATGTAACCGAATATGCAATTACAGTATATGTTACACTACTAGATATGATTAAGCCAGTACTATCTCCATTACATCTTACATAACCCTTACTAGTTATCATGATCTTACTGTCCGGGCTCTATGCAATCCATGTCCATTAAGCTAAGAGATATGGCTAATGTATACAGTGTGCATTACTTATACCATCATAGCAGTAGTATACAGTAAGTAATGGAGTTTACTCATTAGTGATTAGTTTACTCATTAGTGATTTATATATACAGAGTAGGCCATAGTTTGAACTAACTTAGCTCTGTTGATACATGGTGTTTATTAATATGAGTGATTCCCATTACTAACCTTGTATGTAAGTAAGTTACAGTGTTATCTACTTAGTACTAATCCCATTCCTTATATGATAATCATAGCCTGTAATCCATATCCATGAACAGCTATTGCCCCGTATGTAACATGATATCGATTTCATTACTAGTAAGTTCTAATTACATTGATATAGTGAAATAGAAGCAATAGTAATATGGAGTGATAGATACCTAAGCCAAAAGTCTGATTACGCTTATTACATGCTTATACAAGTGTGTTCTATCCAATGTATTCCCCTAATAATTATATACATAGATTGCTTGGACTGGGCTTTATGCACTAGTATTACTCTCATTTATTTCCCGTATTCATTGCAGTTATGTACCTATCTTGTACTTGACTTTTCATAGTTACTATGTTTCCCTAATCAGTAATAGTGTTACTATTTATGATATCAGCTTAAGTATAGTAAGTAATTAACTCCTATGGTATATGTATGTGTAAACACCATGTTATTAGCTTCCATTACCTAAGTTATGCTATTAGTACTGTGTTAATTACTCGTATTAGCTAACCTTTACAGATCACTAAACAACACAATGCCTGGAATCATACTAAGCTCTCTATCACTAAGCTCTTTTTATGGAAACTACGTGATATGGCACTCAAAGCATAACTCGTATCTACAGCTTATCGAACTCACTATGAAGCTTCTGTATGATTATAGTGGTATCATTATTAGGAAGATACAGTATGCACATTAAGACTAACTGGCTTATTACCTGTATTATACCAATCTTATTGAGGCAATGACATAAACTATGAACTAGAAGCTAATCCATATTGAATCTAATCACATTGATTATGGATACCGTGTGTTCAATTCAGACTAACATGACGTGTCTAATTCATACAAGTACTGTGATTTGAATAAAGCTTGAACATGACTAATTAGTATTGATCTGCTTTGTTTAACTATGCTTATACTGGTATGATTACATACTTATATCTATGATTTCCATTGCTTATGATGAACCCGTTTATATGGTGAGTAATACAAGCCCATTCTTGATCTATGATATAAGGATCACCTATATCTCTATAAGAACTCATCTTTTCATAACTAAACCTGAAAGGAGTTGTATGCTCCCCAATGGCAGGCCATTTAGGATTTATCAAGACATATCATCGAGTGAAGCAAGCCTTCTTTTCCTAAATTGATAGAACCAACTTTTCGGGTCTATCCCTTGTACTTCTATTGGGCTGGTCATCCCTATCTCCTGTTCAACTTCCTTGAGAAGTTTGTATCTATTCCTGTATCTTTCCCTAGCCCAACTAACCCTTTTTCCTTGACCATCTAAAGTGAAGCAACAAACTATGCACAAGCCGAAGTTCCTAAATAAAGATTCTATTATTTCCACAACTTATTTACCATTGACTGGAACTATTTATCTTAAAGCCATCCAGGGTTTAACTTAAAGGTGTACCTGGTTTGGGGTTGTTGAGTTCTAATTACAAAAAGATTGGATTGTGATCAGAGCATCTGTTAGAGTCTATCCAGGACCTATACCTATCTACACCTTGTAACACTGCATCTGAAACCATAAACCGGTCAAGCCTATTGGAGACACTATAAAACCCATTCCTTTTATTTATCCAAGTAGGTTTTATGGTAATAGGCTTTACATCAACCAAACCAACAGCTTCAATATGAAAATGAAAGAAGTCAACATGTCTATAAAATCTTGCCAAATTACCCCTCAATTCCCTTGCCCGATGCGGACAAGCACCGTAGGACCTTCTATTTAAAGTTCAATTTAGGTCCGTCCCCTCCCAAAATCACCATACCTTCATGAGGACACTGCATAGAAAAAACCTTCTTCCAAAAGGTATCTTAACTTCATAAGGTCCATACACGTTCAGTACAGTTATTGGTAAACCCAAACTCTTACTGAAAAAAACTGTGCATAGGCCTGAAATGAAAGCATATGAATTGGTTAGAACCAAACTTTGGGACCAACCAATAATGATGCCTCTAGAAAGTCCTATAGAATTTAATGCAAAACAAAATCCCAACCAGAAAAGACTTTTTTAGATCCCCATTAGGTTATCCCCCTTAGCCATTCCTAAGTTGGCTATACCGCAGGTATGGTGCACTGGTTGCCCCACAGAGGGGCAGAATGTCCTCGGTTGAGAGGACCGGGACCGTGAATGGACCTTCTCCAGTTCATGGCATTGTGAGGTTCTCCACCAAAGGGGTACTACTGGAATCGGGCCAGGCAAATAGATAGGAAATGCTTGAAGGATGTGTGTGGTAGGTATAAAGAGAGAGAAGCTTAACCTGGTCTCAAGGCCACGCCACTTTATTACTCTTCAATTTCCCTCTCCCTCTGGTCGAGCGTGCTTACGCATCCACTTTGACTTAGCTCGGTTGGATCGTGAAAGAGTTGTATCTATAGCTAACAATAAGTGTCATTCATATTCTCTATATATGTAATAAGAGTGATTCCTAAAGACTCTAAAAAAGAAGGAGCGAATCGATCGGCCCGACCCGAGATTCAATATTCAATTCTGTGCTCTGAGATTTCTAAATAACGTATGTAAAGGTCCGCCCGATATATAAAGGCTCGTCTCTATCAAATTCCAATCTGTTCAAAAGGTACAAGGTTGGGAACACCAAGTTTATTGGGAAGGGCGGGGTCTAAATATCATAGCCACCAACCATAATAAATAAGTTTATAAAGAATAAATAAGTTTATAAAGAAGATGGATGATTCCCACGTAAAAAAGGCATTCACCAAGTGGGGGGGGGCAGCAGCATAAGAGGCATAGGCAGGTGAGGTCGAATTCAAAGTATATGCATGACCCAACTAGCAAGGCAACTCAGTTGAGGTTGTTCCGGTCAATGAAAAAAAGCGTCTTCGCCCAAATGCATGTTTTATTTAAGCAAACCCTTCCCCTCGTGCCTCGGGAAAGTCCCTCTCCCGTATGGTCGAGCCAACAAAAGGGAGGCGAAGGAACTTTCATATTGGCCTACCTCACTTGCATTATGACCATCGATTTCGGACTCCAACTTGTAGCAATCTCGTAGCAATTTATTACCTAATTAAAGCAAAAATGTCAGCAGGGTCGAGATCTAATCTGCGTACTCCATTTCACATTTACACTCATGACAATGGAACCAATTTTTGCCTTCAACTCATGATGAAATAGGCCTAGTGAACTTTCACCCTTTGAACCACGATCTAGGAACCGCTGCTACCTCTTTCAATCCAACAAGACCTACACCACTTGAACCTCCGCCACCAACCCTTTTGAAACCTCCTCAACCTAGTAGGCCTCCCCGCATCGAGCAGCCCCGAACCCACCCGCAGCTGATATCCTCCTCCGTTGCCTTTGGAACTAGTACTGAATCTCGACCTAGGCCACTAAGAAACTAGCACCTCCACCTACGGTTCACCCCGGACCCCCCCATCTATATAAACTATAGCAATATAAGCATTTTCATTGTTTAATCAACGGGAAAAATGATACATTTTAGCCAATCAAAATACACGAAAACACCAGCTCACGATAGAGCACCCATCAACGCATTTTAACACCCATTCTTACAAGTAGTTTTATCAATCAACCAGGCCTGACTCTCATGCAATGAATTGTTCTCCATCAATAAGCATGCACAAGGAGCAGTACACACTAACAAATTAAATGAAGAGACAAGCATAGAGGAACACTCATTAACCCACTTCGGGTCGGGAAAATAGGCCGGGTTCTGTTTGCTATCTTTATTGGGCTAATTAGAAACATTAATTACACCGGATAACACCTGATTTCTGGCCCTGAGAACACCTGATTTCTGGGATTGTGTCATTCTCACGTTTCTATAGGAGGCAAGGCAGGGTGCATCATGGTTTTATCGTAAGGGTGAATCATGCAAAACGCAAGCGTGCATCACGGAAAACATCAGATATTACAGCATGCAATTACATCCTTGAAACACTTTCAACTCATCCAGTCGTTCGAGGGCAGACCTGAGATCGACCCACAGGAGATCGAGTAGCTTCGCCCCTCTGAACTAGGAACTCATTCAACGAACGAATAGCTCTTATTACACCACCTTTCTACAACTCCCCGAAACACAACTATTCATCGAAACACAACTTTGCATCCTGGAATCAACTACCAATTACAAGCTAGACAAATACAGGTAGAGACGGTACAAGTACAGCCATTTCACCCTTACTGCTCCATCATAGGTATTGCAATAGAACTACTGCTAGGGGTGCTGGTGAATCTGGAACTGAGCAAGGGTAAGCTGCGGGTTTTACTCTACTGATTCTAGCCCCCCTTATGATTCGCGTCACTCTAGTTCGTCTTCACAGCCTGACAAGAGGTAACTTGTGTCTGAGCATAGGTATTCTAGCTCTGCGAGTTCAACTGCTTATTTTCGTCACAGGTCTCAGTCCCCGTATTCGATTGCTTGTGGTATAGATCCACTTATTTGCAGTACAAAAGGTATGAGTCGCCCAGAGGTTTGAGTGGCCTGTAAAGACTAAAGTTCCTACTTTCAATTACGATACTACTCCGCCTGCCTATAGTAGTACTTGCAAGAAGTCTAAGTTGCTACTCGAAAGGTATAAGTACCCGTGCAAGAATGCTTAGTCGCCTTTATAGAGTTACCCCGCCTTTTGGTCCCCCGTCTTTTCATTATTGTGAGTCTACGTCGTCTTTTAGTGAGCTTTCAAAGTATCATTGTCACGATTCAAAGCCTGCTTGCAATTCAACTGCTTGTGATCAGCCACTTGCTTTTGCTTTAAAGCCTCCTTCTAGTCCTTCCCCTCCTTTGTCGGGAAAGAGCTATGCACCTTATGAACCCGCGTCTTTTTCTAGTTCTGAGTCGCCCGGTACACGTAGTCTATGTCGCCAGTCAATCGTTACCCGGAGCCTTTTATTTCACCTGTTGCTTATTCGCGCAACAAGTAGCCTCCCGATGATGATACTTATCGTATAGAACGTCGTCACCCGCTAGCCACGACTGCTGCTGCTGCTTTTCGTGCTTGTGCTTGAGAGCCTTCTGAGTAGCCAGCATTCTGATTGTTTTCGTTCTTTATGTAAAAGGTACACTTTCAAGTCTCCGTATTCTCGTTATGAAACTGCTTGTGGTTCAGGTAGCCAAGAGTACTTTGAGGTCTAGTCAGCAGCCTTACAATAGTTACCCGGAGCCCTAAAGGTATTATCATTTGCCTTAAAAGTTTCATTGGAATTGGTGGTTCTGCTGTAGCGCTTCTTTGTTGTCATGTAGTTCGTATGCTTCTGAGTAAAAGCCTCATAACCCTTGTAAGAAAGTCTCGGAGCCTTTAGATAGTTGTCAGTACCTTTAAAAGCATGTAAATTAACCCGCCTCATTTCAATCTCAAGCCATAGAACCAGAGCCATCTGCCTGTCGGGCGAATGACCTTCACTCTTCAGCCACTCCTCCTTCCGGACCTGAGACTTGTGCCTATAAGTATCCTTTTTATACGTATAATTTGCGTAACTCCCCCCTCAGAGCCCTCTGAAAAGCCCTCGAGCCCTTCCCCTCCTTTGTCGGGAAAGAGCTATGCACCTTTTTTGTTAATAGTCCTTCTGACACTCCCAAAAGATGTGTTTAACTGTCTCCGAACAATGGCAAACAGGACTAGACCATTGGAGAGTCCACTCTTGGCCAACCTGGCCTTGGACAGAATCCCCTGATATACCACCAACCATGCCAAAACTTTCAGCTTGTACGAAAGCCGAACCGACCAAACATTGTGAAGGCGACGAATCCATCTATCCTCCGGATCCTTGGAGAGCTAACAAATAAAGGATCGGGGATAACATATCTCTACAGATGCATCAGACAGAGCTATAGGAGCAGTTCTTGGGCAGCAAGATGAACGAAAACCTTACGCGATCTATTTCATCAGTAATAATCTGACCCCTGCTGAGGTAAATTACACAGTAACTTCAAAGTCATTTCTAGCTGTGGTACATGCAATCAATAAGTTTCGTCATTATATTACGGGGTACCAGTATTTATACACACTGACCATTTAAGAAATATGTTACGAATGGTAGAGTAATTAGATGGTTACTGCTGTTGCAAGAGTTTTATATTACTATCATTGATAGGCCGGGAAAAGAGAATGTTGTTGCAGACTTTCTCTCTCGACTTACTAATGATGATGATAATCCTATTCCAGTTGAGGATAGATTCGCTGATGAACATTTGTTTGCCATCTCCACTAATGTTCCTTGGTATGCAGATATTGCCAATTACTAGGTTGCAGGTAAGCTTCCAGGTAATCTTTATCCAAGAGAACGACGACAGATCATCCAACGAAGTGCTAGGTATTCCTGGATATAAGGTTTTCTCTTATTCACAGAAATGGATCTAGTTATTCGGAGATGTTTCAGAGATGAGGGCTCCCCAACCAGTCCATGCGAGGAGTCCTCTTTATAAACTACAAGGCCGCGAGAAAGAAGGTCCTACGGTGCTTGTCCGCATCGGGCAAGGGAGTTATTCCAGGTTATAAAAAAGAAAGAGTTGTTCCTCTCCCTTATGGTCGAGCCTGCTTACGCATCCTCCATTGATTCCAAAATTGCTTTTGTAGGACTTCAACTTCCCTACTGTAGTTCCAACTATAGTTTATCATAGAATTTGTCTCTTGGGAGGGCTGTCTGAATTCTATCTTTTAGGTTCACCTCACACCTGCTCGCTACTGCCATATGAATAGTGTGGATGCTTCCGCTCAGTGCATGGATGATTTTGTTCTCCTTCCCTTTTAGGTGTTTTATCTCAAAATTGTATTCGCTTAAGAATGTCCTCCACCGTGCCTGTCAGGCATTAAGGGTTTGTTGATCAAATAGATACTTTAGCCCCATGTTATCTATCTAAAAAAAGAATCTATTTCGAAACAGATAGTTCCTCCACTTCTTCAGTGCATGTATTATAGTTGGAAGTTCTAGTTCATGTGTCACGTAGTTTATTTCATTGTCTTTTAGTTTACGGGATTCATAACACACCACGTGGTATTCCTGCATAAGCACTCCTCCCAAGTTTTCTTTACATGCATCTGTGCACACAATAAAATCCTTGGAAGGATCTGTAATTTAGTCTAGAGATTGTGGTGATGAGATAGTTCAATTTACGGAAGCTCTCTTCACACTTATCGGTCCATACGAATTTGATCCCTTTCCTCTGAAGTGAGGTGATTAGATGCGCAATCCTGGATAATCCTTGAATAAACCTCCTGTAGTATCCATCCAAGCCCATGAAAGATCTGGCCTCTGTCACATTCCTAGGAGTGGGCCACTCCATTATCACGGTAGTCTTTTTAGCGTCAATCAATATCCCCTCTGCGGAGATAATGTGCCCCAGGTACTTAATCTTATCCTGGTAGAAGTCAAATTTGCTAAACTTTGCGTACAACTGTTGTTCCCTCAGGACCCACAACACTATTCTCTTCGTGTTCCTCCTCTGTCATGGCTTAGCTTGTGTAACCGAACGCTTGGCTTTTATCTCGCTTTGCTTTGCTTGGTGAACCTAACCTACGTCTTAGCTTGTCTATGGCTTTGTTTGTTAAACCCTTGCCCTCAAAAGGACAAGCCCTCCGGACCTCCGGGTCCTTTGTTTTACATAAGTTCTTACATAATTCTCTCATGCTTCATAATTTTTGTGAATATTATAAACATGTGGGTACTTATGTTGTTCCACCGGGACTTGAAATAAGGAAACATGGTTAACCACCCTTTCTCCAGTCTCCAATTTACCCATGAATTACTTTATTAGAGTCATCTCCCTAGCTGGAGTATCTATGTAATATTTCATTCGGGATTTAGTTATGTCTGGCAGGGATCGTATAGCATGCCTCTCTTGTTGGATACCATCTTCCAAGGCTGTCATAACCTCATCTTGAGGATTGAAGTGATCATAACCTCATCCTCTTTTCTTACGTGTTTGCTTCGCCACTTGCTGTCTTTTTGTTTTCTAAGTAAACAATTACAGCCGAGCCACCTCTTTAGTGGGCACGTATGTCTGCATTAATTGTTGAAAGCCTAGATTTGTGGATGATGTAAAATATCATCATGTGATCATTCGAATGGTGGAGGTTGTTGCTGTGCCTATAGAAGTGTGCACCCGCAGACCTCACTACTCTACATTCTTTCTTCCTCTTCTTCTTTTATTCTCTTTTTTATCTAACTCTACTTTAGCCTTCTTTTCTGCTTCAACTTTTGCCTTTGCTTCCGCGATACTCCAGCTAGGGAGTATGGCTTTGGCTTCCATTTCTATTACTTTCTATTTTTCCTCTCCCTTATGGTCGAGCCTGCTTACGCATCCTCCTCAGCCTTTTTCTTCATTTTATCCTCTTGTCTCCTTCTTTATTCTTTTACTTTATTGTGCTTTTACATTCTAATATGCACTTCTTCATAATAAAGTGCTCTTCTTTTCACTTCTTCCTCATTCCAATCTTCAAGGGTGTAATGCCAGGTGAGATTCACATGGATCCTATGATATGACACTACCTTCTAAAGATCATGCTTCTTTAACCTTTATTCTTTGAACTTGTAGTCTTCCATCGCCTCTACCTCCATTAAGGAAACCTTAGATTTCTTGCAACCCATAAAACCCTATGTAAATAGAATAAGGTGGGCACATTTTTATGATCTTTTATTAAGGAGGCATTGAAACCATGTAGAATGGTTTGGTAGGCTATCTTTCTGATAACCAGCCTGTCCGGTGCATACCTTGGTAAGAGATGTGGAGCCTTAGTTGCTCCGTAGATACTAATATAAGTACTTCTTTCATTAACATACCAGTCTCCAATCATGCTCACAACCTGCATAGCTTCTTCAGATAATCTAAGAGCTAGCTTACATCAAATCATATCATACAGTGGGGCCATTAAATTAGAACAAATTTAGTATAATGCCTTATGTCCTTGTGTTCCCATAGGTCCTCCTGATAGTAGACGAGATTATACTGGAGTCCATCTCCATCCCATTCCTAGGAAGGGATTTCTCATACAGATTATATCATTTTTATATGAGGACATGCTCCCCATATAGTCAAATGCAATAGCATACATCTAAGGCATCTGAGGTTGGTGGTGGGGTAAAGTTTGGTATCTTAGGATTTGAATTGCTTCCCCTCAACCCACCATTTTAGAAACATTCTATAATAGTTCTGGGTTCTGCAAAATTCCTCCACCCATGCATTAGTCATTGCAACTTCCACCCCTGTCAACTTATAATGAGTTTCCAGACTACCAAGCTAAAGGGAAGCAATGCACCTTCCTTACGATGAGTAAGTGCTCCGGCAATGAATGTGGGGATAACTGGCTTCTGGTAGAGAAATAATAGAGTGGAAGGCAGATTATTCCCTTTTAGACGATGGGGTCTGCAGCCCGGTTCGATCCTGCTTTCATCAACTCATTCCAAGTAAATAAGCCTGATAATTACGGCCCCCCTTCGGGGATTTACTCGGGTTGACTACCTTCAATCATGCCTTTCTCCAGAGGAGAATGAAAGGCCTTAGGCACTGCTATTTATTGGCGGGATGATACTCCAATTCATTGCCAGATCAGGTAGATCGCCTATAGTCCGCGAATCAACACCATGCAACTCCAAAGCATCCGCAGGAGCATCCTCCAAGAGCTTCTTGACCCCTCTTGGCCTCTTCGGCTCAACAAATGTTCTCCCAACTGACCCGGACGAGGAAAAGGAAGCCATGAGCATTTGCTGCTAGTAAAAGTCAATAGTTAAACTAAAGTATAAAGACAGTTGGAGGTTCTAAAAATAGGTAAGGAAGGGTTAAGTATGAGAGACGTCCCTTTTTTCGGGTGAAAATGAGAGGCATGCATCCTTGTAATTAGGTTTCTATATGTATATTGCGGGCTATTGAGGTTTCTAAGGTGATGAGGTCTATAAAGATGAGGGTTATAGTAAACCACCCGGACCTTTTACCAACCGGCTGCTCACAGACTTGAACTTAGTACAGTAGAGTAGTCAGTGTACGGGCGGGTCACCACTTGCCTTGACGAATGCTTAGAAGGAAGGTACGACACTTAGTTTACTATTGACCGCTACGCCCCAGCAGCCTATTTGCCTTTACTTCATGCGCATGCTATCAACAAGAAATCCCTTTACTTTTTAACTGCCTCACCCTATTTAGTGGATGGGATGGCCTTACCACAAGTGGTCAATATGGTCCACTGAGGGGAGCGAGTGAAGATACGAGAGACAGTTATAATTATAGGGCAAAGGGGGCAACAATTATAGGGCAAAGGGGGGCCTCTGAAAATCTGTCTAAGGTGCCCTCTCTCAGCCAACGGGAGAAGACGAGCAGGTGGGCACACGTCCCAAGGCCAACGCCTCTCAGCTCATTGGTTCTCCACACTTATTGATTGTGGGGGAGATCGGTTCACAAAAATAACTATTCATGACACTTCTTTCCCAAGTTTTACAGGTGTTTTTCCTGCCGTTGTCATTGAACAACTTCGAGTTTGCAGAAGATGGTGCAGATCTCTGGGTGTATGATCAGGTATCTCCTGATATCCACACGAAAGAATGGACTCACACCGTCGCTGCTAAAAAACTCCTTCATATCTTGGCTGGGAGTACTACCAGCCTTGAATGGGGATCGGAGGGCCAGTATGTATATATGAAAGAACAGAACACCCCGGTTATACTCATTTGCGACGGAATATATATTCCGCAAGGGTTACGTCATCCACCTTTCAATAAGTACTTAGATGGTAAGTTGGGTTGAAGAACCAGAAACAAGCGAACTCTGCCCGGAACTAATTGTTTCCATAATGTTCAATTTGTGTTTGATGGAACATAGTAATGTACGACATCAACAGCATATGGATTCTAGGCCCAATGTCCCGTTTTTAGATGAAATAATAAGTCTTCATGCCATCTCTAATTATAGAATCTACTCTCCAGTATGGTTCTACAGTTTCCCTTGGTATGAGGGGAACACCGTACAATCACAAACTCCAACTGAGCAGGAGGCTAAGCAGGAGGAAATAACGCCAAAATTTCCAGAGAATAAGGGACTCCCGATTCATCCATCTCAGCCCCCCTGCACCCCTGCCATTTTTAGTATTATTTTCGGGGATATAATTAGGAAGAGTTTTTAGGTTGTATCCAAGTTGTTTTTGTACAAGATGGATACTCAATCTTATTGTTCTTCTCGGGACGGAGGGAGCCATATGATTTGAAAGTGCCCTATATTTTGGCCTATATCTACTCTAAATAGCTCATCACTGGCCTAGCTCCATAGAGAAAAGGTTTGGAAGAACTGCTGCTGCATGCGCGAAATCCTTGCTATGCCTACGCGGTGGAATGGTAACGGATTACTTATTTATTCTTCTCCCCCGCCAATGCCTGGTGGCACCAGTATAAGGAGTAACAGAGGTAGCTTGACCAAGTCCATTACCAGATCCTACAGCATCAGTAGCAGTATATCCAGCACCAACACCAGTAGTATACCCAGCAGTTTCTTATTCTGGTTGTGACTTTGACTTTTCTTATGATCTTTATCTTGGTTCTTCAGTTTATGACTTTTATCCAGTTGATTAGCTTTACCCAGTTGCGAACCTTGAACCTTTTTACCAAGTGAAAGTAGGGGAGACATCAGAGCAAGCACCACCATCTTGACCAGATAAAGCGTAACAACCACCAAAAGCAAAGTTCGCCGTGGGAGCAGTAGAGTATACATATGCAGAAGTATATTATTAACCCACCGGTTAGCCTTTTCCTACTTTTTTGGAACATTATACTCTGTTCCGAAAACACAACATTACCTATATGCAGGACCTACTAATACTCCTATCTAGCCAGTAGTATTAGTAGCAGCATTTGAGCTATCTATATAAGCAGCTGTTCCAGGTCCTCGATCAGTAGCACAGACAAAGGCAGGGAAAGAAGCCGCTGACGCAGCCCTTGACGCAGCAGCCGTTGACCCTGTTGGTTCAGCAGCAGTTGTTCCTGTAGCGCCCGGAGTGGAATTGGTTTCAATGGTGTAAGGTCCGATGATAGGGGTAGGCAAGGGTAGGTGCGGGTGCCTATACCAACTTAAACCATAATACCTACTGCTAATACGGCTAATACTACGTACGGCCATCATTAATGTTGGATTTCCTTCCCTTCCTTTGTCAGGAAAGTCCCTCCGGGTCCTTCCCGTATTAACCTCAGTACGGGAAAGTCCCTCTCCTTTTAGTCGAGACCTCCTTCCGTCGGACCTCGGGAGGACTTCCATTTTAGGATGACTACGCATAGTGAATGTGTTGACAGATGTTACATGCTAAAACCATTTCCCCATTCAGACAACCATCTTAGTGGGACATACAATAGATTCGACCCCTTCATCCTTGTTCAAGTAAAATGTATCACATTTGGAGTCTCCTGATTTCTGAGCCTTGGTGCATTGCCTGCAGTCTAAAAAGAAAGGTAAGGCTAAAATCAGTGTGAAAATTGATGATGAGGAGTTGGTGCAAATTGCACTAAACAGTTTTTCACCATCGTGGGAAGCTTGTGTAGGGTGTCTATGCTTGATAACACCTGTCGACTTTGAAAAATCTTTGGA
>Ga0233342_1000266_pt1 | contig 16129 bp, 7 predicted proteins | sample GEONDECOMP273_FD_180706 | JGI IMG/M metagenome (GOLD analysis project Ga0233342, IMG submission 180706) | Leaf litter microbial communities from Shasta-Trinity National Forest, California, United States - GEON-DECOMP-273 | ecosystem: Environmental > Terrestrial > Plant litter > Unclassified...
ACGTTGCCTTCACCAACGGCACCTTTGCTCATTCCCAAAGATTAAGACAAGCGGTAGGTATTCTTCGTACGTATCGGCTATGATCGCTTCCACCTTTATGGTTCGAAGCTTCTGTCCAATTGAGGGTTATTGCAAGGGGATATTCAGTAGCGAGCTCGGTAGGAAGTAGGTAAAGGCAAGCATACATCGGAAATGAAAGTGGACCATTGAAAAGAAAGGGGAAGATAAGGTGTATCCTCAAAGGTAACCCGAATACAAGGAAACGAAGATGAGTCCACCTCCAAGGTCTACGAACCAGGGGAGTGAGGCGAAGTACTGTAGTATTCCGGGCTCGTGCTAATGTAAAAGGTTTACATTTGATCTAGGTGTATTGAAATATCTAGGGTCGATGGGATAACAAAGAAGGATAGTCGTAGTTTATAGAGAAAGTACTGGGTGAATATGTAGTTTCCGTTGCCGAGGAGAGGTTTCATGAGTTGCTCGAAAGGGTTTAAATCACTTGATGCCAAGAGGCGATGCCAGTCGCTGGACTGGGATACTAGGATAGTATATACGCGTTGCTAGAATGAGTTGATTACTATGTTACAAAGGAACTATGGGCAACAATGGCTTCATGCATGCAGTTTATGAATGGCTTATGTTCAGTTTTGGAACCAATGATGTTAATGACTTCTATTTGTAATGCTATAATGGCACGACGTTAGTTTCCCATGTTCTCATCGGGACGGACGGGGCGGCGGCTAGGCAAGCGATATGAATAGATGGATAGGCAGACGAGATAGGGAAGACAGCTTGGAAAATAGGGTCTGGTCAGGATTTAATTTGACTTTTCCAGGCACTTCACTCTACAAGAAACGCTCCTACGTACTTCCGCTAAGAGATTAGCACTTCCGCAGTACTTCTGCTATTAGTCGAATCAATCTATCCAGGCAAAGCACCGTCCAAATATTTTTTTATTACTTACTTGGAAGGGTTAGATCTATTCTATTATACGATTCAGATTCCTTCCAGTCTTCCCATGAATGTGGATGAAGCTCTACTCTGGTAGAGAAGCCCAGGGTGGCTTAAAAAAATCTACACAGAGCTAGATCCTAATATGGAAGAGCCAATAGCAGCCTTGACAAAATAGAAGGAAACTAAGGCCAAGACTAACGCTAGGAATTTTTCCAGCATAAGGATAGTTTTTCAATTAAACTCCCCCATCCACATTGTAATAATCCGATCCAAGATTGTAGGAAAGGAAACCAGATTCATCCATCCATATTCCGTAGTGCGTATCCAATCCTTAAAGTGCCCTGCAGAGCTAAGATGTTAGTGCTGGCAGGTAAGAAAGAGGTTGTTAGTGCAGCTAGCTTAAAGGACAGTCTCCGTTTAGAGGCGGCTAAAAGTCGAATATAAGTAATTGCCTTATTAAAAGGTTGTAAGTGCAGATAACAGGTGGTAAGTCCAACTAAAAGGTTGTAAGTGCTGCTCAATAGTTAGATGCAATGTAAACCCACAGAAAATACTCCAGTGCGTTCACCATTTGTATTGTAGCGGAGTCCTTGTTACTAATGAGTTTCTTTTATTTGATAAAGACTTGCCTTCGCCTTCGGTCTTGATCCAGGCGCCTTATATACATTGCGGTAGTTTTTATATGGTTCAAAGGGAGCCATAACTCCAGATACCTTGGCTTTATTCTATCTCTAGTTACCGATCCCCAACCAAAACGCTATTCTATATAGTAATAAGCTGAGTGCCCCATTTGTAGTAACTGGGCTTTTTATTCTGTGCCCAAAGACCGGCGTTAACCGCATTATGGCCTTTCCAGTACCCCGGGTAACCAATCAACCCAGAGATCAAGGGATTTAATTGAAAATAAAATGAATGGGACTGAACCTGTCTTATTATATCCTTCTCCAGATAAAGCCTCATTATATCTTCCCGAACTCCCAGGCTTTTAGGGGAATACTAGGCTAATAATTTTTTTTAAGCTAGGCTAAAAGGAGTCCGTAGTGAGTAGTACGGCAAGACCTTGTGGAAGTCCATATGGGGCTCCTTGATAAACTTCATGAAAGTACGCGTCTACCCACTTACCCGGGTTTGAATTAGAAGGGTTGGGGTGGTGTGCGTGTTGTTTTATTCGCTTGTTTTGGGTTTTGCCGGCTCCTGCGACCGGTGTTTTTCTGATGAGGAGAGAGGGGCAAGGTACTAAGTGGTTACTCAACCACCGGGAGAGTAACGAGCCGCGAAGAATTTACCATTGGCCCCCACCCAATAAGTCACTTAGGTACGAAAGAATTGAATATTGATCAGCTGTAGTTTTATATAACCATAGAGAGTAAATACTTATTCTTAGCTTCCGTCTCTGCTATAGCAAGTAAGGCCATAAATAATTGTTATTTTACTGGAGTCTGTTTCCGTAAGCCCTCTCTCTGGGCTGTAAGGTATTTCTTTTTAGTCCCATGCCTTATTGCCTTCTTAGCTCAAGTCTGAGTCACTTGCTCACGGTACGGGCTTAGTTATTAGCCCCATGCCGCCCTAAGGGGAGGTAATAGCTTCAGTTATAAGTGGGAGTTCCGTGGAGTAAGGCCATAAAGAGACTGCAATGAAACTGGTGGAGACTAATAAAAACCTCACCTCTTGGGAAGGGGTATTTATAACAGTTCACGTCGAACTGGGCATCATGGTAAGTCACAACTTTTTTTAAGCACCTCTTCCTGAGGCTACGGGTTAAAAGATAAGGTGGGTAGTAACACAACCGCAACTCCTGTAAAAAGTTCATGAGTATAGCATTTGTGAAGGGTAGGTCCTCTGCATCTCTATGCTGGGGATAGGCAATGGGTGTAGAGCTGTTGGGAAGTACTGCTATCCTGTATCTTCCAAGTGCTTATGGGTAGCATGTAAGTTGACACTTCCATCCCATCTTTGATGCGTCTGGCCGTAATGAATCAATCCAAGCAGCCGGGTTCCTCGACCAGCCAGTAATATAATTAGCAGTAAATAGCAATGCCAGTAACGAACTCAAATAAAGCAAGCCGAAATAATTTCCGAATATTAGCTTCAGTATTTATTGAGTGGGGGGGCACTTATATACAACAAATTACTTTTTTATATTTATGGCCAACATATTTGGTTGGGAGATAAAAGGAAGGAAGGAGATACTGCACCTAGCGTTAGTTCGGTTGCCCAGCGTGAGAGGAAAGGAACCTGATAAGGAGGACTGCTTGCCCCGAGAGTAATACTTGCCTCGTTAGAGCCCTGCGGATTTTACCTTACCACCAAAGGACAACCGGTTCTCTTATTTGCTTGCTTTCTTACTTGCCGGGAGTATAGCTAGGGGTATGTATTCAGGGTGGTCCAACATCACATGATACTCGTTCAAACCACGTTCCCATTAAACATAAATAACCGAGTGAGGAGATAGGCTCATCCGAGGGTAGGAGGGTGAGGAGGCCCACATAAACAATGACCGATAGGGTAAGTTCCCTATTGAAACTAGAAAGTATACAAAGTTCCCTGTCATCATAGCCGAGATAGAAGTAAAAAGAAATAAAAAGAGAAATTAGCTTTCTTTCAACGGTTTTATTAAGTCCAACTAGTTGCATCAGCCTTGGCCTTAGCGGGCCACACAAATAGAAGTTAAGAATCGTACGACACTAGCTGATCCTGAGTAATGGAATTAATAATATTATGGGTCAGCTGCTAGTTATAAAATCCCTGGAATGGATTTCTTTTTCAAAAAGCATTTCAAGGCGCCGTAACAAAAATATAGCTATCGAATCAGCGGCCCTTTTTACATAGAGATTTCAGGAAGTTCAACGGTGGAAATGATGCTTATGCTGGGGCTGCTTAGACTGCTAATCTTAACGCTGTTTCAACAGCTTATGGAAATAGTTCCTCAACTGATAATGGGGATTGATTCTCTCTTGAATTGCTACTTAAACTTATGCTGGGAATTCTGCTTATTCAACCGCTGGTGCAACTGATACTGTAATGCTGTTGGTTTAACTGTTGATGCTGGGAATTAATTCTGTGACTTATGCAGCTGGGGATGCTGCTGGGTCAACTGCTCTAGGGAATGATGTTGGTCCAATTGCAACTGGGGATGCTTATTAAACTGGTGCCGCTGGGAATGATCCGGGAAATGAGACTGGGAATTAAGATTATGTCGGGAATAAAGCCGGTTCAACTGGTGTTGATGGGAACGCGCGGATGCTACTGCTGCTGCTGTTAAGGGAACGGGTGGACGCTACCGCTAAAGGCAGGGAGGGATCGACACAGTGATCGCTAGCGCTTGCCTCGTGTTCGGGAGGTGCACATGTCGCTATGAGCGAGCAGGAGCTTACTGATCGCGCCTCATGATCGAAATCCCCGATAGCGCTTCATAATCACAATTGGTGGTGGTCGTGGTTGTCGTGGTGCTGCTTGGCCTGCTTGGCCTGCTGCTGGTTCTAATGATGCTGGGAATCCCGTTTCCAAATGATGATGAGAATCTCGTTTCCAAATAACCTGTGACTCGCAGGGTATAAAATGTGAACTTTTCATTAATCAAGATTGGCTTTTTCAGGATGTTTTTATAGATTCAGCAGAATGAATGCTCACATGGGCTGGCCGAGGATAGATACTACCACGCTTTGATGGGAGCCTTCAATCTAGAAGCAAGGATTTCAATTATTGGATGGTTGGCAGGGCAGGCTGGACGGCAGGATATAGAAATTGACCTATTGACGGTTCGGAGCAGGCAATATAGAAAAATGGTTGCTTTTAAATGAATTCACAAAAACTACCATTTTGCATAATCTCATATATAATGAATCACCTACTAGGAATAGAAAACTCTTACACTAATAGAAATCAGACTTTTTGAACATGCCCTGGAAAGGAAAACAACTTTTGAACAGTCTAAAAATTTGACTTTTGTTACTATGTCTATGACCTCTTTATTGGATCCTCGCGAAATCAGACCTTTGATGAATCTTCCCCTTACCCTGCTAACTTTATTGAGCAATAAACCTTCCACGGTCCACCGGAACACTGGAAGAACATTTTGTTTAAGATAACACGAGGGAATACTACAGTAATACGCTACCTCCTGGTGGAAAAAAGAGGGGATCGCTCATCTTCGTTTCCCTTATATTTGGGTTACCCTATACTTTGGATGGGCAGATCATTTAAATAAAGCGAGCGATTCCCAGTAAATAGATAGACAATCTGCTCTGGTAAGGTATGGCCCGGGAAGGTCCAATCTGGTACGGTTCAGGCCAGATACGTTATCTGGTACGGTCTTCTCCTTTGAGGTCTGGTTAGTGAGGACCATCGCAAAAGGCGATGGACGTGTTTAGGGGATGGGATAGATTCACACAGTTTGCGATCCTCCGCCATACCTTGAATCTTTATCACGAAATACCCTGATCGCTGCTTGATTAGGATGGTGGGCAGTGTAATAAATAAAGGAGAATATATAAGTGTACACGGAACTTATATTAATAATGCATGGACTAATTGGACTAAAGCAAGTAATAGAGCTTACGGAAACAACTACTATTAGTTATTATACTACAGCTCACTACAGCTAAGGAATCAATATACTATTCTATTTCTATTGTTACGAATATGTAAAAGAATTACATCTGTAACTTACCCTATATCTCTCTTCCCATTGTATTATTAGGAGTAGCCTAGGGGATTGCGGATCAGAGCTCCCCATGGATTATTATTCCGGATTATTCCCAGGAATATATATTTATTCTATAGTAGGTAGTCCCAGCCAGGAGTCCTTGCCAAAATCAGAAGTGTCTCTTGTGGAACTGGGATATTACACCTACCTAAACTTTGAGTGGTTGTGAATATGGAATTTGATTAACTAAGAAAGGGGAATAAATAAAGCAAGGCATTAAGAAACTATATTACATTATTAAATTACTTACAAGGGCAAATTGCCCTCCCCGTCCCATATGGATTAACGGGATAGAGACTTAGTATATTTAGTATATGCCCTATGGTTTTTATGGTGCTTACTTCCTATAATGAGTTCAGTCTTTATTTCTTGCCCTCCTACTAAGGCTATAGAGATAGATACTTTTAGTAGCTTTCAAGGAGGTGTGCACGTACAACTTCCTGGTCACGTCGAGCAGTTACACGCTTAGTAGAATCACACCTTCCTGGCCACATGTTATCGAGAACAGGTAACGTTGAACGACTGGGCTTGGTGAGGCTATTTGGAATTACCCTTAATAAGTCCCATATGGGGGGATTAACGGGCAAGGACAAGTTCAACATATATATATATGCACGAGTATTGGCTGTATGGCAAGGGGGTCCCTCTGAGACAATGTGACTGGCGATGATGATACACTGTGGCTATTGGCTTACCGACTAGCAAATGGATTCTATTTTCAATTGTTGATTCCCCATTGGAGCACTTAGAAATAAGAAACCCCATTGGATTTGATTGAATTAGTCCCACTTATTCCCCTACCCTCGCATCCTCCTATATCCTATTATCGTTAAAGCAGTAACAATAACACCTCCTGTTGTGAAAGAGTCTCCCATGGGTAGAGAGAGAGTTGTGAAGGCCTGTTCTTTTCTTTCCTCTCGGCTGTGGATTCAATTTCAAGTTGTTGTACCACGGGAATGGGTGGGTGCTAAGGGGATAAAAAAGAGAAAAGTGAAAATATATATATATATATGCAATATTGCATATATAGAATAAACAAGCAAATGAGAAGGGGCAAGGATACGAGCCGCTCCCTCGACCACCGGGAGGGGGAGGGTTGCCTGAACCTAAATAAGTAGTCCTCCTAAGCAAACTTATGGCCTAGTAACCTGTCTGGTCCCATCCCAAGCACACAGCAGACCTCTCGAGACAATTACTCCTATTAGCTGGCCAATGTCTCATATGAAAAATTTATTAACAACATCAAATTGGAAGTTGTAATGCAGATGGCAGCCCGTTACCAGGATAGTGTTCTACGTCACCTGTTCTCGATAACACACGTGCCCAGTTAGTGAGTGTGAGGTTAGTCAGTCAGTGAAAGAGGGGCATTCCCGATAGCCCGTGATCAGGATGGTCTTATACGTAACCAGTTTTTAGACCACCCAGGATGTTATAGAATTTAGTACGGCGATTAGACCTTACACCTTACCTTGCTTTATCACCCAGAGAAAGACCCTCTTGGTTTACTCTTCCAGTTTACTCTTTCACTTGCTAGAAATAGATCTTTTAGGCCCTATATCATTAGGTAGGTGCTTCGGAGGGACTGCTATCAGACCTTACCCCGGGTGGGTGGATGGGATGCATGGGTCGGATGGCATGGATAGCCCTTATATTCATACTGCCCGGAACCCTAGAACCATGGGATGGAGTTTTACCACCCTTTCTTTAGACCAGCAAAGGATTAGTTCAATCTGTGCATCTATCAAGATCGAGAGTTTGGTTTCCGAGAACAACATTTGGACCTTTATGATCAGGATCCACCAAAGCCCACTTCCATTAGTCAATTTACCACCTTCATTGGGCCGGTGCACCCCTTTCTATCATCTGGAGACGCCCACTTCTGTTAGGGTGCGGAAGCACGCTCGACTGATAATGAGAGGGAAATTTACTAACCGAAGTAGGCGCGTAGTAGCTGGAAAAGTTATTCCTTATTTCTTCCTGACCTTCCTTCCTTTAACTGAACTGGCGGTAAATTCCCTAACGAAAGTGGGCGTAGAGTAGCCGGAAATGTCTCCTTACCCGGGCCTTCCTTCCTTCTTGAATAATCGTTCAGTCTTTCTTGGATAATTGTGAGTCCCCTTCCTCGTTCCATTATTTGTCCTCCTCCTTTCGTGGATCGAGGGTTCGCACTTTATAACCAATTTGTCTTTTGACTCCTACGGGCTCTACTGAAAGAAAACGAGCATGGATCGAGGTTTTAAACAATCTCTACCTGGCATCGGCTATCAGCGGCTATGCTCGGTTATAATAGATAATAGCCCTAAAAAGGATCGCTCAGGCAATTGTCCTTCCGAGGGCAAGGCATGTTTCATTAAGAGGAAAATATACTTTGAGTGCCCCAATGAGTAGTGATAATAATGCCTTCGCCCCCCTAAAAGGTCTATTTTATTAATCAAAAGTGTTGAATGAGGCTGTTTTGTGCATTATTCAGTTCCAAGCTATCATATTGCCTGCCCCGAGCCGGGTAGGCTAGCCCTAGTATCTGAGCCAAGTAATCAAAGCAAACAACCCAACCAAGCCCGAGTATCCAAGCCAGCCAATAAGTATCCAGGCCAATGATCCCAACCAATGAGCCTAGTATCCCAGGAGCCCACCAGGGAAGCCACTCCCGGTATCTGAGCCGGGGATAAAAGCGGAGTATCCCGGTTTAGTAGCCAAGCAAATAAGTTCAACCGACTCCTCGGACTTTGGAGAATAAGCAAGCTCCTACAGATCACTTATGTCTTTTCGAGAGCTTATTCAATTCAATAGGCGGCTCCGCCACACTAATATAACATTTGGTAGTGCTAATGAAAAGTCCCACTACTGGTCTAGTGAAAAGCGGAGGTACTACTGGTGCGCCTCATAAATCACTTCGGCAATAAGCCACTTTGACCCTGTCCTTTCTCCTTTTAGTTTAGCCTGCCCTCATTCAGACATATTGCTTCTGGCTTCAAGCCTTATGCCTTACACCTTCGTGTTCTTGCTTTAAGTCGGCTCTTGCTTAAAGTTAAAGCTTAAAGTATGATTCTTAGCTTTGATACCTGCTAAGTGAAATGAATAAAAAAGGTTAGGATGGACCACCCTTAGTATCGGGTAAATGTGGCGATACAGCGCGTTTCAATGGCCTTTGTAGCGGTTTATCCATCATCTCTGAATGCCAATTTCACAGGACGATGTTGCTACATTTTATTGGAAGGTCCGGAGGTATTGTCCTCACCTTAAGAAGGACTTTGCAATAAATTTTTATAAACAGCGGTTTATTCTATAGATTCAGTAATCCCACCCACAATATCCTCATGGCCTGAAGGGGACTTAGTATCTAGCAAGTATTCCTTTTTCAGTAGCTCTTAGGCTATGTTTATGAAGGGAATTGCTCCGCTAAATAACATAGTGTGAGGCGATGCCCGAAGGAAACTATGCCAAGTTCCTCATGGCCCGAAGGGGACTAGGGAGGGAATATAGGGTCAAAAGTTATATGTGCTCAAAGGTTTATGCCTGGTGATTGTCAATGCGTTTTTGTGCCGTCCTTGGTGCTCTTGGTGCTGCTACCTCTGCTTGGAGTGCTACCTACTCTACTGCTTCGACCTTGCCCGCCTCTTATCGATAATAAAAAACTACTGCTGTAGCTTTAACTGCTCGTGCTGGATCAACTGCTTAATAACCTGGAACTACTGGTTCCTTCGCTTCTACTATATCTCATACTACTGCTTAATAAAAATAGAAATCGACTACTATTGCTGGCTACGCTACTGGTTGAATGGGTTAAACTGCCCCTGATGTTAAAGATAGATGTGAGGCTCCTCTCCTGAATGACGAGCACGAACTGATGCAGGTGGTACTGTAACCGCGGTTGGACCATCTGTAAAAGTAACTACTGAATATGGGTATGTATCTCTCTATGGATATTTATATTATTCTGGGTATGAGAATCTAGGTATGGTACCTGCTCCTTAATAAGTAACTGCGGGAAGCAGAGCCCAGACTAAGAGTACAGGTAAACGTTGGGTAAGTATTGAGGAGTGAACAAGGGTTAATGAACCAGAGAAGTGTAGAGAGAAAAAAGAGAGAATGAAGCGTTTTACGAGACTGGCAATCCTTGGGTAAGGAGTTACAGTAGAGGCAAACTACCTTCGACCAAAGGGAGGTGTTTAAGGGGAGACCAAAAGAGTAAAAAAAGTGTTAAGCAGGAAACTGTATAGATAAAAGTTGAGAGACCGGGGAAACCGGTAAATGGAGACGAGAGGAACCAACCCTAAGAGTCAACTAGTATAAATAGTGGTAGATTCATAAGATAGTTATAGACTAGTAAGATAGTGGAACATTAATATATCTAGTGCTATACTATATTGAGTTATGAAATAAGGATATAGCTCTTAAATCTAAGATCGACTGCTGTGTTCACTTCTTGGTTATGAAGCTTATACTAGTATATATCTTATATGGTTCTGTTACTGGTTCGAAATAAATATTGTATGTGGTGTTCCTGCAAAGGATATTTTACTCTACTAGTTTTATACTATATATTAGTTATATTCTCTATATTAGGTATCTATATTAATAATATTAGTAATAAACTTTATATTTGTTATATTATACTATAGTAATTTTTAAACAATTGAAAAGAAAAGTGTTTTAAGCATTGCATGTACAATTGCTTGGTTTTATTTCATTCTTTGGTAGATGACATCTCTTGTAGATTGTATTCTAATTCATTCTTTAGTCTTATTTAGGATTTCTTAGCCTAGCTTCATACTTCTCTCACGATCCATGGGTTCTATAAATTCTATCCAAGAAGTTCTAGCTTCCATTGCATTTAGTATAATCTTTACACCTTGCATCTAGGGTCTAGATTGTCTTAGTCATTCTCAATTCAAAAACCTATGCTGAGACCAGTGTGCATATGTGTAGGAACCGTCTCATTGCCTATTTTTGTTTCTGCTGGAGCCACTAATGGGCGGGCTATGGCATATGGATGGTGTATAGATATTGATGGCAAGTAATTGTTTTTATCTCCTTGATGTATGGTTGGTTGAATTGTATGGATGATAGATATCTCGTCTATGGGTAGAAAGCTATACAGTTTGATGGTGTAATTAGGGGAGCGCTTAACGTTGAATTCTCTGCTGGTATCTCTATCTCTTTGGTCTAATGAAGTGGGTAGTTTACTAGGTCCTGTTTAGAAGCAATGAAGAGTTGTTAAGGAGGTGGTGTAAAAAGCAATGCTTGTTGGTATCATTAATATGGGGATCAGGCTAAAAAGTATTTATTCCTCTGAGTCAAAGTGTAAAATGTGGGGTGGACAAGCAAGCTATTATAAATGTTCCTTGTTTAAATGGATGAGGATTTATCTTGTTGTTTCTCCATGTACTTGTTTGGATGTCTTTCTATTTTTTTCCTGTATTGCTCTTGTTCATTGCTGTGGGAAGCTAAAACTCTGCTGTATGGTAAGCTATATGTAAGGTAGAGTAAGCTAGATTGTATAGGAAGGGTACTACTTACTGTTGTATATCAAATTGCTCTTTTGAATGGTGTTGGATTTGATCGAGTTTCTTTTAGGGACTAAATAGCATCCTCACCGGGTTAGTGGATATGACAGAATATATATATACTTATACCTTATGGATGGCCCAAATTGAATAGGTTTTTTTATTTCCCCGTTGGTAAAAAAAATAACACATATATGTTATATCACATGAATACATTAGCCTAAGTGGTAAGACCACTAGGCTCCCCATGCTCCTCCCTAAGTAGTTGCTTGGGCTCTCTCTTTGGCTACTAGGGTTTCTTGGGCTCTGACTGCTCCTCTCTTTATCTGCTTTGTGTAACACACAAGGTGGTAATACCAATGAAGCAATGGACCTGGGCCTCACATTGTGATACTTGCCCCTAGTTGGTTATCTTATAGACTCAGAATATTTTGTCTTAGCACCAGCCTCCCTGCTAGTTGTAGTAATAAGATACTCCTCACATGTGCCCCAAGCTGCATTACTTTAGTATACTCTCAAGCCACCTTTGTATCTCTAGCAATAATAACTGAAAAGAGGATCCTTATAAGGGAGCCATACTCCTTTTCCCCACCCCTATATTATTTGGTTTTCCACCTGTTACCCAACTGAGGTAGGTATGTTAGTAAACACGCCGCCCAAAGGACTTCGTACTTCGTATAAGTAAGTTTCCGGCGTAGGGACTACAAGGCTCCATAGCTTTAAACTTGAGACTCAAACCGAATCTAGTGTTATTACACAGTATAGAATGACTTACTATAATGACTTACTGGAAATTCCATTTTTCAGAATCTAGTAACAGGGCTCGGGCAAGAAAAAAAATGAAAGCATGCTCGAACAGGGACTCAACCGGGGGTGTGGGAAGGGAACTCCATCCTTCAGTGGTAAGGCATCTGCTACTTTGGATGGGACCCCTTGCCCTGGGCGTATTCCATCTGCTACTTTGGATGGGAGTGAGGCTAGTATTGTCTTTCTTCCCAGGACCGATCCTACTTTCGATAGCTCTATTCCTATAAAAGCGGTAAATCCAGTACTAAAAGGTGGCCTATAATGGAAGATTATCCTCTAAAACTCCGTCCTTATAATATGGTAAATTCTCCTCTATCAGGGTGGTCTATCGAGAGCCTATCGGGATGGGGAATTCACGAGTGATAACCTGGCGTATGGGTGGCACCCGAGCTGGCAAAGATAAGAGTGGAGGGCAGAAATACATAATTACATATATAATAGCAGCATTGTGGGCTAAAGCATAATTACATAAATAAAGAAATCATCAGCCGGCATAACGAATCACTGAAAATGGAAAAAGCGTAATTACATATATAAAGTAATTGCTCTCAGTTAATAGTCAAATTGTGCAAGGCATAATTACATATATCTCGATGAACGCTCAACAATAACCTGGGGCATATTTATTACTTACTGGCCATTCATTCCCAGCCTTCGCTCCTCTTTTCGTCGTAACTAACTGGTGCTCGTTCGAAATAGGCAGTAGGGCGGTGTTAGTAGCGGTAAGCGCCAGTAGGGGTAGCGGGCAGTAACGGAAAGGGCGGGTTGTTTCGGTATTGCTCATTTCCCAGGCTCCTTTGTCGGGCTCTTTCAATTCAATCTATAGGGGTATTGAAACAGCTTTTATAAAGGAAGGGGTTTTACAAGCGTATATGTGTAGTCTCCAGGTACTATTCCAGTGGAAGCGCAAGGGTAACTAATTAGTTTCGGGGTTGGTAGTAAGTAGGTAAAGGCAAGCGAACCCCGTTGTACTTAAAGCGTCCCATTGAAAAGAAGGGTCTGGTATGATCCTCGGTAACCCGAATCAAAGGGAAATGAAGACGAGCTCGCCCCTTTAAATCCTAACCAGGGGTGAAGCGTCGTAGTACTAAAGTATTCCCGACTCGAGCTACCCAAAATTGAACATATTTCCTTATTGGTCTTGATAAGTGCAACGTCTCTATGGTGACATCATATGTTAATAAACTATGCAAAACTTAGATATGAATTATAAGTTCAACTTATAGGTGCTAGTCCAAGTGAAACATATAAGTGCATCATATTGCATCCAGTGCTGTAGGAACCCGATGTTCCATATAGGTAAGCCCCTTCCCTTCCCAATGTGAGTTGGGCATAGTAGCTCCCTCTCCTAGGATTTGGCAGTAAAGAAAGTGAAGAGTAAAGATGAGGTAGTCTGATCCCATTCCGTCTTGATACCAGCTGAAAATCAAAGGGGAATATAGTCCTCCTAACTAAGTGCATTCATGTGGTCTAGGGCTACAGGTCTAGTTATTGTAGGTGCTTGAAGAGTTGGTAAACCAAAGTAAGGTCTTATCATAGTGCCATCCCCTACAGCTATTTATTCCTGGCTTCAGAATGGGTTGGGCAGCCCTCCACTCCATTCAATGGCCTAGGGGGTTAAAGTAACAAGGTTGGGTTCAAATTCCTGACTCGTTGTATAAGCAGGGCTCCTCCGTTGGTGGAAACATTATACCTAGAAGAATATCTAAGGCAAGGCAGTAAGGTGAGTAAAGTGTTATGCCCCGTACCTCCTAAGAGTAGTCATAAAGGCAAGGTATTATTTAGAAAAGGCATATCCCGGCTGTCTGGGCATAATATCCTAGCAGCAGTCTGAAGCCTGTCCATCCCATCCAACGAGGCTCTATTCTCTGATGGCCCATAATTTAGCTATCCAGCAGAGCAGTTCAACGATATCAGCTAAAGGGAAAGCACCCACCCTATGGGCTACTCAACTACTATTATTCCCTCCACCCCTCCACCAATCCAGTCATGTCTCATCAGTTATGGCTGTAGAGAGAGAGATATATATAATCGGGCAGTTCCAAGGATCCCACCCACCAACCAACTGAGCGGTCTCTAAAGCAAGTAGGCTTAAAAAGGTAATACCAATGGTCTTCGTGCCCAAGCTCTTCCAATTTAGTAGTAAGGCTGTAACTAAATCCAAGCAGTTCCAATGATCCGATCCAACCTGTCTAACTGCAAGATGGGGGAATTATATTCTAATCCGTGCCATCCAGCAATCGATCATGGATAACTCAGAAGAGTAAACAGGTAGTAAACAGGCTGAGCAATTGGCATATTTGAGATGTTCGGGAGAATCCGAAATATGAAAGATTAAGTAACAAAAAAAGAGCTGTGTGGCGTTGAAAGTTAAAAAAAGGATTAAACTTTTTATTTGCCTAAATGCAATTTTTTTATATATAAAACCTGTTGTTGGCATGGGTTTGAGGCATATATGGTCCACCGGGTGATCTAAATGTCTTTTGCATTAGGGAACTAGCTAAAATAGCTTAGTGGAACCACAATGATGGATGGTAAATAAGTAATTAAATAACTGACCCGACCTAAGAAGTACGATGAGTTCCTAAGTGGTGTACCCCCACCCGAGGTAGGGTAAAAGGGTTTAGGTTTTCCATAGTGATACTGTTACTAATAAGTTTATAGTGATATCCGAAAGTAGTGTTATCCAGAACAATATAAAAAGAAATTACTGAGCAAGGCTCGGCCGGAAGAATCCTAATGGTACCAATATCTGTAAGCAGCAAGCAAGTGTCCAGTGAATGTTGTCTGGAAGCTCGTCGTCCAAAAGCTCTATGGGAAGCCAGCCCGTGCAATCTCAAAGTTAAGGTCTGTGAGCCTACCTATGCAAGGGTGGGTGGTAAATTAGTGAACAGGTGGTTGGTAGCATGTAGTATATAAGATAAAATTTATTGTGTAGGTTTGTAAAAGTGAATACAACTGGGGTGATAGTTCCGACCCAAGTACGTAAATAAACTAAGGCAGTATCTATAGATGGGTGGTGGACGGGGTGAGTGGTAAGAGTGAAAGAAAAAGAAAGTAGGTGAAAGGTTAATAGCTTTCGTGTCTACCCACGCACGATCTCATCAGTGCTGACATTGGTTCTAAGGCATGTAACCACCCGTGGCCTGCTGAAGTTTCCATAAGATCTAAGGTTATTTCTAGCTATATAGAAAAAATATCGGGCAGTTCCGACGATCCGATCCAACCTGTCTAACTGCACTGCAGTATGGGGTAATTCTAATCCGTGCAATCCAGCAATCGCTCATGAATAGCTCGGAAGAATGAAATTCAAATAGTAAACAGGCGGAACAGCCAGCATATTGTCTATGTCCGGTAGAATTGAAATCTTAAGAATGAAGTAACAAAAAGTGAGCTGCGTGGCGTTCAAAGTTCTAAGATGATTATTTCCTCATCCAAGTCTCAAAATTTCATTTTTTCATAGGTAAATTGTTGATTTCCAGCCAGTTGATTCTGGTTGAACCCAAATGCCGGTTCGTCTTGTTTGTTTGGTCGATCCTAAAAAGGCTTCTGAGATGCCGCTCCGCCCCTAAAGCTCACCTTTGTTTATCCGGGTTCCGAAGCATATTCTCCATCAGGGTTGAGGCGCGGAGCATTTGTCAATAGTAAACTTGCTTGCTACACGCCAAAATTAGCACCTTTCTTTGTCTTGGGCGCCATAATCTTAAAGTAAAGGAGGGGGGGCGTAGCTTTGTTCGAGGCACGTCAGTGAAATACTTACTTTCTTCCTTCGTGTGAAGTAAGGAGGCAAGCGGCATAATTACGTATATAATTTGAATCTGCTTGTATACGATATTCTTCAAGTTTTCAAATAGCTAACTCCGCCGCGCCTCTGTCACGAATTAACCTAGCGCCTTTGGAACACCTGTAGTAAGGTAAAAAAGGCAACCGGGTAGGAATAAATCCTCCCAGCTATGCCAGGCTCCGCCCCTCACAACATATAAAAGCCATGCTGGTTGGTCCCAATTCTAAAAACGTTATTGGCCCAGATGCAATTTAAGAGATCTAATCCCCGTCGTTGTGGGGGTTCGTTGGCATATGATCCATCCGGGTTTCTCATTTGCATTTGGCTTTAGGCAAATCGACTCTGTACCAGCATTTCAGGTTCTTCATCCAT
>Ga0233342_1000267_pt1 | contig 16082 bp, 8 predicted proteins | sample GEONDECOMP273_FD_180706 | JGI IMG/M metagenome (GOLD analysis project Ga0233342, IMG submission 180706) | Leaf litter microbial communities from Shasta-Trinity National Forest, California, United States - GEON-DECOMP-273 | ecosystem: Environmental > Terrestrial > Plant litter > Unclassified...
TAGGAACGGCGAGAATAATTAACATGGGCATCCTATTTACTAAGGTCTGTTGAGGTCTGTTGAAAACGGACATTTCCATTAAATCCTCTCTTGGGATTTCCTTCCTTTATTGGATATGAAGTAACGATAACGATGAGGGCCTACCTTCTTCCGGATATGCAATGAAGGAGTATGCGTTGAACCTCTTAAATGTGGTAAAATGGGGCACGTTATATAAAAGTGAACGTAGAAGCAATTACGAGAGGGCATCCTCCCATCGGTTCGCGAACAGACAAGAATCCGTTGAATTTGGCATCGGCGGCTATTGGCAATTGGCACTGAATAGCTGGTTCTAATGGGTACAAGGGGTACTATGACTATAAACTATTAGTATTTACCTGGGTATAGGCTGGCTCCCGGGTATCAGAACGGGCGGCTATCTATGGGCTAGCGGGGATATAACCTCCATCGAGTATGGGCTCGTAGATCCCTGGATCAAGTCCCAGCATCTACACCTGGTTTAGCGGCAAAGAGTACTCTTTCCTGACATCGAGTATCGGTCTACACTTGGATAATCAACTCTTGGCTCTCCTATTGGCATCCATCTATTCAATGCCCCTCCCTGTGTATGTCTGTATCATGATCATGCTTTTTGGTTTCAATCATATTATCCTTTCCAACTTGCTGCCTTGTCGAAGGGAGAGTTCTTGCTTACTTACGATAGCTAGACCTAGCTAGTGCTAGTAGGGGTTTTAAAACGAAAGTCCACTCTAATACCTGCCTTCTCTCTTGTGTCGCCTGCTTGAGCCTAGAGCTAATCTTTTTGTCCCCCCAGTCTCTGTCAGCGTAAGAAAGGAAGGTACCCGCACAGTCCACATAAGTAAATTGCCCAGTCCGCTGCATAAGGCACCCACTCAGTCCACCAAATAAGAAACGCCATACGTGAGTGAGTGTCCTAGCGTGTTAGGCAAGTAAATAGAAATGGAAGTAGATGACTTGCTAAGTACCGGTGCTCAGGTAAAAGAGCCTTGCTATAAAGAATAAATAGGGGAAGAGTTCAACTAAGAAAGGAAGGGAGCCAGGAAGTAACATTTAGCACCCCTCACGTGCATAGCCAATAATAGACAGACAGAAAGAGAGGCATTGCTAATAGCCGCTAGTTGATCCAGGAAGGAGTCTTTGTCAAGGCCAGGTGTTGTCAATTTCGGTAGTCAATACAGGAGTCATCCAGAAGGTGATGCCAGGACTCGATGCTGCTAATGTGCTACTCAATCAGTTGACCAAGGACTCTTGCAATCATAGGGAAACATGCTGGAAAGTTTCTATTTTTTGTAATAGGCCATTTCTGTAAGTTTCATACGTTTCACTTTTCCCTAAAATCCGGTACTACATGCCAGTCAATGCTAGGTTTCAATGCTACTAGCTGGTCATTCAGAGGGTTCTTGCCATATTAAATGAAATGTGAGTGTAGGTAGCATCATTCCAATCCAATGGGTTTATTACTCTAAGTTATCCAATGGGGATAAAGAAACTATTTATAATTGAATCCATCCCAGGGCCCAGGCAATAAGTTAGCTGGAACATTTAATATATATATAAAGTGATTTTATTTATAAAATGACAAATTATGCTGTTATCTAGAACCGGTATCCAAGTATCCGAGCCAATTATTCAAGCCGCATTCAAGTAGCCAGTCGAGTATCCCAGTAACCAAGCGGAGTAACCAAGCCAATTAAAGTAGCGCAACCAAACTTTGTGTCTGCGCCAAACTTAATTAAAATCAATGCGTGGAACTAAATTGAAATGCTCGTCTGGCTGGTAACAAAAGGCTCTTCAATCCCATTCTTCTGGTGAGTAACATGAAAACCATAATAATCTAATTAAGTGTATCGATGCCTTTTATCCTCTCTCGAGTATGCTGGTTTCCTTCTATTTCTTTTGTGGTACTTGGTCACAAATATTGAATATCTCGGCTATGATCGGGGCTACAATCTATGGATGGCTTATTTATTATGTGAGGTGCTCTATGTGCAGCTACGTCTGGTGCTGCGTATAGCCGGTATGCGTGTCTATGTCTGGCTGCTGCGTCAGGTCGCTTGTTGGGAGGCTATGTCTTAATGTTGTATGGCCCTCAGACAGTGAATAATCGTTGTATATAATGCTTGGTCATTCCTTCCATCCAGCCGGGGTAGTAACACTCCATTGTTCCGTAGAGTTGGAAGAGGTCGAGGAGAACATGGGGGCCTTAGGTTAGACCTCACATCGAGACGATAGATTAGCCTTCGATGGGGAAAATGCTTAGTTTTATTTATACTTTAAGCTATCTCACTCCCAATACGATTCAATCTAACATACCAGCCCCAGCATTCTCCCATTCTCACATCTCCACAGAGAGAAGAGGACTTATCCACAGGAGCCCAATAGGAGGAGCCTAATCCTACAAATCATCCAGCTACTCATATAAGAGCTACCCCTAATGCTCACATAATAGAGGAAGGAGTATTCATTGAGCTACAACGTTCAGCTACACATAGTGCCTACAGGGGACATGGAGCCTAATCACAGGTAGGGGCACAAATAAGGGGAAGAATCCTCAGGAGCCTAATAGGAACCTAATAGGAGGAGCCTAATACACAGGGAGGGGAGGGGCTTTGTGAATGGATGGATACCGAGAGAAAGAACATCATTCACAGGAGGAGGAGCTTCCGCTAGTTGATGCATTCAATGCACTTGCGATGACAGGATTAGTTGATTCAGTTGTTCCAGGTGTTGAGCACTCGATGCCAAGTATTGATCCCCAGGAGGAAGGTCCCACCACTACACTACTTAGCTTAAGAGTATGAAATTGGAAGTAAAAAAAGCATGAATAAAATAAGGTTAACCAGGTCCTCCCAATCCGGGCATGTGATGATGATGGTTTTATTCAGGAAGTAAGTACTGAACCTTGCTGGGTTGTGTTAAGAAGTAGTGTTGTTGATTGCAAAGAAGGCCGGCCAATCAGAAGTTGTTTCATCAATAAGATGGCAAAAAGTGGATTCGTCAAGAGAATAAGCCTAAACAAAAGTAGGGGTATAGCACAAGGGGTATGGAAGGATTCAACCTTAGATCGGGGAAGGGAGGGAATGACTTTTTGGCCTAACCTTAACACCGGTAAATGTATGACCTAAACCTTTTTTTAACTGTAATTTAATGCCCAAAGGGAGAGGGAAAATAGGGTTTCTGCCTAGCGAACTGCGATCCAAGTTGTGGTAGTTCTAAGCTTACCCCTACCCGTACTAAAGCCCCTAAAGACAAGGTCCCTAAATCAAAGTGGAGATCCCAGCCCATCACCTTTTCCTTACCCGATGCAGGAAAGCAATCAATCCCTCAAACCGAGTCCCAAAATAAGTCAGACCGCCTTCGGCCTTGCTCCCGCTAAAGTCCCTTAGCTTATCCCAGCGGGTTGCACAATTAATCATATTACTAGCTAGCTCTGTCTACTTATAGCTCATAAATGAAATAATTCAAGGTGGCTTTATAGTTCCGTGGGTTTCGTTTCTTCTCAAAGCCGCCAACCGTCCGTGTTCTGTTGGACCTGTTCCGGTACTCCTTCCGTCCCATCGATCCGGGTCAAAGGGTGTGTCATGATGGGGGCAAGTGTCATGATGGTTGCAAGGGAGGAGGGTGTTCTCGATGTGTTCATATGTTAAGTTCGAAGGTTCGGTGCTCTTGTAAAGCGAAGCATAATCATTGGGTTCATATAGCCAAACGTTCTAGCCAAACTAGCGTCACGGGTGGTGTCGTTCGTCTAGCCTAATGGTCTAACCAGTAAGCAAGCAATCCGTCCGTGTAAAGTTCATCGTCGTAAGGTCGAAAGGTCGTCGATAGAGGGCATGCATGGAAGTAGTGCCTAGCCTGGTTAGGATACCGGGTTCAAATTATAAGGGTTGGGAGGACTGACTATGAGATGGCGAGAATGAATATGGAGGCGTGGAACAGTGAACCTATCATTCGTGTCATTAATGGCACGAATGAATGATCTCCCCTTATAACAAAGTGGGGATACCAATATGTACATTCACCTGAGAATGAGTTGGTTCCTTGCAAAATACTATCTTAGGCAAACAAGGTCGCATTGTTTTATCGCCGTGCTCAATTAATATCTATTATAGCCACACTGCTACAACCTACTCCGTTTGGAGTTGGCTTCACCCGTGTAGTGAAGTCCATACTTTGGCTGCTTAAAAACCAAGAATCGAACAGATGAAACTAAGCCTAACTCCCCTAGGCGGCCGAACCATAGAACATATGATCGCGGACACCTAATTTCGTTCCATAAAGAGAAACTAAAATTAATAATTACTTACCGTAAATATCCATTTTCATCGAATTGAAGTTACGGGGCTAACCACTGCGCTATTGGTGGTACCCCAACCCCTGAGAAGCCTTCAAGTGGGACTCAAGCACGCTAAAATGGTTGTATAATTTGGTTCTACACCACCTAATGCCCTGCCTTACACCCCTTACTGTTTCCAAGTAAAGTCCACCGGGCCAAGAAATAATATATTTGGCGGGGGGGTTAAACCTTATAATAGATACCTGCCTGGCCATTTCGGAGCGGCCAGATGATGAGTCTTATCCAAACAGCCAAGTGATTGAATCACCAAGAGCTGACCTTAAGCCAGTAGCCGCCAGTAGCCATAAGGAATCGGCCAGAAGCCATTCAACATTGGCATCTCACCTGTAATGTAACCTCGCACAGAGGAAGCTTTCACCTATCACCTTTTGCCTTTCACCCGCAACCTGTAACCTATCACCAGATGGATTTTTGCCAGAAGCCAGGACCCATCGAGGCACCCAAAATGACAACATCGCCGGGGAGTGCTTCTTAAGAGGAAAACCCCCATTATCGCCGAGACTTGTTACTAGGGAGGAGGAGTCGTTACAAACACATGCGACGGATGCCGAGTGAGTGAGATACATGCTGTGCCCAAGCCCAGTAGCCCCCCCTACCATATAAGCCCAGCCCGGTATTCCATCCCATGATCCCAGCCCAGTTGAGTAGTCCATTCAAATAGCGAAGCAGCCACAGTTGAGTAGCCCATAAAAGGATACCCGATAGAGATGTCCCCTATTATTACAGTGAAAATTAAAGTACACAGTGAACCCTATCTGCTGATCCAACTCGCTGCTTGTCGAAGGCAGGGAAGTCTCTTGCTTTATCTATCTTGCCATCCCTGGAGATGCAGATGAATTTGCCACGGGTTCGCTTGCTTGCATGGGCCAACGGAAGGAGGTTGGCTGGCTTGACAAAACCGTGATGCGAGAACGTGTAGGTAGTGGCTATACCTCAAATCCATCATAGAAGGGCAACCATCACATCTATTAAACCCATGTTCCGCACCAGAGGATATTTATAAAAGCTTTACCATACGTGATATAAATCCACGGTGAATCAGTTCTCATAATACCCAGTTTAATCTTATGCTGTTCACCCTCCCAAGCTCCCCCCAGCGAACCGCCAAACGTGATAGATTATATTATTCATTTTTCCACTTATTTGTATGTCTGCTCTAGGCTTTGACCTCCTTCCTTTCAATTACCGGCTATCAACAATGACTTCTGGGACAACTGGGCTATGGGCTAGTTGCTACGGCCCCCTCTGGCAAAGACCTCCTGGCTATGATACTGGCTATAACTGGTATGATATCTGACTATGTGAGGTGCTCTATGTGCAGGCGCTGTAGGAGCATATTTTCCGTATACGTAATCGTCCCGGGGTATAGGGTCCTTTTCTCTCGGGTCTGGATTGAACGGGTACGTCTCTCTGGTCTGCGGGGGTGGGGGACATCTCCTCCTTTTCTCCCGGTCAGTGGTGAAGACCTCTCTATTGTATGGGTGGATATGTCTGCTCTAGGCTTTGACTGGCTATGATCTATGGCTCTGACTGACGTATGATCTTTTAATAGTGAATCAACTTATGTAACGTTTCGTTATATTCCTTCCATCCATTTTAGGTACCTGTGTTCCGTATAGGTAAGTTATGTAGGAACGCCATTGTGTTTCGTATACGTAAGCAATGGTTGTTATTTTTTCCTTTTCTCTTGGATATGGCGTGCAAACGCCCAAGCCTTAAAGGCCAACTGAACGACGGCATCGAGGAGACCTTCGGCAAGGAGCAGGCAGGTTGGATCGATCAGCATATAGGTTCACGACTTGAGGTGTTGTCACTGTTTCAAAATGGGGTATTACTTACTTATCCCTCCTCTCTTGGGTCTGTTGAACGGAGGGTATGATTGAACGTGGACTATCTTTTTTCGGGTATGCTAGTAACGAAGGGGGACTTAACTTATCTCGGGTATAATGGACTTGGTGGGCCATCTCTGTCACGTCTGGTGTAAACTTGGCTCTCTCTCTCGGGTATGCTGGAAACTAGGAATGGGTGGAGAAGGAATTAGGGTAATGGGTGCAACAACCTCACACTGGGCTCTACCTGACCTGCCTCCCTGAATGACTAAACCTCCCTGGTGGATTGTCTATTGGCTATGCATTGACAGAAGGCTAGCTGCATCCCAGTGGAGGAATCCGAGTGGGTCAGCCCTAATTATACAGAGCAAGAAAGACACTGAGGATATCAGAGTTTTTGTGGATTTAAGAAGTATGAATTCTGCATGTGTTCATGACCCATTTACGACTCCTTTTAGTGATGTAGTGCTTTATCAGGTTGCGGGCAAGGAGGCATACTCTTTTATAGATGGTTTCCCATAGAGTATAGTAAAGCCCATGCACTCTTCCGTCAGGGTGTTCGGCAGGTCCACGAACAGATCAAGCCATCTTAGCTGGTGCAATTGATAAGTAAGTGATAAATAGTATATTTTATGCTGGGTGGCTGTTCTTTAGCTGCTGTTATATTTGCCAGAAGAGCTTCTGGGCTCGGGGGTACCATTTCTACTGATGCATAACTGGTATAAACATCAGAGGGGAGGGCGGCAGAGAAGCACGCAGAGGCAAGCGCAAAGGTATACATAAGGCCAATCAACGGTAGTAAGAGAGGGAAATAAAATATGGTAGCAGAGATCCTGCTTCCTATATTGGGAACGTATAGAGACCACGATGCTCCCGCGCGCGGGGGCCTATGGCATTATTCTTGGGTGATCCAACTGGCTTATATGCTGCTTAAACTGCTGATGGGAATTCCGAATCAACTGCGACTATTGGTGCTTGCTCTGCCTCTGGTACTTTTGGATCTTTCAGGATTTGGACGGATGGATGGTGGGGATGCTTTCACTTGGTACATTCTAGCTTGTTCCGACTTTTTGCACATTTGAAAACGTTGTCTTATTATTAGTAGAACCACCAATGCCAGAGCCAATTGTTAGCCTTGCCAGCCCAACTGTTTACTTTTACTTTGTTGGCCCACCCCATAGGCACAGTGCTATGCGTATACACGAGGGGGAAAAGAGGTTCCGTAGTGTATCACCTGATTTTCCCCGCTCATCGTTACTGCAGTCATATTACGCATATCACAACGAATCCCTTACCACCTATTGAAGAATCAGTTTATTCATCTGGTCCGAGCAACTTCTTATTTACCTAAAGTGAAAATCTCTTTTATTTAATCAAGAATAGGTCTAGTGTACAGCTTAGGTCTTTTATATAAGTAGCGAAGCCGCTTGCTCGACAAAGGGAGAGCAAGGAATTCAAATATTTCGTGGTATGTGGGGACTTCTAGATGTATAATCTGGAACTGGGGTTCAACTCCTTTGGTACCGAAAAGGCATTATGCCTGTTCCAAATGTTTCGAGAATACTTTTCCACCAGGTAGGATCGTATGGGCCTTTGAAAACTTGGATCCCATCGGGCACGGATGACTAAACCCTCCATGAAGCCCACACAACACAAGCTTTCCACAGGTCTTTTTCACTGGTCACTAAAAGGATCCGACAAAGAGCCTGGTGGACTGCACTTATCGATGACTGGGTTTTTTCCCTCCCATAAGGCTAAGAAGATGAAACTCTTTCAAGGGTCGAGCCGCTGGGACAAGACAAGCTGTAGAATTGCCAACGAAACCATCTGGGAATACATTTACTTTACCAATATGAAGCATTGATGAACTCTATTAACAAAAATGACGAAAGATGACCTAAGTTACTTATTGGGTGGGGCCTACTAAGGGAGAGCGGCTTCGCACCTCGGATGTATAAACACCTTGGCATTAAGGCATTGTCTGGAATATTAATAACCCCAACGACGATCTCGCTCGCGGAGAAGAAGCGGGTATACAAATATCATTTGTTATTAAGTGGGACTTGTTTGTTTTGGTCTTTAGTTCGTTTCCTCACCCTTTGGTCGAGCGTTCAAACCCTATTTTAGAGGGGGAATTTTACAGTGCTGCTGGTCATTCTTTATATATGTAATTTCGCGGTATCAAATCAAACGGGTTTTCAGTAGGTTAAAGCGTTCTATTTCTTACCCTCTCCCTCCACTCCATGTTTCTAGGTTGGAATTCTTAAGTTCAGGGTAAAAGCCCGGATAATCGAAGGCATATGGTGGTAGGCAGTGAGTGCCGGGTCTAGGTCTATTTTGTGTTTTTCACTTCATGACTCCCCGAATGAAGCCATGTATCAGCCTCCTGCAGTGTGTACCTCTTCTTCTCAGTTCAATAAAGCTACCATCAGATACATGCATACATAATGTTTCTAATGGGCCTCCTTTCAAGAGAACTGAACCTCAGTTGGTGGTTAACCTATATTGCACTCACTTCATTACAGTTGGAATCAAATAAGACGCTGGTATCGGTGCGGTGCGGCGTTTTAGTATCCCTTGAGCAACTGTGTTATAAAAGTTGGGGGTTGCAGTACACATTTAACACCTTATTTCCTAAACTACTTCAATATCGCTCAGGGCTGCGCGTGAGCAAGACCTTCATTATGGCCTTAAACAAACGAATGGAAGTGGGCACTTGCCTTAGTTTATAAAGAATAGGTGGGTGGTGGAGTGCCGGGTGTATGGGCTTTTCGGTGATCTGAACTCGGGATTCAATCTGATATTGAAACTACTTCTGGCATAACCCGATCGGAACCCGGCCAACTAAAAAGTAGTGGTTTGTATAGAGAAGTCAGTGAAGAGCATACGGAAAAGGAACACCAGGTGGGGTCGGATAACAGAAACTAGCAAATTTATTACTACCGGATACGGCATGCATAACTCAGTTGGTGATACGCAAAGAGTGACTCTAGGATCTAACCCTTATCGATAATAGAAAGGGAAAAGGGGCAGCTTAGCCTAGATAATAGAAAGGGAAAAGGGGGAGCCGTAGTGGTTTCCGATCGAGCTTTGCTCGTTAAGCGACATGCATGTCATAAATTGTTAAGGATCTTTTTGTCAAAGAAAAAAAAGCATCTTTATTTACTTCCTTCATATATGTATGTTATATCTCTGGTACGATTTATTTCCGAGATGTTACTTACATATGTCTTTTTTGCATCTCTGGTTCCAATCCCAAGTACATATTCTACCTTATATAGATACATATGGTCTAGCTCACTGTCCGGCCTCCCGCCGACCAATGGCACAAATCCCTTGCCCTCAGAAGGACAAGCCCTCCGGACCTTAGAAACTCTATTGAATTGAAGAATTACCAACTGAGTGGATGGGCTCCATTATATGGTAGGTAAGCCCACCATGTATAGTAGTAGCGCCCACCCGCTGTAATATTATTATGCTAAAGCCACGCATAATTAATATTGGTGGGGTTTGGGGGCTGGTGGGTTGGTTTGTATGAGTGCTCGAGTGATCATATATGTTTGCCCGCCCGGTTCAACAGATCATATACGCCTACTGTTGGGGGTGTGGGGGGACGCGTGTAATAGCATTTCCGCGTGCTTTCGAGATATGTAAGTGAGTTGAGGCCCGGCCGCCGCCGGGGCGGGTACTACTTTCCCTAACTAACTACCGGGTCAAGTGAATACTAATTGGATGGTTTTTGTTTGAAAGAATACATGAGTGTGGAACACAGGCCTACACCCTCCAAGGGAAGCCCTCCCTGGTGATTCTTCATACTAAGGACACTACGGATGGTGGGTCGGCCAGGCAATTAGTAGCATGCATGACAATACCGAATCAATGTAGTGAGTGGGTCAACTCTTTGTATACTATTGGATGGAGGGCTCCCCGGGCCAACACCTTACCCCCGGCTGGTAGAATAAACGGAGGAATAACTGGGCTTGCTTACTTACTTGCTGGCCCTGTTTAGTTTCAGTGATCGCTACCGCAGGGACGTGGTAAAAAAAGATGGTCTCAGATAAGATATTAGTTTATCCATACTGGGCTACTTACTTGGCTTGGCTGGCTTTATTCTCTTTCTAGCAAGTTACCGAAATAATACGAGCTCGCGGCCCCTCTACCAGATAAGTAACTTAGAAGACAGTGACTTACAAAGCCTTTATCTATTCTGGGGCTTCGTATATAAAGAGCCCACCGTTTTCCCCCAAGTAAATAAGTTATGGAGTGGTGTCTCCGGCCTTATGCTATCTCCAGTTACCGAAGTTCTACAAGTAAATACGTTATATAAAAACAGATATATAGATGGGGAGAATTCACGTAAGAAAGAGAAAGGGATCGCGGGGAAAGAAGAGATGGATGGGAAAGAAAGAACATATAGTCATTCCCGTAACCACCTTCCTTCCCCACCCCCGTTTCACTTTCACAGGGACCTACAATCGAGCGCTTCAGGGGATCTATTTCCTTGTGGGTCTGGCGAGAAAATGGATTGATGGAACATTCATTCTCGTACAGGCTCCGGAATGGACACCTTTTTTTTAGGGATATACTTCGAACACAGACAGGCCCACATACCACGAATTCCCACCTGTCTTTTTCCAACCTTTTTTCCAGGTCCGCATAGCGCAGGAACGACCAACTCTCAGGCAGCCTTCCTTATTAGCAAGCACAAGCTATGAGCAATCAGACATTGCATAGGTACCTCTACATCTTCTCTAAGAAGAGAAATGTCCCAGTGATCCTGGTGGGACCGGAAGTTCCCAGTGTATTTTTATTGGACCCATAAAAAGGTGCGTAGCTCTTTCCCGACAAAGGAGGGGAAGGATCATTGGTTCCTTTTTATCAATACGAGCTATAAGGTATTGGGAGAGTTTAGGCAAATAGCTATAACAATCATAGAAGTAAGCTGCTAACTGTTCTCTGTACTAAGCTTTGAGTTATCTCTACATGATATCATTGTTAATTACGTAATATGCTATGATTACTCTTACCATCAATCCGTACTATAAAACGTATAAGCTTAAGTAAAGCCATAACAAGTATCGATATAAGGATCATGTATAAGCAAATCACTAGTAACCAGTAATCCAATCTAATGAAAGCTTTTCACTATTATAGATTATGTGGTTTCTATAAGTAGAGCTAAACCATGCTTATTTTTTATACTATAAACACTATTAACATTACCATGGCTATTATAGTAATGATGATTCCCTGTATGCACTCAACATAAGTATAACAATAATCAATACGTGTTCGTACTCTGGATAAGGTATTGAATAGAGTTGCTTAGATAGAATGAGTAATGTTACACGACTCACTACATGTTGGAACCTTATGAATATTGGGATCACTATGTTCACGTAATGAATGTAATGACTGTTATTACACCAATACAAGTCCAAGCTATAACTCGTATGTACTTGGTTACTTCATTATCCTTATTTAAGACCATATAAATACTAGTTACATTAGTGATACAAGTAAATCCATATGTATAGAGTATGATCATTGGGACCAGTATTAGCATATATTAAGAACACTATGACTAGAAATATGTAAGCTAACCCATAGCATTATCCGTAATGAGTACAATATGTAACCTGTTTTTTATAGGTAAAGCTCAGCATAACTTATGGAAAGTGTTATATTACAATTACACATGAACCAATAACTATGATGTTATGTATAAACAATACAACAGTACTGGAATCAAACACCTTATTCATATAAAACCCTATGAAATGGAAGTAAAAAGAGATAGGTTTTTACTTCCATTTCATCCAAGCAAGCAAGCCTTATATCCATCTTGCTTCCAGCACGACCACACCCCTCCTCTCATTATCATTCTTCGTTCCATTGCTCGTCGTTCTCATCAACCTTGGCAGGAGCTGTTATATCCTCATCCCCCCCATTATTCTCTTCCTTTCCTTTCCTTTTCTTTTCTTATTCCATATGGATTATTCGGCCTTATTCTTTACGCGGGATATCACGGAAGACCCAGACCTTTTTCCACCTTTCTTGATACAATAGATGACCAGCTCAGTTCCGGATGCCACAAACAAGATGAGGATGAAACCAGATGAATGAGGGTTCCAGATGAAACGACAACGAATTCCGATGGGTATAGGCGTACCTTTTAGGATGGGGATGCGAGTTATGATTTCGGTGATTATGGTGTTTCCCTTCTCTTGGTGCTTGGTCCTTCCATATGCGGGTGCTGCTCGATCGGGAGCGCTCCCACAAGGTAGAATAAAGAGAAGTCGAAGTAAGTTGCGTAAGTAGCGGGTGGGAAGCCCGACTATCAGACGATACAGAAACAAGGGTTTATGCAATGATGAATGCCAGGTAGATAACAAGGGACAGAGAGCGTAGAGGGTGTCGGGAAGGGGTAGGTGCGGGATCGTTGGTGTCGTGGGTAAGCAATCTCTCCCAATTCAGAGAACCCCTTGACACTTCTTCCATCGGCACAGTCGCATGGGCATAGATACAGGTACAGGTAAAGGTACAGATAAAGTAGAATGTATGAGTTACATGCATGATGGCATTGAATATTTACTTGCTTAGGGATCTATAGATCCCAATTAGGATAATTAATTTGTGATCTTGATTAGTTTGATGAAGTAAAGAGAGGGAGGGGGAAAAAGATATATTTAATGAATGCTCGGGATCTTTCGCAAAATATACCATAAATGGATGCAAGGTCTTCAGCAACAGTAAATGAGACAATTTTGTTATTTAAAGATACATGCAAGGAAGAGTCAGAGGCGGATTATTAAAGTCACCATCGTGTATTCTTCTAAAAGCTTCTAGCACTTAGCCCGCGTCAAACATATTCCGGCTTAACGGATTCACGGAAAAAACATGTCCACCCCTCCCCCCAAGTTTTCCCCATCGTTAACACCTTAATACATTTAGCCATGTTGTTTACTTATCTCGCATATGGTGGGCGGATTCCTCATCTCCCCTGGCCGCTCCTTTCCGGCCAGCAGCATCAGCAGAAGATTCATTTGTCTATCCGTGCCAACTTGGTCACATATCGATATGATGTATGATATCTGGCTATGTCAGATGCTGATTGTTATATGGCGGCTATGTATGGCTATGTATGGTGTATGATCATCAAATGGTGAAGAAACATATGTAATGCTTTGTCATTTCTTCCATCCAGTCCAGGTAGTAACCTGTGTTCCATAGATGTAAGTTTGGAGAAAGAAGGATTGAGCTTACCTTTATTACCCCTTCTTATTACTTACGCAATTTGACTGAGACAAGATTTCTGGCATGTTCGGCCTTACAACAAAAACTGTATACTGTACGTCTTTGGGGCCCCGTGGTTGGGCGGTAATAGATAAGAAGGGAAAAGGACGATGAAGGCCGCCATCGAAATTAAGGAAGCCAAGTGGGCTGAGCAGTTAGTTCCGTTCCATGGAGTTCCTTATAGTTCTAGCCTATAGAGATAAGCCTGAGCTTTAGCCCAATGGGTATCTCTAAATAAAAAGGCTTACTAATAATAAAAGTAAAATCTCTCTAATTTAAGTAAGTAAACAAGACCTTACAGTCCCCATCCATGCAACAACTAAGTCATAGACTATCCTTTGGCTAAAGCTAATTGACACGGACTCAGGCTTAAGGCACTCTCGGCTTTCACTCTGGGCTTAAGGCTAAGGCAAAAGAGCCTTACTCTACTCTAAGGCTATCTAAGGTAGTCTCCATGCAGCTAATGCAAGAGACTAAGGCTCTTCTATTTTAAAAGCTTATTGCCATGGCCTACTTAAGGCATGGAACTAAATATAGAACTTACAATCTAGTTCTTCATAGGGCCTACTCTGAAGTTGGAATAGACCCCGGAAAACCCCTTCAAAAGAAATACCTGTGGAGTTGAACTACGGCTATATCAGTCTCATTTGGGCAAATTGAGTGGGCTATACTAAACTTTGGCTGCTGCGCTATTTAACCTAATCCACGGGGTGGGATGACTTAGCTACCGGGCTGGGCTGGATACTCATTGCCTAAAAGTACGGTCAGTGATAGAAAGAAGCTCTAGTTTGTCATTAACCTATGGTCGGTGCAGCTAGAAGTTCTAGTCAGTGCATGAAGCTCGTCGATGTATGAAGAAGTTCTGCTCGGTGCAGCTAGTCAGTGCTTGTCAGTCAGCTTGTTACGGATTATGTAGCAGTATGAGGTGTACCCATACCATAGAGAGATGAGAGAAGGTCCTTGCCGGAAGCTCTAGTCACAAACTCTGGTTGGTGCAGCACCTCTGGTCAGTTGCCTGCCTTAGTGAGAAGCCCCAGATAGAAAACCTAGAAATCAGCCCTAGTATCAGCCCTATTGTTTACGGCTCGGGTCGGGTGGTGCCCTCCCACTCGTATAGATCGAAGTCCTATTAAATGGACAGGGTAAACGTCTTCATGCGAATTCAAGTTACACGTATATATGAAAGTATAGTATGTGAAAACGTCTGGTGGTTCTCTTAGATTACAAAGACGTATCTTATATAAAGTGAAATTATATATGGCGACATCATATATCAATGGTTTATTGATAGAGATAATTGGGGGTCTAGAAATGTAAACTTATATATGGCAACACTATATGTTAACATTTCTAGATATGCAAAAAGTTCACAACGTAGAGGTGCGAGTCTCATATAAGCTCTTTCCTCCTTCCTATCGCCATCAGAATGGATTCTTACCAGCCGTAGTAAATGACCATGGACTATCTGGTGGCTATTGGCATTGTCTCTCAATTATTATGATGACTAGCAACAAACCCTGGAAAGTAGTAACCGAGGTAATTGACATACATAATAGTAGGGAGGACTCAGGAGCAAATCACTCAGGCACTAAGTAAGCAATGACTCCTGACAGGCAGAGAGAAACGAGATGAAAAAGGGTATTCATTACTGAAAAAAGCGATTTTGAGTGCCCGGATGGAAGAAAATAAGTATGTTCATATGGTTGGGTGGGAATAGATAAATAAAGGAAAAAGAAATTATTAAACAAAAAAGAAAAAAAGGGCCAATGAGGTTTTGGAACTCTTATCCCACTCAACTTCTTGTTGCCTGGGCCAACCCAGAGCTATATTTAGTTCATCGGGAATCCAGGTGGGGCTATATTAGTTCAAAAGGAATAGGAATCATGGCTATAAGAGACAAATGATATGACAGAGTATCATTTATTCACGAGAATCTCCATAGGATTCAGATTGAACCGAAAAGGAAGGTTTTGTTTGAATAAATAGGGGAACTTGTCTCTAGAGGCTAGAACTAAGGGGGACGACTTATGTCTCTTAATTATAACCTTAAGATTGCACACTACTTATATGACTACAATGGGCAAGTTAAACGTATATATGTGATTCTCACGTAGATATGGCTAGTATATTGCCAACGCCAATAAACATCGACTATCATATTGACTCCCTACCGGAAACTATGAATCTTGGGTCAACTGGTCAAGTAGCACCTGTGGAGTAGTAGGACCGATTCCTGGCATCAACAACTCCTGTACTCCTTACCTGGTATCGACAAGACCTTCTAGCTGCACTCGCCAAGCATAGCTTCATAATCTGCTGCACTGAAAGCTTCATCCATTCATGTATCGACTGGAGGTGTTTGCTGCACCTTCCTAATACTGCCAAGAATGCTCGGCTATTGGATGGAGCGGCGGCGCGGCTGCTGCGATTCACTCGGTCCCGGTCCGGCCCCCGGAAAAGGTCAACGTCTACATGGCAATATTGTATAGTAATAGGTCCAGTAGGGGGTCCGCCTGCTACGAGGTATGCAATCTGATCTCCGATGATGTGTGGAATTCCTCAAACCCATCATTATAAAAAGG
>Ga0233342_1000268_pt1 | contig 16062 bp, 10 predicted proteins | sample GEONDECOMP273_FD_180706 | JGI IMG/M metagenome (GOLD analysis project Ga0233342, IMG submission 180706) | Leaf litter microbial communities from Shasta-Trinity National Forest, California, United States - GEON-DECOMP-273 | ecosystem: Environmental > Terrestrial > Plant litter > Unclassified...
TTGAAGACTACCCTGTTCACACTAGTTCGGCGGGGTCAAAGTATATAAATCGAGAAACTTGTCTTCTTTCTTCCTTCGACATGCACTGGGCTTTCAACTTGGGACCACCTCCTAATGCTACTCACTGTCTATCGGCTGATATGACAACTGTCAATGCCCTCTTGGCGATGATGATCTCCTATCAGCATCCTGTCAAATGTGCCTCCCTGTGTAAACCTAGTGGAATACCCGGCGGGGAATGATGGGCTATCGGTTGTTCACAGAAGGCATAAAAGAGAACATGTAGGCAATTTTGGTTCTTCTTCTTAACCGAGAGCCATTCTCTATATATGTCATTATGCTAGATCCGGTATGGAAAAACTGGAATCAAATACCAATTATGCTAGATCCGGTATGGGTGAGTCGTCTTCCATTCTTTATTTATGTAATTACGCTTTTCAAAGGGACAGAAACAGCCCTATAAAAGCATGGTGGGGTGGTTGGTTGGGAAGAAAACTTCGTTACAGCCAGTTCGTTACAGCCAGGCTCACTCCATAACTGCCATTTGTTGCCAAGGCGCCGGGTAGCACGATAAGCCCCCTCAGTAAAATAGAGAAAACCAGGCGATTCGGCTCATTTTTATTTAATTGGCCTGGCCATTGTTTCCAATAAAATGCGCAGCACGCCCCCGGAGCTAGGAAATAAAGTTAGTCAGAAAGTAAGTAACTATGGATAGTAGGAAAGAATACAAATAAATAACCATTAAATAACCTGATCTGGCGATTAAGCTATTTCTTTTTTATCGACAAGATTTACTATCCATGCCTGAATAATAGGCAGAAAGGGCTTGTTATTTACGTCCTCTCATCCCTTATAGAAATGCACGGGGAGCAACTAACTAACTGATAATCGAGACACCTTGGAAGGCCCAACATAAATCCTTTACCCTCCCTTTCTTTTGCCGCCTTCAGCCTTGAACCCGGAACATAAACTTCAACCTTTCAGGACCAGAAGCATGAAACCAGGGAGGAAACAGAAGTCAGAAGCCTTAGCCTTTTTACATAAGCCTTCAACACCAAGTAGTCCAAAAGTAATAAGACTTCAACTTTCATCTCTAGCCTTTAGCCTCCCTTTCAACAGATGCCAGTAACCAAGGTCCTCCTTTTGGGATTTTCTCTTTAATTAAATAGGCCCGACCAAAGGGAGGGATGCTTCGCTTCCTTTTATAAAGTTTATATATGTTTGCCAGTATGCATTCATTGGCTGGGCGGTATCCTTCCTTCTTCCTTACGCGTACTGGCCCTTGGGTTACATGTGGGTATTCCTCCGAAGTGCTAGCTGGCTGGCCCTGTCCTCCCTACCGACTCTAACAGCCAGCGTAGGGTTATCCCAGGTTGAACAGGAACACCACAACTCCACTACTGAATGATTACACAAAACATAACAGCACAGCTCACCACGGCCTACCACTCGAACAGGAAGCATAGTCTTCCCCAACAGCGTAGTCCACCGCTTGAACAGACAGCATAGTCTTTGTGTAATAGGCCCACATATTCCAAGTGTCCAATACATATTACCAGTGTCAGAGGCCAAGCAGCTTAGTCTTCGTTCCCCCATAACCGGCCGATGCCCGCGAAGTACGCGCGGAAGAGATAACCAAAGTTGAAGACAAATATTCCAAGATCTTTTCAACCAGAGCTTTTCCCACAGTTAGTTACCTAGCGACGATGCTTTTCCACAGTGACCTATCGGGGAAGGTGACTAGTGATCTTATAAAGGAAATGACACTTTTACCTTTCACAATAAAGAAATACATTTCTATTTAATATCGCCCTACGTTTTCACATATGATCTCGCCATATCTCCGTTTATCTTGTCCAACCAGACGTTTTCAAATTGGACTTGCATCGATACGTTTATCTTACATAAAAACATTAACGTATGATATCGCCATAGAGAAGTTTCACTATATGGATTGAGAACATAGAATCCCACCAGGCCTTAATTTAGTGGGAAAGAGTTGGAATGAAGAGCCCCCCGGTTGGGTGGGAATATATAAATGATGTCTTATCTTATTTTCAAAAGGTTTCATTGAGAACAACATTGAATTAATTAGATGAAGTTGTAATCTTGGTGTAGCAAAACATTGACATTACTTTATATTAAACCTCTAAAGTAGATCCTTTACATACTTACTATGGGAGAAGTATATGCCTTCATCTTTTGACCATATATCCATGCCAGGCATAGAATAGTATAGCAGTCCTAAGTCTATCATATTTCATTGCTTATTTCACTCTTGCTTGGTACATTCAGTGAGATCTTCATAACTCCTACTGATGATAAAATAAGAAATAGAAACTACAATTAAGAATGATTTGACTATTTACATGTTTTACATATAAAATAATATGATGATAACTTAGTGAACCCATTTTGGAGAAGATAGGAATCTATCTTATCGTACTAAGCTCTAGGAGATTACTTCAGACTATACAGGGCTTTATTCAGTCTATAAACCACTCACTAATATATTGCTCAGGGCTGCTGAGGGAAAGGCAGGGACGCGTCTAAGGGTGTTACCAATGGTTATCGGGCCTAGGATTGGAAGCGATGGTCTAGGCTCGGATGGCTGGTATACACCTAATTCTGGTACATATGGGATAATAAATACGGTAACACCTAATTCTGGGTTGCTACACGTGCCCCGCCTGCATTAGCTACACTTTGAAAGAATAATTACACACCTAGTTCTACTTAGTATTTACACGTTCCGGTTCCGATATTTTATAGAAATAGGTGATAAGAAGGAGACTACTAAAGTCCTTATATTATCGGGTGGTAAGTCATATGGTGAGCTTTTCCAACAGAATGCTACCTATTCAATGGCTTTCCCGGGGCAAGTGAGGCAGGTGGCAGACCAACCACAAGCACGAGACGAGGGCAGACCAACTCTTTATTTAGTGAGGCAGGTGAGGGACAGGCTAGCTATAAGTGGGAGTAATATAAGAGAAGACTTACAGGCTAGCCAACCTTATCTTATGTTGGTAAAATCTCGAAAGGTAATTGCAGCAATAAGTTCTAGTCACATGGCATGGAAGCTCCAGTCAGTAGTGCATGAATTAAGCTCTGGTCAGTGCAGCTACTCAGTAAGCTACTAAGTGCTAGGAGCCCTAGTCGTAGCCAAGTAGTCGATCATAGGGGATACTTCAACAGAAACACATTGAATACTCAGAGATGACACGTAAAGGAGTGAAAGCAGTATTCATTGAAGACGCATAGAGGTACATGTTGGAGGTTACACTTAAGGTTACACAATGCATGCATGATGTTACACGATGAGGTTCGATGCTTGATTGAGGTATGATTAGGTTTACACAATGCATGTCCAGTTCGAGTTCGATGTTGATTGGCGTTGGCAAGCTTACCGAGATGGAAACAGAGTTCCTACAGCCGCCGACACTTAACGAGACGGAAACGGAGTTCCTACAGATACTCACAGGGAGGGGACTAATCCACAGGAAGGGACGGAGACTACGTCGACCAGAAATAGTACATTAAGACAGTGATAAAACATGGTTGTTACTTACGAGCAGATACATTGAATTAACCAGATTGGATTGGATTAGTCTTCTGATGATCTGCTGATGACCAGATGTACAGCCCACTTCTTTTAGAGGGGTGGTCCTTCGGACGGACGGCCAACCTTACTCTTCCTCTAATACTCTCCAACACGTATCACCTTCACGTAGTACACCCTTCTTATACATGCAGTTTTAGTTATTTGCTTTTATATACGTAATTGTCTCCGATGCGGGAAAGAAAGCAGCGGCTCTGCACCTCACCTTGTTGTCCCCGTATCTCGGGCGCGCATACTCTTTTAGGAACTTAGGTTGGGCGGAGACACTTAGGTCGGGCAAGTTCTTTAATTCCTTAACATTCAGAACTTGCAAGGTGGGCCATCCAGTAAGGTATTGCTTCTGTTATGGTTGGAAACCGAGGTATGGTTAGAATAGAAAAAGTGGATTGTTCCTAGGTGGTGTAGAAGAGCCTAGGTGTAGAGGTGTAAAGCCAATATTAAACTAGTAACTAGCATAATTAGGTCTACTAGTAGGAGCCTCCAGAGTGAGTCCCAGGTCAAATAGGCAGCACCCATAGCAAGTAGAATTTAAGATATCTAGGTATTATGAAGATCCAAGTGTCAACTGGATATGGCTAGCCCAAAGTAAAACGTAGGGATCCATGTGAGTCCAAGACCAATGTCTTCCCAGCTGGTCTCCTAATAGGTGAACACATATATATGTCGACATCGTATGTTAAGATGTTATATGAAGATCCTAGATTGGACTGTGGTGAAGGTTCAACGTATGCATGTCCACATCATAGGTTAAGCATAGGTGTGAGCCGAGGACTTCAACTTCTACATGGCCGGAGATTCTTAGCCTCCGCCTAAAGGCTATCATCAAAATAGGGCACTTTAAGAAGCCATATCAGCACCAGAGGGTAATTTTATTTTTTACTAAGCCCTATCAGCCCCTAGCCTTCTTATCTAAGCTTCATGAGTGGGTGTATGAGTGAAACTACTACTACCTTCTACCTTCTATTCGCTGTTACCTACCCTATCTGTACCTATCCTTCTTAGATCGGTGTTTCGGCTTCTACCTCATCTACCTCATACATTAAGGAAGAAGCTTAGAAGGAAGACTCTATCACTCACATAACAAAGCCATAAAGCCAGCCAGTCATAGCTGTTCCCGAACCTAGCGTTTCGTACCGATCTTCTCGGCTTTACTAGCCCCACCATACTTGACTGGCTTTATGTTTCCGAACCTAGCTGTTCCCGAACCTAGCGTTAGTTTGTGAGTGTGAGCGTGTGAGTGAAGGAATAGTATCCAATGAACACCATTAATTGCATAGATCAATAGGTAAAGCTTATCTGTTCTACTCTATTACCTTTGTTCCATAATATATGGGTTGTAAAAACTCTTTTGTCGTAGGAGGGGCCTATATTATGGGTAGTTGGAAGGTTTAGTAAATGTATAAAGCTTTTGTCAATGGATGATATACTGTTTCCCCTTATACATCTTTGCGAGCATGCTACCCAATAGTACGATCCTGTTTGGCTAGCCTATATATTTTATTATCTGGGAGCCTTATCTATGTATCTGGGCAGCCTATATACCGTCTCGTGATATGCGACACGAATAAACTGGATATAGTAATAGTAACCCATAGTAGCTCATACGAGCGAGGAGTAAGAGCGTAGCGTAGTGAACCACTCCTAGATATATATATATATATAGGGCTTGTCGTATCATGTCGGTAACTAGAGCTCCTCAAAGAAAGCCCCTAATGAAGAAATAAAATATCCCATTACCTTAGTAGCTTCTTAAAGTAAAGTAACAAATATTGAATCACTTATCCCAACGAATGACCTTAGCTCATTTCCTTCGCTCATTCTATCTATCTTTCCCTAGATTATGTTTTATCCCAGATAGCTTATGAGACTGCCTTCTCTAGATTAGGTGATCCCAAAGACTACCTTTCTTTATATACCGATAACCCTCCCAATACAATATCTCCACCGATACCGCACGCACTTATCTCCCTGGAGAATACCGAAGGGCCAAACTACTTAGATCTCCCTGGGCCAAGACACTATCTACACCGATAATAGAATAAAAGTACTTATCGTAATGGGATCGATACCGATAGTAGCGGTACCAAAGGGATAGTAACACTATTTGGATAGCCCGCCCCTCTACTGCTTGCCGGCTTGGATGAACCTCTTGCGTAAACCTATCCCTCACGGTATCGTTAGCACCTCAGAGTAGGTCTCGAAGTGTCTTTCGGTCGTTTGTACCTCTAAATAAGTCCCAAAGTCTGCACTTGCAGTAAAGTTAAGGGATATAGCACCTTGCTGTAAGCGGTTAAGATAGGACTTCGCAGTAAAGCGTGTGCCTAGGTTACCCTCTTGGATCCACTTAAAAGAAGATTGAATTAAATAAGAATGCTGAATTATAGGTTTTTCATAAATTATTTGAAAGCGACTTTATTTCCTGTTCCAATTCAAGTAACCAAGCCCAGGTGAGTATCCCAGCCAAGCGTCTGGATCATCTTGCCAATTCAAACTATTTGATTAAGTAGCGGGCTTGTTAGAAGGATGGTAAAGGCAAATTGAAATTGGCCATAGGACCAGCGAACAGTTTAAGGGTGTATAATGCGAACATCCAATGGCTAAAAGAAAGCAGATTTAAGGTAAAGGCACAAACCGCCATATAATTATATATAATAAAAATATACGTAATGCACCACGACCCGTGCATAATCACCTAACATGAATCCTTGCTTCCGTCCCCTTTGGCGGCTCCTCCCGGCGAGCATATGTGTAATAAAACAATTATGCTTTTTGCATCCACTCATCTAACTAAAACACTCGGGTGGTGGCTGCGACCTTACAAGGTCGAACATAAAGGGTAAGTCGAGGGTAGTTCATAGGTAAGAGGGCTGAGCCAGTAAGTCTGAGTGTAAGGCCCAAAGGGTTATTTTAAGGTTCGCTAAGTTCCCAAGGAGAGGCTGAGGGTCCAAAGGCTGAAGTAAAGTTATGTATGGACTTAGTTTCCAGGAGTTTCAGGAAGGTCCAAGGCGTAGGTCTGATAATAGGTTCCCAATAGTTCCAACAAGGCTTAGTAGTATGTCCCCAAGGATGAGGTATTATGCATAGGTTCTAAGGGCTGAGGTTCTTCCGAGGAGGGCTATTCCAAAGTATGAATTCCGAAGGCAAAATGCGCAGCAACCTCTCTTAAAAATGAAATAAGAAGGAGTATAGAAGGAGTATAAGGGAGGAGAATGGCTCAGCAGCATCAGCATTTGAACACAGTTCTCAGAACATAAATATAAATGTAACAACAAAATTACAGGTTGATAATAATAAAACTAATATAATAAAGTCCATATTGTTCAACTTGTTTTGTTTATTCTGGGGACTTTCCTCCTACTGAAATGACCATTTTCATAAGTTTCATAGGGAGGAGCAGGATTCCATCTAGTAGGAGTCAGCTTTGGCAGCATCTGCATGGAGCCGAGCCCAAGTTGAAATATCTTCGTTGTTGTCAAGGCTTGTCTGTATGAACAACACAAATTAACTCTCTATATAGGAGCATCGGCATAGATAAGTTTCACTTGTCCAAATAAGTGGACAATATACATTAGCATGGCATCTAGTCGTGGAATCCGATCAACAACAATAAAAAATAGTTAATATGTTAAATATTGCATATATAAGGAGACACTAGCTTTACACGGAGCCAGGCACTCTTACTCTGCTTGCTTTCTGGCTTTCACTCTGGAAGGCGGCGCTTAAGGCGGCAAGCACGGGGCCTTACTCAACTACATACAGCTAGGCCAACAAACAAAGGCTCTTTCTTATTCTCTATAGCCTGTCTCATCGCCAGTCACCTTGTTGTTTTAAGAAGGTTCCCTTGCTATACAGCTGGGCCCAGTCATCATAGCGGGCTAGGTAGGCTGCTCCCGGGCTGCTAGCTGCTGGCTGGAATCAGTAAGGAAAGCTAATAATCTCCATGGAGCTTACTTACTTATTATTGCCATGATGGAACTGACTACTCTACTACAGAGCTAGCAGTATCTAGGGCTTCCCCATGAGAACCTACACTACCCTTTGATTTCAAAATTCGTTAGTTGGAACTAACTGATCATTGAGAACTTCTTATACTAATTTACCATGGACAACTAAGAGAGTCTTATCTTCAGGCTTATTTTGCTGGGACTTACCTGGCTAGTAGATAGGTTGGACTAAACCCACCATTCCCATATTATTTCTTTAATATGATGATGCAGGCATATATAATTTGACTTAACACGAACTGGAATCCATGCCAGAACTCCAATGGGTAGAGTTGTGATCTAACCGAACTCCTTAAGCTTTAACGGCGGCTCAGAATGGGCTCGCACAAGGCTGTTCCTAGACGAGTTTCTACAATAAGAACAATTGAAACAATCATAGCATTATTATTCTCACGTGGACTCCATATATATCCAACTTTGTTTAAGTTGAACTTGAAAGTAGACAAAATGTTATGCTGTAAAAAGATATATAAGTTGGTCTAACAATTACATATCATATGTTTTTGTTCTCCGTGACCTAGACACTCCTCCGTGATATATTTCCCTGTTGTGTGTGAGCTCTAACTAAGCGAACCCCTTCCAGCTTGAGTAGGAATGAGCAGAAGCGGAAGCGGATCAGCTTGTATATACAAGCATGGCATCTATACGTGGAACTTGTCCATTTGGGGTGGGACAGACTTACGAAAACGGTTTCCATTGGGCCTGTTTGTATAGTCATAATCTCGTTTTGATGGGTCAGATGAATCCAAAAATTGTGGCAGGATGTTTTCATTGAGGCTCGACCAAGCAGAGATCCCCATAGAGAAGTGGATCCTCCTCTCTCCAACCGAGCGAAAGCGGCGACTGCGCATAGATCCATCCAGACCAGAGCATCCTCCAGGATTGAAATCCAGGCCGGTTGGAAACCCTGCTGACTCAATAGGGGAGTCGTGTCAGCTCACCCACTAAGTAAGATTATGCTGGGTTATCCTAGTTGTACCACCTACTCCCACATCTGTAGGCCATCAATCAAATAAAGAACTTTCCAGCTTCGCCAAACTCTCTATGTTGGCGGCAAGCAAACCGTAACATTTTATTTATATCCAGGAAAAGCAAGATATATATACAGCAAGAGAACTTTGGCAAGCAGCGAGTTCGCGGGTAGGTGGTAACTTAGGGCTGTTGTTCACTGTGGACTGAAGGTTAACTGAGCCCTTTAGGTGAACTGTTTAACGATGAGTGAATTGGGTAAATTTGTCAAGCTCGAAAGCACAAAGGCGCTGAACGTATGATTTATGCTATCCAGGCTAACTCTGTCTGTAAATGGCGAAATTTATAAATAAAAAGAATCACATGGAATACCGCGATAGAAATTACTAGGACCTAATCCTTTCGGGTCGTCATCAAACTATAGAAAAATACTCTCCTTATGGGTCTCACATTGAAGGAATAATAGGAATAAAATTCTTGTAATCTCTTAATTACAAGTGCCTAAATAGGGAATCTTATTGCTGCGCACCTCCTTCTGCACCTGCCTTAAGAGGAAGGAACAATCAGTAGTTGGATCGTTGGAACTGCCTTCTTTAATTGAATAACTACAATAATAGCCTTTATTATATGAATGGTATAGGATGGATGATAAGGCCTGCCTATTGGACCTATCCGGATGGTAAATTCCCTAATAGAGGGAGGCATGTTCGCTTAAAGGCGGTGGCGTATTGAGATGGTAAATTCTGGAAGCAAAGGTGACGTATCCAGATTATAGAGAGTACTCATGTGTCCCCCTATGAAGGGCAAGACCTACCCTACCTACCTACCCAGCTTACCTCACTAGAGAGAGGGATTGAAAGATTGACGGCCAATTGGATCGCGAACATACAAACAAACAAACAAGCCTGGTTGGAGTTAGAACCAAACCTCCGACCTTTTTACTTAAATGCCAAAGTTAGTGGGGATGGGTGGTACCCCATAGGTGTAGGAGCAAGGATTATTTAATTCGCTAAGGGTCAGTTCTTTACGTGTGCTCCCACTCCTTATATAATTGGACGGAGAGCAACTTACTGCTGCTCTAGCAAATGCTACTTGTATGTCTCTTTTTTTTTTCTCTCTGCAATTACTGATTGGCAATGATTGACCATTGGGACCCTCTGATAGACGACCTTATAGCTAGGAGAACCGGCACTGCCCAGTTCTGCCTTGCTTATGTCTATGACTAGCGACTACGATGACCGGCTATGACGACTACTGACTGGCTATAAACTATGATCGACTAATGGCTATGACCTTCTGGCATCAGCTTTGTATGACGCGGCGTATGAACCTACCTCTTGTGAATTACCGTATGTAATGCATATTCTCTTCATTCCTTCTCTCTATACCAGGTAGGAACATTCCAAATAAGGTTCCGTATCGGTCGAGGCATAGGTTCTAGGGCTAGGGTTCTGCCTCGGTGGAGGACTAGGTCGAGGTCTAGGGTCGAGGGCTATGTCTGGCAGCAGCTATGACTGGCTATGTTGGGTAGTCTCTTCCCTGTGTATGTCTGTAAGCTATGTAAGGTCGCGTCGGCTATGTGGGGTGGCCCCTCTTGGCCAGTTCATTCGTGCAAGGCCTATTTAGGCTGCAGTCAATCCGTGAGAACGCCTATCTTTACAGATGTGGGCTATCCAATCAATAACTCCTATGAATGAATCCGAGCCATCTCGTAAAATCCCGGCTTAACTAGTCCGATCGGGGTGCAAGTATATAAAGCGATCAACTTGTCCTTCTTCGAAATAAACTGGACCTTCCTTCAACTAACCACCTCCTTCCTTATAGTTTACCACTGTCTATTGGCTATGATGCCTGGGTATTAGTAACACCTGGAAATACTATAGCAACGTTTTGAAAGGGGCGAGGATAGGAGCCATCGACCCCACCCCCCAATAAGTTTTTTTGAAGCCATTCAAACAAAAATAGAGCACTTTCTAGCTGGGACTGGTGGGCTGTTCCAACGAAACACGGCTGGCTTTGAGGCTTTACGAGCTAAAGCGTTGGGAGAAGAAAAGAAAGAACCAGGCTTATTCGAACACGACCCAGTCATAACGGGATTCCCATCAGCAATTGGAACTGGCATAATTCCCAGCGGCGTACCACCAGCGCTATAGTTACCCCCTCACGAGCAGAATAACCGGCTAAGTAGGAACAATGATCTGCTAGTGATCCCAGGTAAGGGTAAGTTTTTTATCTGGAAACGATTTAACCACTTATTATCGGCTGTTTCAAGCCAATTGCTTACTCGGTTGTTCGGCCTCCGGAGAGTAGATCATGGGAAGGTGCCAAAGCCATAGCCCTTTGGATTTCCGTCCTTCCTGACTGCCTAACAATTGCTAACTCGCTTCAGCGTACCCGTCTACTACTGGTGGATCGTGCCCTCCCTGATAACCCATGCAGCATATATCAAACTGTGATTCACGCACTTGTTTCTCGCTCTCACACACTCGTCGTTGAACTTGTGGTAAACTTGTTCCTTCAATGGTTTTTTCATGGTGTTAAACTTATTGCTAAACCAGACCAAAGGTTCGGTACTCGTGATCAAAAGTTACTTCTAAACGGTTTCATAAATAAAAGCATGGTGAGTTGTTTTCTCTCTCTCTCTTTACCCCAAACCCGCATCATGGGACGGTTCAAAAGGCAATCCATGTTCTGTCATGACCCCCTGTCTGGTCATGACTCCTTGGCGGACCATCCCTTAGAATCCCTAACTGTACCCGTACCGTTCTGCCCTGAAAACCCATGCAGATATATAAGTTCCTATAAAATATCGCTGGGCAATCCCCCCCCCTGCCAGAAGGCCAGTTCCAGTGGATTCACCTGGTCCGAGTCTCTTCACCGGTGGTGCCTATGTGGTCATGTTCATATATTATATATCCATACAGAAGACGTTTAACCTGCCTAAGGCCACGTGAACACTCTCTCTATCATCCGGAGATGCCACCTTTGCTTTACTGAAATTCCCATATGGATAGGCTTCTGGGTTGAATAGAGTGTCACTGATCCCACATAGGTGGGGAAGAGATCCGTGGGGCTAAAACCCACGACTGGAGCCACTACCTCTGGTTCAGTGTTCGTACAGTTTTGCAATTTTAGATATTATTTTCAATTATCATTACTCGAGAAGAGACAGGATCGAGTCATATTCATAATTGAAAATTTATTGGTGGGAAACTACCCATCAAAGAATAAATGTTTTATAATAATATATAATATCATTTTAGCCATTTATGCTTTAGTCTTGTTAACTTTTGTGACCAATTTCAATAGGCAAGATGTACGGCTGGGATTGCTAGGATAATTGGATTGCTTACTTGCTCGCTTTATTACTTGCCTGGAAACGCCCCAAAAAATTAACACCTTGGTTTTTGCTTGCTAGAACGACGAGATCACCCTAGGCTGAGATAAAGAAAACGAAGATGCTCGAACACGGACGGATCTTTAACCTTTAGGACCTCATTGATCATCTCAGCAGTTGCTTTTGCCGGGATAATAGTATGCCATTGGATATAACCCAACATCGGGGACTCAATGCCATGTGTTATCATATAGTTAAAATACAGGGGACAGCGGAGTTCGTGTTCAACTGGGTGGGGCATAATTTCTGAAGAAATATTCTCCCGAGCCCACGCCAGCCGGAAAAAGAGAAATGTGATCACTTCGGCTCTATCAAGCCTAAGGGCGATAGCGGAGGCCTCCCATGTCCAAGAGGATAAGAAGGAAAGGTTATTAGACATACTTCCTTATCTGGCTTCGGGATCATCGTATCCTAAACCCTACGGAAGGAGAGAGCTCGGAGATGCACAAATAGACACGCTCCATTGGTTAACACCAAAATTATTACAGCAGCAGTCCCTTGGAGACAATGGGTTGTGCTTATTGGGTGCACTGAATTCGCTATGGATATAGTAAGAGCCTTAGTATCTATTTTTTCATATATTTTTTTCCTCCCCCTCACTCCAGAGCTTTGAGGGGGCCGACGAAACAGAACTTTGGATCCTCGAGGGATGTTTCTCTTCATTATTGACAAAACCTTGGTCCAAAAATGATGAGAAGGGTATAACTTGGGGGCACCTCCAGAGTGGTGATGACGTAACCTTGCGATGGGAACCTCACATGCAATATACCTTTTAAAATAAGGGTTCTATACCCATTCTTTTTTTTATGCGAGGGTCCTCACCTTCCCTTGGTATTATTCATTTTTCGATTGAACTCTAGAATCTTAGTTACCAAATTTAGAGAGCACTCTCTTCGAGGGGCACTTGACTCTCACCGTCTCGTAGCCACAGTAGCTTCTTTCGCTCTTTCCTTAGCCGGGCAAATCAGGAAATGCCTTTGGTTTGGTAAACCAAAAGACAAGTGTTTATTGCAATATAAATTTGTTTCCTTCCCCTGGGAAAGGTGCCGCTGGGACATAACAGGATTCGTCGATCCAGAGTATTGTTTCGATCCGAGCGATCTTGCCTAAATAGCCAAACAAGGAGCTAAATAGTGATCCTATGGTTCCCGATACTGTTAAGTTCCCCCGTGTCTATTCGTTTTTTCCACCTAGTTATTACATTTTTATATATATGTCACTCTAGGATTAGATGGCTGCGACATAATCTGACCGTCAATGTAAATAAGCCAGGGATTGAAAATGAAAATTAATAATAAATAAAGAAAAATAAATAACTCATCGGTGTACTTCCTTCCTCGCAGGGCAACGTGTGAACTGTTTTTCGAGATGTCCGGGGTGTGTGCGTGGACGGGTTAACTAATTTTTATATACTCACTGGTGTTTCCAGATCTGTGCGATGTTGGGTACCCAGGGATCAAGGTCGATCGAAGGCAGGAGGGTCGAAGGTAAAACGGTGGCCAGTTTGTTTATCGGGTTATTCGCCGAAGCCATAAAGTTAATCGTTGTAAGTTGACAAGATATAAGGAGGTATAGAGAAATGATATATAAGGAGGTATGGAGAGAAGATATAAGTAAAGATAGACGGGCAGGAAGATCGATACGGAAAGGTATCAATCGAGAGAGAGAGAAGTAAGGCAGGTGGGTGGGGGAACCGTGGGCTGTTGGGAGCTGAGTTGTTGGATTTAGTCTTACTACTTTACTTAGATTGGAATAGCTTGGAATGGATTAACATTGCTATCACCTTGATATAATGCCTGCCTACTCAATTAAAGTTTGTATCACCTATTGCTACCAAACCCCCCCGCACCTTTGTGCTCTTCACCAACCTTTCACTACGTGCCTTATTTACCCAACAACCTTTGGTGGGTTGTTTCGTCAAGCCTCCCGTCCATATTTGTAAAGCCGCAAAGCCAGCAAGTAGCAAGACTAGCGAGGCGAGCCATTCAGTCGCCAATAACTCCATTGGATCAGCCCGTTTAATTAATGGTTGTAAGTAAAAAAGCGAAAACATAGAGGATGCGTAAGCAGGCTCGACCATAAGGGAGAGGAAATGGAACTAATTATCCATCCACCGGTTCACAGACTGACAAGAAGGCGTCATCGGTTCGAAAACAGACAAGAATACATCGCCACCTGGCATCAAGTAGCATCATAGAGTGATCAACACCTGTATGAGTACCAGCTGGCCTCGCTACGATTGCTTGCTTTTACTTGTTGCTGTTACTGGCTGATCATTACTAGCTTTTCGTTACTGCTGCTTACTTCAACTTATTGAAATAATTGTGAGAAAGGGGATGCTGCTGGTTCAAATGATGAGGCTGGTGTGGTAATACTTAAAATTATGATTGTTCAATTGGTGCTGATAAAGCTGGTGCTGTTTATGCTAGGATTGCTTCTTCAACTGCTTATGGAAATACTGGTTACACTGATGCTTCGACTGCTGCTGATGGTGGGGATGCTTAAAATGACCATCCATATTTGCACGCGGCCGACCCATTCCATTTAATGCGGGTTCTCCCCCTCAGACCCATCCAGCCAGCGATCCCAGCGAACAAGACCAGCCGTACCACGTATTTAATTAGCAAATTTACTACCCTTTTCACTCCCGATAGGTCTGATAAGTAGTCTTGCCCTTATGTCCTCTATTTTAGGGATTACCTTCTCGCTGGGAAGGTAAAACAAGAGGGAGCCACCAGGAGTAAATAATATAAGTAAAGATGGAATGAATAGGATCAACCGCCCACCTGATTCCTGTGCACGTCGTACTGTTAACACACTTAGAATTACAACCTTCCTGTGCATGTTTCTAACTGATAACGGTGGATCTAGAACGGCTGGTTAACGCACATAGATAATCATAACCCGCCTGCTTTATGGGCAGGGTGGATTGATAACAGGGAACACTGGGCTTGGTGCTATTGGGAAAGATCCAAAGTTTTTACTCTTTATTTATCTATTCCCACCCAACCGGGGGGAGCGCCGGAGCTCGTTACTCTGAAAGGAAATATTTTACTTTCTACAATAATAGCAATTTTGCTGCCTAACTATAACTACAATGTGGCTAAACTTATCAATTGCTTTATTTATTCAGCACCAGAGCTTCAAGTAATGGTTGCAAATGTAAAAAATAAGTTGTTCAATAAAGTGCCATAGTATTAAGCTCACTATGGTAAATATTTATTGTATAGTCCAATGATTGCAATCCAACTGGGCTCCGCTAACTATGAGTGGCACTGACCTTCAGTCACGTACTATTTGGCACGGACTAATAGGCACATATGGACTATTGGGCACGACCACCTCCTGGTCACGTAGAACTGGTGAGCACGGAATATGGGGCACGTACAACTCCGGGGTAGGCTATCATTCAACACAGACCCGGGATAAGGAATAAAGATGGAAAGTCCCCCTACCTCCTCACTTACCGCTACGAAACACTGGTTCCTACCTTAACTGGATGCTATGACGAATCTTATATATAATATTCACAATTTGAGGTTCATACGCCATCTTCAGGGAGGTCCCCTTAAATAGAAGGGGCTAGGGCCTAAAGCCAGGGAGACCAGATAGAGCTTTAAGTGAGGGAAGATTGATAGAGCCATTCTTAGAGCCATACAGGGGAGGGCAGGTAGCTATTTTGCTTAGAGCCATACAGGGGAGGGCAGGTAGCTATTTTGATCAAAGTGGTTTTAAAAGTTGTCAGTATGGGGAAAACCCCCATACTGACAACTCAGGTCAACTGAAAGATTCTCTCGTCAACAAGGGGGGCCAACGAAGCAAAGAAGAAGGAAAAGGGAGGGATAGTTACTGATACTCTTGCCCATCAAAGCTAGAGCGAGTTACTGACCCTCGCTTAAGACTGGAAGGATGGTGACTCCGTGAACCAGCTTTAGGTATACCGGAAAAAATACTTTATAGAAAAGCAGAAGATGTGGGGAAGGAGGGGCTATTAATAGCTGAATAGGTGGGGGTGCAGAATTAGGGGGGGATTTCTTTTTAGGTATGTCCCCATCCATGCATTAAGATGTTAA
>Ga0233342_1000269_pt1 | contig 16049 bp, 8 predicted proteins | sample GEONDECOMP273_FD_180706 | JGI IMG/M metagenome (GOLD analysis project Ga0233342, IMG submission 180706) | Leaf litter microbial communities from Shasta-Trinity National Forest, California, United States - GEON-DECOMP-273 | ecosystem: Environmental > Terrestrial > Plant litter > Unclassified...
GACCCTTGACCTCGAACTAGACCCAACCGTGGCCCTCGAAATAGACCTCGAAATAGAACCAACCATGGCCCTACACCTCGACCCTCTAACGCTACGGAACTGGAGTTCATACCTACCTAGAGAGGTGGTCACCAATAAGGAGGAAGGAAAGTACATGTCGAAGAAGGAAGGACCGGTTGAAGGACAAGGAAGGCGATCTTTCTTTTATAGACTTGCACCCCCGGACTAAGGAGCCGGGGTAGAACGAGTAAACTGGCATCCTCTGGGGCTCGCTACAAGGCTTGGCTTGATTGATAGTGACTGATTGATGAAATCGACGGCCAACATCTGCCGAGAGGGGCAGTACAACAGAAGGACACAGATACTCAGAGAGAGTTTGGGCCAACGGACGGACGAATAAAAGCCCTCTAACTACACCTCGATATATATTAAACCCTCGGAATCACTTACCAATACGGAAATCCTACCTCGATTTGATGGATGGATGATTCTTTTCTGTCTGTGAACCGATGCCGCCTTCTTTTCTTTATGTGAACAACCGATAGCCCATTTACTACCGGTCGTTAGTCTGCCGCTAGTCTATCCAGGGTTCGATGCACTCAATGTTGGTACTCGATGCTGCCGGCAGTCAATGCCAGGTGTAAGCCCAGTGGTCGCTGAGTTGAAGGACACGTTGATTTCGAAGAAGGACAAGTTACGTGGATTTTCTTTAAGACTTGCACCCTGGCGGGACTAAGGAGGGGTATACAGACAGGTATGTCTTCGAGTTAAACTGCCCACATAAACACTGGCTAAGAGGAAGGAGATGCAAGTTACCAACAGACAAGATATAAGATGTACCTGCTCAATCCAGACCCCGTTCAATCCATAACCGAGAGAGAACCCCCGGACGGGATGCGTTGTTAACCATGGATGGCTGCTATGTGTATGCAGTTAATGGATGGCTTATGTAAAGAGCTTATATGCGCTGTTACCGGCTTAAGTGAGTGGCTTCTGTTAACGGATCCTTATGGTAATGAAAATAGTGAAAGGTCGCGTATGGGGATGATAGAGAGTGAAACGTGGGCTATTTATATGGTAAATTAACTAATGAAAGATGACTTATGTAGGAGGAGGGAAGAGGATGAGGAACTCTACCAGAGCCAGTCTTACACGAGGGAGGGGCGAATGTGAATGGTTTATGTGAACGGCTTCCTTTTAATGGCTTCTATGCGCAGTTAATGAATGGCGTAGAACGGCTTCGTGCCAGGCCTATTTCAATTTTTCAATATGATAATATTCCCATTCCATATTGAAAATACTAAGATCTAGAGGTATAACTCTATAGATGGATTCTTTTCCCTTCTTCGAAATAATAATAGAGATCTACCTCTCCCTTTGGTCGAGCGACTACGTTCCTCAAATCCCTCAAAAAAGTGAATCTCCTATTGATTATATATATGAGATTCCATTATTTCGCACAGCGTGTACTTTAGCACTATATATTCTACGCTAGTATGAAAGAGATTATATATATAGTATATATAACACTGCTGTGTGTGTAGCGTATATGAATCTATTGTGTCTGGTCTACGGCTCATATTGTGTGATCCAAGGTGAGATTCCGGCAAGCGTTATCGATCATAATAAAAAATCCCATGTATTTTTATTCTGCGCTATGCGCAATTCCTGCTCTGCTGTGTGTTCATTCTCCCCCGGAGGGCATTATCGGGCGGATGTGAACCCCACTAACAAACCAACCGAACGTCCTAATGCTTTATGTAAGCCTGATGGATCTTAAACGTACTCATGCAGCAAGTGTGATGGATCTTCCACGTCCTCATGTTCCACGGATAGTCCTCATGTTCCACGGATAGTCCTCATGTTCCAGACCTTATGGCCAGGCCTCAAGTTCCAGGCCTTATGTTCGAGGGCATCCCGGAAAGACTCAACCGTAGAAAGGGAAGCCAATGTATATACTGTGTTCCGTACCATACAGGGAAGGGATGTAGAAACCATGTTCTGTACGTGGCCCTGGGTCTCTATGGGAAAGGAAGAAAAGTGTTCTTCGGCTATGGGGGTTAACATATGAAGGGTCAAGGGGAGATGCGTATGGATGGTTAACTGATGTAATCGGATAGAGAAAGCTTCCTGGGCGGTGAAAAAGAGAGTGTCATTTGTATATATCTATCCAGATCGGAAACATACCATATTGGGGAAAAGACCAGCATTTAAACATCACTCATAGCGAGAATCTCCCTCATTGCGTAAAAATACCTTGCCCGATGCGGACAAGCACCGTAGGACCTTTCCACAGATCGACAAAGCAGAACTCATACACCAGCCCCAGGTCGGCATTATAGGGCAATAAATTATCCCTCTCCTCCTCTCCCCTTGCTCAACGCCTACGGATTGGTCTCCTTCTTGATCCCAGGCCATGAATAAACCTCCCTGTCCAAGACGGCATTAAATAGTAGTAAGGCAGGGGCCGCTTCTTTAACAGTGCTGGATCTGCCTTCCGAGGTCGAATTTAGGCATGATCCCCCATAATAAGGCCAGTAGAAAGGCAAGAGAGGGAGGGAATTAAGCCAACCAGACCAGCCAGACAGAATCCAATCAGAATGCAGGCTACCGATAAACCTTTGGGGTAATCAGTAAAGGGGGCCTCTAGGAAAGTCTTTCCCAAGTCTCTTATTTTGCGAATGCCGGACTTTGTATCAAATAGCTCCGCCTTTCCCTAACTTGGGTGGGGCTTGCCATCAAATAAATATAGGCATCTTTCTTTTTGACTTTACTATAGCACCTTTCACTTTTCATTGGCTCTTCCTTGACGAAATGTGGGGTGGGGCTCTATCTTCAAGAGAAAAAACTCTTTATTGAAATAGTGGGATATACTTTGAAAGTCTATAGGTCTTCTCTTTATTATTATCTAGTTATTATATGATACGTCATTACTTAAAAGAGATACTTTGATATCAAATTCTATGGAGTTTGGTGGGGTAGTGCACGTCATTTTACTAAAGCATAATTACATATATAATAGGATAAGTCAGGCGAGGCACGAGCAGGGATATATATCCCGCTGGCAGCAGAGGTTATGGAAACACAGTCAGTTGCATTTGAATCGGTTGACTCAGAGTTCGTTGAGCTTTAATCCGTAGCCGCAGTGAGATAGACGGCTGCGGAGGCAGGCCCAACTTGAGTTTAGTATTATTGCCGCTCAGTAAGTGTGGGACAAATTCACTGGTACCTGCCACCAGAGGATCTGCATCTGGAACTCTAAGGGGTGCGACCTATGCCTTTCCTGCTACTCTCGCTGCTATCTTTGCTACTGCTTCTAGGTCTCAATCAGGAACTGCTCCTGTCTTTGCTACTGGCTATGCTCCTCCAAATGGGCAGGTTTAACTTGCTAAGTCCTGGCATACCAATTTGATCTCTATAACTCTCATTTATCCTAGAAAAAGCCCCAGAGAAAAAGCTTCTGGTCTCCACTTCCGCACCGCATATGATCTCACATCCCATATTTTGCATAGAGACATGGTTCCAGTCCTAACCATGCATGCTACTGTGGCAGCAGGTTTGCCAGCGCATCGATACGTTTACACTTGGATTCGCATGGATAAGTGTTCACCTAAGACCTATATGCAGTCATACCTAGAAAAAGATTAATAGATGATATTGGCATATCTAAGCTTTGCTAAAACCCCAGATAACTAATTTCCTTGTTGCCGCTCTGACGACTACTCTCTAACTGTTGCCTAGATTTGGCATATCGGAGTCCTGTACGGTATGGCCATGGAGACATTCTGGCCTAATAATTGGTAATCTATAGGCCTATGCCCTATAATCCAAGTGCTAGTAGCCTTGTGAAAGCCGCCATATTTACCTTGTCCATAACCAGTCCAATTGGTTCATATATGATGCGGGCCCCTGCAGAAGACCTCGTCATAGCGGCCATACGTACCTACAACTACAACCTCTTACTTTACTATACGAGCTGCTCACACCTCTACGTTGAAACTTGGACTAGCATCTCTATTTGTGCATATATTTGCTGAGCTCCAGCGAACTCTACTATAATTGGTTCCGGTGCCTACTAGCAGAGAATATATCTCTTACACATATTATGATGTAGCCATATAGACGTTTACTAGGTCCCTAGTTTTGACTATATGATGTTTCGCTGATAAACCCGAACAACTAGCTTACCTTATTGCAGCAGCCATATCCACTCTAGTTACTATATGATGTCACCATAGATACGTTGACCACTTGAACTGGCATATCTACATCTGCAATTCTATTAATTGCTCTATGGGGCCTAGTTGGACCTGGGATTCCGGAGGCTCCTCCTGGACCTACACCTGGAGTACCTAGAGTTGATGCCATACGGGGAAAATAGATGATATAGCCCTATATCTATCTAATTGTTCACATATGAGATTGAACCTTAGACCCAATCTGAGTAATTATCTTATTAGCTTTCTTATACGTAAATACTGTGACAAAGCACAGGAACGGTACGTTATCAGTTCCACTATGGATAATCTCATATATAAGGAAAGGAACGAAACCTATACCCGGGCGGTTGTATCAGTGCTTTATAAACCATCAGTTGGATACGTCCCAGGAGCATCTCCGCAACCTCAAAGAAAATCTCCGCATTTCCGCATCTACGCACCGCATCTCCGCATCGGGAGGCAGGGCAGAGAGCTTAGAGGGAGTGAGGCAGGGCAGTGAGAGCACAGAGGCAGGATTGCCCTTGCAACACCTACATAAGTGTGAGGTTGTAGGTAACACCCCATCGTCATCCCCCTAACTCCTTAACCATTCAAAGTTTCTGAAATAAAGTTCCCTTGCCCTAATCTCTATAGCCTTACCTTTGGGCAAGAAAGAAAGACTGAAAAGCTCTCATTCTAGGATATGTGGCACCAAACAAAACATAGGACATGACTAATAGTCTCTATTACTAATAGATCGATAGGGAGGAGTGGTAATTCCACACCACATTATCCTGTTCATACCCCATAGGGAGCTCTATAATAAGCTATAATCCCCCTAGGCTACTCCGCTGCTACTACTACAATGAATGGGAGAATAACCCATAGGGTAAGTTATCTATTTCATTACTCCATATTTTCACAATATAGATGGAGGATGTGGTGTTGTAAAACTACGTTGTTTCCGTGAGCTCTACTATTATATTAGTTAAAACCTGCTTTAGTCCATCCAACTACTAGCCTTAGAGTGTAAGTCCCATAGCACTTAATTAATAGGAACTATCTTAGTCCATGTATCACATTAAGTTCCATTGCCATTTCATGTACCATTATGGCTTCTTCATAGTAACGTAACAATTAATTAGTCGATCATAGTTGTTGAGAGCCAGTAGTCCTCAATAGACCGCGAGAGCCCATAGTTATAATGTACCAGTCCACCTGTTGACTCAGTGGACCGAGCAAAAGCACCAGCGGAGGCAGTGACAGGTAAAATGTTAGCAGAACCAGTTTGAAAGGGCACCCATTTACCTGGAATCAGTGATTGTGCCAGGTGATTACCTAGCTGCAGAGGCGGATGCAATGGGAAAGGCGGGAGTGACGCTAGCATTTGCTAAGGTATGCCATGGGTTCTGCCCCTGGATCCGTGGTTTAAGATGGGTTCTATTGGTAAACGGGCTATGGTTTTTTATATGGAATAAATGCTGCGAGGTAAACTGCCTTTGCCTCTGTTGTCTCTGTGTTTGCTGTGTTGGATAATAGTCAGTGAAACCAAACTGGTCACTTCTGGTGGGCACTCGTAACTTTAAGGGAGCCCAATATGTTATTAGTCCCCTTTGGCTAAACTTCACTTTTACTTGCTGCTTTACCAACCTCTCACTACGTTCCTCACTTAACCAACTTAGTGAGGGATGCCATTTCATGCTTTATCTTCAGTGTCATATTCTTGGACCGGTAGCCCACCTCACATTGAGTTTATCTCCAACGGACGAGACTATTCTGAATAACTCTATTATTGCTAGGATTTAGACCCTATTGTTGCTAGGATTTGCCTTCCCCTCCTTTGTCGGGAAAGAGCTCCGCACCTTATAAAATTGAGATTTCCGTATCTTTAGCAGAAGGAGACAGTAGCAGAAGTCTAAAAGCTTGGGACCAGGGAATTGGTTGAGCAACTAATCCAGCACAAAAAGACCAATAAGGCAAGTAAGAAGGCAAGTTATAAACCCGAAAATGTAATGGGGTATTCAATTTGTCACAACCTATTTTGAAAGTTCAAGATGAACCAACTTATCTGGAATCTAAAATGGAGATTCTTGTTCAGAAACTATACCCTTTGAGCTGAACGTTTCTCTATGCCAACTGGAGTCATTGAACTTGGACTCCTCTACGTGTGCATGCATATCTACTGATACTTGCATCCATAAGTTGTAACTTTCTGGATCGCCATAAAGACGTTTTAACATTTTATACCAGCCATATCTACTAACTTGTCCGTTGATTAACCACCTTTTTCCGAACCTCTCATCTTGGAACCCTAACCTGCAGACCTAGCCATAGCAGCTTGACCTATCTATAGATCAACAAAGAAATACGTTAACATATTATATTGCCATAGAGCAGTTTTCACATACTATCTCTACTCGCATATATATTAACATGCTATACTGGCTTTAACGTACTATACTGGTTTTTTTAGAGATTCTTGTTCATAAACCCTACTCCTTGGTCCATGTTTCTCTGGTATTCCCTTGCACCCAGGCCCACTTCCATAGCTGAGAGGAAGGAGAAGATAACTCCTCCCCAGCTCAACCAGAAGACAGACAGACATTGGAATCCGTGTTGGTTAATTAACGAGCATCTACATTAGTTAGAGTTGGAAGAACAACTACTATTGGAACTACAGATCAACAAATAAATACGTCGATATATGATGTCGCATCTAGACGTTTACCTTGTCCATTGTAACAAGTTCCATTACCTCTTCATTTGAATAGGAGGTCCTTAGACCCACCCCCATTTCCATAGTTGTTATATAGTCGATAGAGAGAATCACTATTAACTAGATAGAACCATTTCTTATGCACTTTTTGAAAATGAAAAAAATGATCATCACTCATAACTCACTCTAAGGATGCGCTCTGCTACTAAGGATGGATGCCCATTAACTGTCCAGAATAGCTAGATAAGGAACGCCTGCCTTTATATGGGTGGAACCCCTTTCTCTAGCATATAAGAGCTATGGATTCTGTGGTTTATAAGATTTGTAAATCAGTGGTTCCAGCTAGCCCCCTAACCAAGCCTCAAGTGATCAATGCGTATCTATGTCTATATACGATGCAGTCTCCTCGATTTGGATAGTGACGCAGAGTTAATTCCAATTCAATAGCCTATAGGTACCTTATGTAAGAGCTAGTTTTAAAGCCATAAGCAAAGGCAGGCAGGTGGAATAATATATTCTCTCCATGCATGGACCCAACCACAACTCCCACCTTTTCATTCACAATTCTGCCCCGCCTAAACCCAAGGTACGTTCCTTATAAGCATCTGTCCAAGTGAAAGGGAATAGAATAGCATAATCTTTTCCGGCAGCCCTGAGCGAACTAATTCCCCTAAAGTAGCGGATAGTGCATGAAAAGTGCATTAAAGGATAGATAATGGACTCTCGGAGTTACGAAGTTAGTGGACTTCTTATTTAGCCCTTATCCCAGACCTCCAGACTCGGGCTACACTTAAAGACGGGCTTAATACTATATCACGCACGTTATCGCGCACATCAGGGCTCATGCCTCAGCAGCCATCTTAATCCTGGGACGGACCTCAGAACAGATGACTCCGATAGGTTCGGCCCGCTATAGATGGAAGGATATAACATTTGCTCCCATGATGATGGATGAGGAGGACTGTGCTCAATACCCGCACGCAATCACCTTGCCTTACTACCCTCCTCAACTTATGACCTTGCCTTCCTGCCTCAACTTACCCTCCGAACTATAAACTAAGAATTGACCTCTATACTGCCTTTGGAATTCACTCTTCAATTTATGCCTCTTACCTCAGCCTTGAAAACCTATGCCTCTTACCTCTGACCTCGACTTACTTATTACCCTTGACTTATGGCCGATCCTTGACAGACTTACCCTATGATGATCGATACTCGCCTTACTACCCCTTGCCTTCCGCTTTTAGTTCGCCGTTGGAAGGTCGCAGACAGAACCCAAGTGTGTTAGTGAGGTGGGTTTACCTATACAGATTGGATTCTTACACAGATGGATTGCTGGCTTTATAGGAGCGGCCAAATGAAAGGGGACCGAATAAGTAAAGTCGTATGAGGTAGGTCACCGAGTCACGAACCACCAATACTACCGGACATTAGAAGTATGAGACTTCATTACTTACCTTAGTCTTAAGCTGTATAGTTCCCTATGAATGGACTAGCTATAGATAGATTTGCTTTTCCACGAACTCATTCTTATGCGTAACTTCTTTTCGTTCGGTAACAATCTATCCCGCTTCCAGCTTTAAGCTTCCGGCTAATTTCTTCCCTGACTATCGTTTGGTTACTACTTCTTTAAATGAGCTCATTATGTTGCACAGGTAACTTTGCTGCAGCCACCCAGATGGACTCCTTATGAGTGGTTGCATAAGTGGAAGCCTTCTATCTCAGCACTTCCGTATCTTTGGATCAGAGCCCTAGGTCCACTCACATTATCGAAGGCGAGATATGTCACCTGTCCATTAGAATCCTTGCAGGACGTAGGTTGGCTACAATGTGACTTTTAAGGGGTATCATCTCTATGATTCCACCTCTCACCAGGTGACTTAATATCGTGATGTTATCTTTGATGAACCTTTTCCTCGTGGTCCACCAGGCGAGAAAAGAGAAGTCCACGTTAAATCATACCCGCCCGTTCCACCATACGCGAGAGAGAATATAGAAGGAAGGACCCTTTCAATACAGACCCGAGAAAGAGAGTTACCCCATACCCCCCTACTTCTTCTGAGCTGCTAAGACGAACCTAATGCCTTCCTACTGGGTCTGAGCTCTTCTCCTGCTGATACGAAAAACTACTGGGTATTTGTTTCTTTTCTGTGTCGGCCTGTAAACTCGGGTTTCCCGGTGGGAAGAGCAAGCATACTACATATGTTTTCCGGTGCAGGTAAGATATTGTGTAACTCACTCACTCATAGTGTGGGTAAGAGAGCATACCATAGTGTGTAAAGCAGTAATGTGACAAGTTGTGAAGCTATCCGGTACCACCTGGGGTGATTTCTGTGGGTTCCCGGTTTAAGGGTGAGTTCAGTTGGCGCCCCGAAACCCTATAGTAAGGGGCAGGGGGTTCACTAGTTCTTGGTAAAATAAGGTACGAAGTCGCTTGTCCGCATCGGGCAAGGGCATCTTTTACCTTATGTAGCAGTAGTTTCGGTCCATACTGAACTTCAATGCATGCTCATACTTATGAATAAGATATTTGGGATGCTACAGCTTAAAAAGGGAAAAGTGAAACAGCGGATTTAGCAGACTTCAAGTGGAGTATTTGCAACTTCCTGCAGCAGTTTAACCACTACTAAGTGTTAAGCCAATCACTGCATGAAGAAGAAGCCATGATTGCATTCCACTTGTTGTTTATAGGACAAGTTAAAGACTATATGCGAGTAGGGACTACAGGCAAGTTCAAAACAAGTAAGTAGATGCTCCCAATAGAGATAGTGAAATACAAGTGAAACTTCGATATGCTCTGCTCATACATAACTAGATTACACAGGTACTAGCTTAGTCCATGCATTGCCGTTCCATGGAAACAAGCCTATTGGACGTAAGGGGCTTAGCCTATGCACTTGCACGAACTACGGGAAGAAGAAAGGGGGTTCCTTACAACAAATGGTTCCTGACACAACAAGCAACATGGATTCCTGACGAGGAGTTAGCGGACTTAGATATATGGCATCCAGCCTGTAATAGAGAAACTTCCTTAAATGGACTTAAGGTGTTCACATGGGTTCACTTACAGATTGGTCGAGCATGACATCCTGCCACGAGGTAAACGTCCGTAAATGGCCATGTTCCGTAAACAGAAAATACACTTTAATTACCCAGATGAGAGATATTACATCTGACTCAATAAAAACTCGTTTTTCACCATAATGGGAATGAAATGAAATTCAATTTATGTTGTACCATGATTTTGAGAAGCAAGAGAATCAGATGAGACAATTGACAATAAAGTTTCATTTCTCTATTCCGGTATAAGATTTGAAAGGACCTGCAGAAGTCGTTCACTGCATGCCCCATTAGAACTTGCATGGAGGGCTCTATTGTGCCGTTGTTCTTAGACCTGCCATAGCGAATTAGAAGGTTGTGCAGTTGTCAACAGCACTAGGTAAACTTAATAAAAAAGTGCGAAGCCGTCCTTCCGAGGGCAAGGCATGTTCCCCATTAGGTTCCCTCCCAACCAAGAATGAAAAGAAATCACGTGTACAGGCTGTGTGGATATGCTCAATACAGGTGTTTTGTTGTATTTTGTTGTAATAGAACATAATGGTAATACTAGTATAAGCTATGTAAGTAATTAGGTCAACTAGCTTATTTAGCTAAGCTCCTATCTATTACTAAGAGGAAACAAAGCTTTTTCGTGAAAAGTCAACATGGCAATATGGGACTATGACTGATCCATAACTAGAACTAGCTCATAACAATATGTAACTAGTATAAAATAGAACCACTTCATATTTCTCACGATTACCTTATCCATGTTCTGCTTATAACTAAGAATGATAATTATATCAAACTCACACAATGAACCTTTGGTATTACTTATACTTATACATTTAATGGAAACTGCTTAGCTTATCTCTGTAATCTTGACATGGAGTTAAAGACTATAACTCGAAAATACTAGCAATGTGTCATATGTCAATGTATACACTAAGTTTTCACACCATGTAGTATTGTGTGAAAGCTCATGTATTATCCATATTCAATCTAATAAGGGTAATTAACCTATTAATTCCAACAACCTAACAGAGCATTTGAGTGAGAGTAGTAAAAGGGTAAAAGGTATCAGCCGGCGAGCCTAGGCTAAGGCTAAAAGGCAATAGATTCCATCCAGCCTGTAATTTTTCAATGAAATGAAATGACATTTTTTTAAAGAATACAATCCCTTGCCCTCAGAAGCGCAAGACCTCCGGACCTTTTTATTCCCCCAATTTGTGTTTCTACGGAGGAATGAGTAAGAATAACATAGCTAATTTTCTTATGTATGTTCGTGGGATATTGGGAATAAAATATGTGTATCGTCGCAGCTCTCTCTAAATGCACCAGTTTATCGTCGCTATCGGGAGCATTCAGTGTTATCGTGGGTTTCAGCGGTATCGTTCCTAATGCGGGGCGTATGCGGTAGTGGTCATTATAATGGGGGCATATGTAGCGGTAGTGGCGGTAAGGGGGGAGCACCGACCTGCCTAGTTGGAACAATCTTTGAACGATCGCCAGATTAAAGAGATTGCCCATGTTCCCAACAGATGAGATTGAGCCATTGGGGCATGCTTGTTTACTTACGAGCATATCGATATTGATTGGATTGATTGCCTACCAGATTCGGCATTGAAAACATTATAAATATATGATATTGCATATCTACGTTATACTCGATCTCTACCAATAATTGATATAAATATTATCTCACATCTCTAGTTGGTTAAATTTGATTGTAAGGAGTCATTTCCAATTATACCCAACCGGTCATAGTCAGTCATAGCAGCCATACCTAATCTCTCTTACCTTTACCGCTACATAACCATGCATGGGAATATTCCTACCTAACAACTGAACGCTACAGAACAATGGGAATGTTTCTACACCTGGACTGGTTTTTTTTCAATTTGCTTTTTCTATTTTGATCTGGTGGTATCCTTAAAACCCATCTGTGAAAGGGTAGGCCTCTTGTTTTTCTACAACTTCATATGTAAATGGTGTAGTAAAGGGGTCATGTAGACATGCATCATTCAGCTTCCTCAAGTCTATACATATTAGGATTCCTCCTGTATTTTTATCCTGTATCATCATGGGACTTATCCACTCAGATTCCTATACAGGCTCAATTATCCTTGCTTCCAACATTCTGTAAATTTCTGCTTTTACTTTGTCCTTGTACTTTGGGTTGAATCTGTGAGGTTTCTGCTTGCTAGGCTTCGCTCCAGGCTTCAAGGGGATTCTCCTTTCTCCTAATTATCCCACTACTCCTTGTCTTAACAAGGACAAGCACCGTAGGACCTTACCTTTCACCGGCACAGTAAGGTGCATAGCTCTTTCCCGACAAAGGAGGGGAAGGACCTTACTGCCTTAAAGGATCTTACCTTTACACCGGCCGGCACAAGACCTTACCTCCTGACTGCTCCAGGGTTGACCCAGTCAGGACCGCAGGCCTAGCGCTAGCGTCCTGCCAATAAGTTACGATAGGGAAAGCACGTACGCTCTTTGCCCTCCTTTAAGTGCCAAGAGAAAGACAATAGAGAAGAGTTCCATTAGTCCAAGAGTACTTAGCTAGTCATGACCTGAGGCTCCTCACTCACGCTCTTAGGCACGAGATAAAGAAAAGGCAGTTTAGTAAACTAATTAGATGGCTCCTCACTCACGACCGGTAGGCAAGGCTCCTTCCAATCAAAATATCCAATAGTATACTTACCGCTCTTAGGTCATGCTCCGAGAATGGGCTAATGAATCCTCCTTATCGTTGGCAAGCATCCATCCGAGCTTCCCTTCCCGCTTCGCGTCCCCTTGCGGGCTTCTGTAGTTCCGTGCCTTCCTTCCATACCGCAAACGTACCTATGAATGGTGGCTCCTCCGTCCATCCCTTACCGCCTGACCGCTGGTCCATCGGTTTAGTGCCATTCCTTCTCGTCTCGTACCAGCTTCTTCGTCCCGCAATGGTTCAAGAGCCAGCTACGCACCGAGCTACGTACTAATACAATGAACTAAAAAGTGCCTTCAGTGCTTGGGTAGAATTAATAAGGGTGAGTTATAAACCGCGTCAAAGATGGCTCCCTTTTCATGTTCATGCGCTGTCTCGCCACTTTCACCCTTCGAAGGTACCCCCCCTTATCGAGCTTTTTTCTATAGAGATATGCTTAAAACCCAATTGATCAGCTAACAAGTAAAGGTGTACCAGGGACGGAGTTGCTCGACCAAAGGGAGAGGGTCGACCAAAGGGAGAGGATAACAGGATTTCATTGAGCATAGCAAGCCAACCCTAAACCTCGAGCCCTGAGCAGATTGAACTGCCGCCCCCCTTAGCATTTAAGCCGGCCCCTCCCTCTATAAATGGGCGTAACTCACTCATCAGCTCCCCTTTATTTAACCCCCCTTAATTCCAAGTCCTGACTTCTTGGCAAACTCATAAATAATAAAGCTTACACAACTATCGCACTTGACAGACCCGAGGTTAATACGGGAAGGGGAGACTAGGATTATTTGATAAACTTAAGCCTTTCACCATCATCCAGAAGCCTTTTGAGAAAAGTCCAAAATATCCTTGCCCGATGCGGACAAGCACCGTAGGACCTTATCCTTTATGTTTTCCGTCTTTGCCGAGCTTTTGACTATCTTACCCTATGATTTTATATCTAGAATCTATAATAAGAAATCATCTCAGTTGGACCGGAGTTGTCAGAGAAATCAGGACCCTAAAGTCAGGCAGGTACGTAAAGTCCTCGAATTTAAGGTGGGGAACGTTATATAACTAGCTGGGCGGGATGGTAAATTCAGAAGTGCAAAGGTGGCCTATGAAGGGCAAGTCATCATATGTGGTGGTCTAAAAAGCATGCTATATACCTGCAGAACATAGCTATGCACCTGCCTTGTTACAAAGACCGGTTGGGTGGGAATAGATAAGAAGAGGAGGCTACGGGAAAGAGCTAAACGCACCTGTCTTGAAACCTTGAAACTAATAAGTAGGCGATATGGTAAATTCTCCAGCATAAAGGTGGCCTATCCAATGGATCTTTATCATAAGGAACTGGGTAATAATATTGTATACAAAGAGATTTATATTTATATTTATATACGATATTATGTTTGCCTTATTACTGTAAGGCGTACCATATTGAAAGACATAACTCCAACTCCTTACTTTGCGAAGTCTTTACCGAACGTCTTGTCCCATTTCGGTAACTAGAGAGAGAATTTGGAGTGGGTGGAAAATTGAATTTATTATATATATGCTATTACGCATATGTATGGTTTCTTTTGAAGGGTTATCCCTTTCCTTACTATAGGGTTATGTCTTTCAGTTAGGGCCCTAATTAGATGGGTGGCTCCTAAGTGTCCTAACGTAAGGTGATAGCCTCTGCTGCTAAATAGGTAGAGTAAGTAGGGGAGTAGGTAGCTAATAAAAGGTATGGTAAGCAGCTGTCCTTCCGTTGCTTGGCAAGCTATATAGAATGGGTAAGTAAGGTGCTAATAATTGGTACGCACTGCCCGCCGGGTTCTATTTGTTGGTTTGAATGGCCGATGTAAAAGGTGTACTCTGGCGGCATAGAAGGCACATCATAATTAGGTGTACTGCCGCTGCAGGAGAAAGTATCAAGAATATATGAGGCTCGGTAGCGTAAATAAGTATTGTGGAGGAGGGATGTTTTCTTTCTTGGTAGATAGCCATTAAGAACTTATTGCTTACCAAACATGGGTAAATCAAAGTTATACATACTGGGAGATGGAGGTAGGTCCAGTGTAAAGAATATAGGTTGGGCGGGCACTTCGAACAGGATGAGAAATCCCTCTCCCTTTGGTCGAGCAACTCCGGTTGGGTGGGAATAGATAAATAAAACTATGCCGACTTGAAAGAGACTTTCTGTTGAACAGCTAAGTCAGCTAAAGCCCTTCTTGATGAAAAACAGCCAGACAATGCTAAATGAGGAGCCATTGTTCCTCCACCTTCCTGTAACTCTATGCTATGGAAATAAAAGATGATGTACTAATAAGATGGGGCCTTTGGAAACGCTATTCTTAACGTAATGAAGTCTCCTTTTAGTTGAGCGACTCCGTCCCTTGAAAAGCTACCTATTAAGATGATAAGGCCCTTGTAAGGCTCATTTATCTGAGGCAAGGTAATATAAGGTGATATAAGCTTACCAATAATAGAACAATAATCAGAGTAATAAGAAGAACCCTAATTAACAGTAACTATGAGCAAATCACATGGAGATTGAATACGGATAAAGGGGTATAGTGAACCTATATGGTGATTATTACTTATAGCTCTAAGCTTGGAATCACATAGATAAGCTATCTATACAAGCACGTACTCTCATCACTATGATGTTTCCATAATGAATAAGAGCCCATACATGGTATTAGCTGATTCATACGTTTTACCAGCTTTATGATGTATGTGTAATGATGATATAACCATAATGAACACACTGGAATCATAGGAGCTTTAACTGCTTACCTTATATCGAATAGAGTAAGCTATCCCTAATATTGAACTAGTCTTGATTACAAGCTTACTGTGATAAGAGCTACTGTAAAAGGGTAAGTAACACCCAACTAATCTGACTCGAGTACTATTCCCTATGAATCATAAGTAACATATACGTAATAAGTACAGCATAACTAAGTACTAATAGTGATAACCTTTATATGAGTATAACCCATGGTATTAGTAAGCAATGAATCAACAAAGCTCATTACACTAAGCATAACAGTAATCATCGTTGTCAAATTTTTTCTTATTCAAAACTCATTTTGAGTACCGGGGATGACCGATAATGCCCCGGACCCCCTTAACGAAGAAAGTTTTATCTCAAATAAAATGTCGAATGATAAGATTGAAAAAGATGCTGGTGCCACCCAAACGTAGTGCCTGCCCCAAGCCAAGTGGACCATCGATCGATCAATAACTAAATAAATCTAGCAGATCCCGCCTGCCAGCCATGTCTTCTTTCCTCCAGCTGTGATTTGACCATAAAGCCAGCGTGCAATCTAGCCAGCCGTGTTTTTCATTTTTGTCCAAGCCGCAGTGACATAAGCAAGTTATAATAAAGTAATAAGAGCAAGCAGCTGGTTCCCCCTATTGT
>Ga0233342_1000271_pt1 | contig 15967 bp, 12 predicted proteins | sample GEONDECOMP273_FD_180706 | JGI IMG/M metagenome (GOLD analysis project Ga0233342, IMG submission 180706) | Leaf litter microbial communities from Shasta-Trinity National Forest, California, United States - GEON-DECOMP-273 | ecosystem: Environmental > Terrestrial > Plant litter > Unclassified...
CATACCGGCCAGCAGCATCAGCATAAGCATCATATTCCAATCAGTATCCGTTCACCTAACTCACTCTGTGTCGGGATGGGGTAATTATTAACTATATATGCTTTACGTAGTCACTTCACTTCTATGCGGATTATAGCGAATTATATTTTACCATAGACATTGACTATGACGATTGGGTATTGGCTACAGGATATAAGCTACCGGGTATCGGGCACTTACTGTTGCTGCTTATGGCTATGTCTGTTGAATCATCAATATTACTGGGTACTTTTACTAGGGACTATGAAACTTGGCATGTAATAGTACCTGCATTTGTTAGATCGCCTCCTGGCATCAACCTATCTATTTATAATAAGGATTCTCTCTCTATAATGACTAGATTAATACTAGTAGTTCATCAGCTTTTGTTCTTTATTTAAACGATTTAAGCTTTAGCTAAGCTAACTCTATCTATAGTAAGTAGTTCCAATAGTTGTTCATCATAAATTCTCTTTATCATTCTTTCTAGTTCTGATTGTCTCAATCTTGAGTCCAGTTAAACTAGCTTTCTTTAAACTTGCCTTTCTCTAACCTTCTGAGTTTCAATCTCCCTCTATAGTAGTTCAACTTGAGTCCTTATTTAAAACTCTAACTACTTTTAACTAACTCTAAAAACTCTTGGTAATGCAATAGAATCTCATCAATCAATCAATCAATTTCTCTCTATCTCCTCTCCAGCCCAACCCGGCCGAGTATAGGATCCAAGCGCCTATTATCCCCGAAAAAGATTGGGTTTGACCTCCCAAAAGAGATGAAGGAATCATTGTTGAACAGAGGACATTGCAACCGATTCAGCAGATCAAAGGAAGCGAGGCAGAGGAGTTTGAAGTGAATCAGAAATAGTAACTAGCTTGTGATCCAACCCGCCATAGAGTGATATATAGAATGATATATGAAGGTAGGTTCGCCAGGACTGTCACGTTCGTCGAGAGATATGTTAGTGCACTTATTCTAAAAATGGGAAGTAAATGCCCAATTCCAGTTAACGAATATAAGAATTTCCCGGAAGCTAGTTCCAATCTGGGGTCCAATGGTTAGTGCCTTAAATTCTGCAAGGAGTGATCCCCTCACTCCATGTCGTGGTATAGTTACGCTCAGCATTAGATAGATTCCTATTAGCAAAATAGACAGGACGATCCATCTTTCCTTCCCCTAGCTGAGCCAATACTGCTCCCAGCGTTATTCCTGATGCATTAACATGAACAAAAGTTGTAGCTTCCAATCTAGGATAGGATCAGGGCACTTACTAATCTTTCCTTCAAGTTATCCAGAGTATATTGGTAGAAAAAATACCGGATAATCCCTTCCCCTCGTGCCTCGGGAAAGTCCCTCTCCTTCCTTCCCCTCCTTTGTCGGGAAAGAGCGTAGCACCTTTGTGAGCAGTTTTTTTTAGGTTGCTCGCCATTTAGTGTACACTACCTGTTTTATTAGGTAATCATACTAGGCCATGTTGTTACTGTTATCCTAATCATCATAGTAAAATACGACCTCGTATCAACCCTTTAATGTCAGTACAGGTACTAGTATTTCCATTACTATCCCATGTTTATACAAGTAGTATAAGCATTCCAGCTAACTCGATTCAATGGATACTGTTATTCCCTTTACTTATTCTTATATCACTTGTTATTTAATATATGCTCTATTTGTTCCATAGCTAATGACCAGTCTCAGAACCATTGTGTCCACTAATCCAAGTAAGCTTAATGGTGTAATGATTAAAGCTGATTACTTATGATGGAAAGGGTGTACTATTCCCATAACATGACTTATTGAATCTATAACAGGTATAAGCTTGTAAGTAGTTTCAGTGCTGCTTGCTCAGTAATCATAGATAAGCACACAGTACAAGTTATGTTACTGAATACATGTCATTACTACTATATAGGTAATTACATAGGATAGACCATCGATGCTTACTCATATGGCTAAGCTCGTACTCTGCTTTCATTGTACTCACCTGAATGGAGTAACACCATTGAAAGCTGCTTGATTACTATGTTTGATACGTTCATTGTTCTAGCTAGAGATCACCTTGTTATGATAAGTAGTAGCTATACTTCATTAATTAGGTAGAATACATGATATGACGTATGAATATTGAAAGAGTAACTATGTGTAAAGATTCAAATAAGCGTAATTAGTACAAGCTATAAGGTTAACTAGTACGAGTAAATCAGCTGAATACCCTATCTAAGCTTCATTAACCTGTTGGATCATAGTGATCAGAACTAACTCAATTGTATATACTGATAGTGCTTAGCTAACACGATCAATACGAGGTAAACAGTTAGGAATCACAGTTTCAATGATCTTACTTGATTACTAGTAATAAGGCTTTAACATTATAGCTTACTAGAACTGTTGTAGATCTCCTTGTTATATCACTATTACTGCTTAACTATTTGTAGATGTCTATGGTTCTTATTATGCTTTATTTGTAAGATCAGTATAATGATCATAACTAGTATAAACATGGTATCATAACTAAGCTCATATAAGCTCTATATTGCATAACTAGTCTAAGCTAACAGTACAACTAACCTTTATACTCTAAAGGGTGAAGTAAGTCCATTGAATGCCGAGAGCTTAACAGGATAGGTTACAGTTAAGTAGTACACATATGAGTTAACACACTTGATCTATGTCGTACCCTTTTTTAGCTTAGGTAAGTAGAACCCATTACATTTGTATACGTAACCACTATAATTACCTTTCAATTCCAGATAGTTTTATGTTGAAGCTCGAAACCTTTACGTGTTGTTGCTTAGTATGGAAGAGTTGCTTGTATTATAAATATAGACGTGTAGACATAATTAATTAATACCATTGCTTGGGAATACTTACACCTTATGCTTGAGCTTGATAAGATAGGTTGTATAAGCTTTACTGCTTATTACTTGTAGTTAACCACATGAGCTCTTTCCCATAATAGAGTACATATACAAATACTGATACTAATACCTAGAGCTTAACTATGATGCCCAGTGTTACTAGTTTAACATAATGATAGCTATACTTATCACACTAATGGCACTCATACTAACTTAGTGGCATAAGAGCTTCCGTAATCACGAGCTCATACATGTTGAAACAGAGTTGAACTGACCTAGTAGGTAATGAATACGGGTAACCTCTGTACTCATTATGACCTTTATCCAGCTTTATCAATGGTGTTCATAGTAGCAGTTGAAGAATGAAATGCAAGCTCCGCGATAAGTAATGTAAAGAACGCCGGAATGAATTGATTGGCCTTCTATCCCCCATTCAAGGTTTCACTTACCTGTCGATCGCGCAAACGGTGAGAAAGAATGCTGGAATGGGCCGGATGAGTTGATTGCCCCAGGAATGGGCCGGATGAGTTAATTCCTCCCCTTAAATATGCAAACTCGGGTGAGCTAAACCTGGATTGACATTATATAACCTTCATTAATATGAATTCAGGTGAATCCGAGGGACGTAGTTGCTCGACCAAAGGGAGAGGGCCTACCTTTATTAAATAATAAATTATCTTACAAAGTTCCTTGATCCTGTTGCTTTAGAACCTTTCAGGTGATTAAAACCCATCTTAATTAATGCGGCTACCTAGTAATCGGATATAGGGCTCCCGAATGAAACAGCACTGCCCATAATCTCAACTATATTGATCGGTGAGTGGGCAATCGATATAGTGCCTCACCCTCCTCCAAATAGGCTGTTGCCATCTCTATATCTATTGGTGGCAGAAACAGTGCCTCCCGCCCATCCCAGATGCCTGCTCCCCAGGGCAATCGACTGATGTAGGTAGTTCAAAATTGAGCTTCGGCCTTGGCGCCATGATTGAAACAAATGACTAATGCATAAATTGAAGTGAAAAGCCCGCCCAGTCCCATTTCAATAGGTGGTGTGATCCCCTCTTTAGCACCTCCATTCTCTCAAGAAAACGACCCTGTTTAATCCATATGTGCTTAGCTTGAGCTCAGAATAAGCTAATACTAAGCCCTACTATCTGTGCTTAGCCGGAGCTGTAGTGCCGAGACTCTACCTATGTAGTGCGAGTTAAAAAGGTCTACCATTCTTTTACAAAGAGAAATAGGCCGGTTTACCTCCCTCTCCATGGGTTTCAATGTGTTAAAAAGAAAGAAATAAGAACTACTTATAAAGAGCTATAGCGAAGAAGCTTTTTGTTGTCTCCTTTGCAATCCTAACCTTTTACCGTTTTTATGAATAAGCCAGCCCCACAGGAAGAGGAAGGATAATAATTTGCCTCATAAGCTATTCTCCATATTGGTTTCAATGTGCCCATCCATTGAAAAATACATAGAAATAAGAACTCTTCTAACATCTATTCCAAATTGCCAAAAAGACCAGAGATAAGAAGTTCTTCCATAGCCGAAAGGAACTAGTTTCGCTAGTTGATGCCACCAGGAGGTGGGTGATCCAACAAATGCCGGTACTACATGCCAAGTTTTAATGACAGGTTCAAATGCATTCTTTCTTGAGTAGTAGTCCCCACAGCAGTGTGAGGTTGTAGAGATAGCACCATCATAGAGCTCTAGCGAAGAAGCTGTAGGTTTTCTCTTCTCCTTTTAATAGTATAAGAAGACCTTGGAAACCTAACCTGTGCAGGCCTTGCCATAGCAGCCGAACCTATTACTATTACTACAACCTATTCCAAAGACCCATGCCAACCACGCGAGCTCTCAAATTTCCTTTGACGTTTTCTTTATTCACTACGAACCCAACCAGCATGGCTAGGATAGATGGCTACTTGATCAGAATCAGACCAAGGAGGGGCGGATGGAACGATCGGGAATTGAAAGAAATGCTCTCATGAAGCCACTTGCTTAAAATGCACGTTCGAGACCCCGGTGGATAATATTACTCGAACCATTACAACGACGCGGTTGATAGCTCTTAAATCGCTTTTATGACGCTTTGACTCTTTCCACAAAGAACTCCACCAGCATGGCTAGTCTCAATTGCTGCTTGATCAGACCAGGGAAGGCAGGCGTACAGTAGCCACAGACTTTATGGTAACATGCATGCTCCTGTGGGATGGGGACCGAGAGAGAGGGGGGTTTACTTTACCTGCTATCTTGAACTGGTTTCACTGTGCCGGATTACTTGCTTGGGATTATGCTACATCAGACAACCTCGTGGAATGAATGGACAGACTTCGATACAAGGCACGGAGTGCTATCCAACCTATTTATTACCTTATCTTATAAGGCACCGGATAGGATGGGTGGGTGTATGAGACCTTTTACCTTAGAGGCAGGTCTAGACTCGGCACGAACTGCCTACCAGATGCCTTACATTAGAATAGCTTTTACCTTACCTTCTTTAGACACCCGAACCCTTTGAACAACAACCCTAACCCAGGAATACTTAAGTTGGCAGGAACATGAAACACTCCCCTTGTTTCTTACCTGCCTGCACGAACTAGTAGACCTGGAGCCAGATACCAGGAATCACGTAGCTAGCCTAGTTAGTCACTCGAATCTATATATACCAGCAGCTTATGAGATGGATGGATCATCGACTTACCCTTACTTAGATTTATTATGCCAGACACCTAGCACCATGGGGGGAGTCCCTTTACCAACCCCTTCTTCAACCCAGGAAGGAAGGCCAGATCTGGACCAGTAGGGAACAGTATCAGAATCAGAATCAGAAGACCTTCCCCTCCTTTGTCGGGAAAGAGCTCCGCACCTTTTTTTATGATAGATTTATTGGAGCATGGGGCATGTTCTCCCACCATGATGAGGTTCCATTATAATTTGTGACATACATCTATGTAGATTTTTTGTTGCACATGGAGCCCGACTACACATCACACCATCACGATTTTATGGTCCTGGTAAGGGATGTAGTTATAACCATCCTGGGGCTCTCGCTGTAATACTACCTCCTCCGAGATTGGTACCATTGTCTTAGAGAAGTATAGTTTGACTCTAGGAGTTAAGCCATCACAACATGGAGTTTAGGTGTGGTATGCGATGGCGGACACCATGCACACTGCGTTGGGAAGTGTTACAGTTGCTTTAGCTGGGGAGATATATAGACCACCCCCATATGGCGAGAGCCCGATTGGTACTATACCATCGATGAAACACTTGCATTGTTGCCACCTAAGTAGTTATTATAGTATACTATCAGTGTACAGGATGCATATCTCCAATTGTACGATAGATACAGGACAGCTCCTAGAGGCGAGGTATAGCTTTTTACATTATAGTATGCTGAAATTATCTTGATTAGCCATCAATTGATCATCTTGATACATGTGGAATCAACACAATAAGTAGTATTCTTTTGTTTTTATAACATGCAGACGTAATCATTACTGGATGAGATTTACAATAGTGAATCATTGGTTTCTCATCCACATGCAACAGATAGAGGAGACCCGGTTAGTTTATGATTTCATTCTAAAAGTTTCAATTGGTATAAATTCATATGTATGTGCTTACATATTAATAATTGTTTATTTCGTCTTTTCTTCACATGGATAGAAGCAAGGATTTTGCTAATGGCCTTGAGCCCCTGTCTGAGGTTGGGCACATATCCGAGCCCGAGTCTCCACTTACAATCCAGGCCTCCTTAGTCAATGAGGTACAATTCGTGCCTCAATTCAATCAAATCCAATTTCAATGCATCAATTTTTGAAAGATTATAGTACATGTATTTACTAATTTGAGTGTTTACATTTTGGGAATAGCATGTCATTTTGGAACCGAGTGTGTATGAGTCTTGGGAATTGGGCCAAGACCCTAGAAAGGAACCGGTGTAGAAATTGTTGCCCGAGAAAGCCTATCCTGGTGAATTGATTGTTACAATGCCTCCTTCTGGAGAAGCGCGCATGCAGGAAGGAAGCGCACAGCAGAAAATGAAAGTGAATGGTGGGAAGGAAATTAGAAAACGAGCAGGGAGTCTGATGAAGTATGTCCCTTTTCTACAGGAAAGAAAGAGGTACGAGGGAATGGTTTCACTTTTCCACATTTTAATAGTAGGACCAGTCATAGTACCTCGGCATAGCCCCCATCATAGCCAGCAGGTAATAATCATAGTTGCCTGAAGGGGGTCCAATTGCCACTCACCAGTTGTCATACATAGCCCGAAAATCAGAGTTGATAGCCAGTTGCCAGTAGCCATAGCCAGTCCAGTTGTCATAGTCAGTCTCTCTCATAGTCATAAGGTGTATAGCCAAAAGGGTCATAAGCAGCCTTAAGGTAATGCATAGAAGCGCATGCATCACCAATAATAACACAAGCAGCTTCAATAGCAGCAAAGGAAGTATCAGTGCCCATTCCAGATCCAATTGATTCACTACCAACGGATCGAGACCCAGTCCTTGGTGCAGTAGACCATGATCGTTGGTTCAAGATCAACCACAGCGATATATAAGTTATACACGGAAGGATCTAAAATTGACACTCGAACAGGAAAGGATGCTACAGGCTATAATTGGAGCTTTAACTACTACATCTCGAACTGCTGCTTGAACTTTAATCGGGTGTCTAACCACTGCTTCTTCCATAAACTTATTACCTAAAGAGGCTTCCCTTGCTTATTCCCGTGGTGCTGAAACTGCTATAGGGACTCGAACTGACACTCGATCTATAAATGAATCCGCGCACTCGTGTTCCATTGCTGCTCGATCTCGAATTGGCTTTTTAATTAAGATAGATGCGGGGCGAGGTAATGGCTTTGCCTCTGATGATGGATTTGAATAAGCAAGGTAAACGTTAGGATCTTTTACTAGGACTGGAGAAGCTTCAACGAGTGTTTCTTCAACGGACTCTGCATCATAGGATGGAACTGGCCCTAGCACTGGTTCTAGCGCTGGATATGGATCCGATCGAGACAAGGATGCAGCAGGAGTTCAAGTACCAATTCTTTCCGTTCGAAAGCCCCTTCTATGATTGTGTTACAGTTGATTCCGTTTCAGTTTACCCGGTGCCGAGAGCAGAGCTAGTATCCTCGGCGGGCGCAGATACAGATACAGGTATAGATTCATAGCGAGCAGAGGCAGCAGGAGAAGTAACGGACTTAGTTCCGGGGGTGACCCCAAAACCACAACATAATAGTTCAGGACTGCTGATCCAGTTGATCCCGTAGTTTATGCAGTGGCAAAGCTGGAACTAGATCGAGATGAAGATAAAGATGCAGAAGCAAGAGCAGGAGCCACATATCTTAATACAATAACTGGAGACTATAGGCAGACTTCGGATAATGGCTACCTTATCGTATGGTTTGGTAAATATTAAGCACAGCGTGTTTCCTACGTGTGTCTCCTACCCGACCTATTCACAACGACTGCGGGGTGATGGTCCTAGTGATGCTCCTGTTGGCAAGGATGCTGACTCGACATGCTGTTTGAATTGCTGAATATGCTGGCTCTCTGCTCGCTTTGATGCTCGCTCCTCTGCTACTGATGCTACCAACGTTTCTGCTGGTGAGGATGCTGCTTCCACTGGACCTGGATATGCTTTTGGATTTTCAATTGCTGGATTAACTGGTTTCACTTCTAGGTAAACTGGTTCAACAAAGTCAACAACTGGTTCTGCTAATGGATATGCTCGAACAGGTAAATCAGCAGCTTCATCAACCAAATAATATACTGATGCACCTGCTGTCCTTGCTACGGGTGGCAGTGGATCTACTGGAAATGCTAAAGGCTATGCGTCTGGATCTCGCTTTCGATCACAAAGGTGTTGATTCGGGTGATGAAGTTAAAGACCTTGAACCTGTTGTATTATAACCAGCACCAGTTCCTGTCGTTTACCTTTAACCAGCACCACTAGCACTAGTATATCCAGCACCACCAGTAGCATAAGCAAAGACATAGGTTGGGATAGAAGCAAAGGTAGTAGCATAGTAAGCAAGATTATTCTGTATTGGGGCCGCAATACTTGCGTGAAAAGGTATGCTATATATATATATATGATGAGATTCAATTCTCTCTATATATGATATTTCAATTCTGATACATCGATTATGAGAGCGAGCATCCCTCTCCCTTTGGTCGAGTAACTCCGGTTGGGTGGGAATAGATAAATAATATACAATATTTCTGATATAAAAATCTCCCTTGCTGTAACGAAGTATATTGAAGATAGCTAAGCAGACGAGATAAATGGGAAAGACAGCTTGGAAGGGGAAGATCAATAGGGAGCGAGATAGATAGAGAATAAAGCTAGGAAGGTTTGGAGCCATGGGGTGTGGGAGCTAGATAGGCGAGATGGGGAAGACAGACAGCCGGACAGATACTTATTGAGGAGCAGGGTAGAGTATTATAAGAGCGACCGACCCTGCTAATTTGGCATTTTCACGGCTTGAACACCATACCCACGCAGAAATGCAAAGATGACTAACAGGACCACAGACCCATAAGCAAAACTACCCAGTCATCTTTAACTCATGAACAACAAGAGTACGAATGCTTTCCATTACTCAATTTGCATGTTCATAGACAACTCATAAGCAATGTACATATATACATACTCAGTCCAACCTTCACAATCCTTGAACTGAGACACTTAATACTACAATGGGCTTCTTAACAGTCAGACCCGAGACATACATTGAAGATTTTATTGAGTACACGGTTTCTACCAACTAGCTACGCAACTGCAATGTTCCACCTAGCCATAGGCCCTCTTTTAAGCATATACTCTTTATTCTAAGAGGCCACCCCCAATATATTTGAAAACCCTGTCCCCAACCATAGTACCGATTCCAGTCCGACTGAATGTTACCACTATGGGGTTTGGAAGTGAAAGGCATTACGTACGAAGAAGGTGATCACTGAAAGCGATAGATTCATACATGAATATTGAAGTCCAACCTAGATAAGGTAAGGGGAAGTAAAGGGCCCCGTAGAGCAGCACGGATGGGTAGCAGTTTCCGGCCCCAGACCCAGCACTAGAACCAATTGCAAGCAGAAGCATTTGCCAGTAGCATATTCATTCCCAGAGCCAATACCAGTTTTATAACTAGTGTCATCACCTTGCCCAACTTGTCTTGTGTTCCAAGCCTATTCATTTTTCTAGGTATTACCGGTTTACAGGTTTCATGTAACCTATAGCATTGTGGGAACATAAGGAACTAGGAACTGGTTGCTCAGCTTTGCTGGACCATAGCAACGGTAGGTTTCTTTGTGCTTCTTCTTTCCTGGTTCTTGGCCTATAGTATCATGATTTGTTTTGTCCCCATTTCTCCACTACTAAGAGCAGAAAGCTCACCACTTGGTACCTTGATTCACAAAGGGTTTTCCCAGGCCTGTGCACCAGGCTGCAGACTGAATAAGGAGCTCCCTGGGTGAAATCACCCAGCACTAAACGAGCTATGAGATACTCCTTCCAGTCAACATAGCCAGAAGCTTCCTGATCCGAGGTTGTTGCTCTCACCCGGTTGAAAAGGGATTCGTTCCAATACGATCTGAGTAATCAAAGTGGTTGGTTGCCTTGGTTCATTACGGCCTAGATTGGGTGCTTTCATTCCCTTCTTACCAGACTGGGTAGTTGAACTCGGTGGACTACACAAGCCAATAAACATGTATACTTTGCCAATAAACATGTATACTTTGGAGCACACAAAAAGAAAAAAAACACAGTTGCAGTACCCACACCACTGCACGAACCGAAGAAGAAAGATTTTACTACATAAGATACGCCCATGTGAAAGGAGGACCGACGGAGACACAGCGAGCGGCAGCTGCCCCATCAAGACTTGGGGTTACATGCACGCATGAAGAGCATTCAGTTCGTAGTTAGTTATAGGAGCCTAGAGTAGAGGAGCATGAAGGCTTTGTAGTTAGAACAGAGGCCAGAGAGCTAGCTAGAGCAGAGGAAGAGGTGAGGACAGCAAAGGCAAGGGTAATAAAGCCAGCAGCAGAGGCAATTGACCGAGTTCAAGTTTGAGTTCACCCGTTTAATATCCCAATATAATTAAGTTGTTGGCCCAGCATCAGTATATTAAGCTGTATCCCGCAGCAAAGGCACCATCTATAGCAGTTTCCCCAGTTCCATACGTAGCATACCCTCCATCCAACACCAGTAGCTTCCCAGCAGTAGGGTCAGTAGCATAACCAGTGGTTTACCCATAAGCATACCCATAAGCAGCCTCCCCGTTGTTGATTAAAACTCAAAAAGTAGTAGAATAAGCAACAGAAGCAAGAGTCGCAGATTGAGCAGTAGATTCATAAGTAATTATGCAGTAGACTGAGCAAGGAAAATATGTGCACTTGTATCATTATACAATGCAGTTTTTTATCCAGAAGTAGATCCAGCAGAAATAACGGGCGGTGGAGGGAGCAGATCCAAAGCCAGAGACTGTTGTTTACCTTGAACCAGCACCAGCATCAGTGGTTTCAGTAGTATATTATGTAGTAGCTTATCCAGCACCATCTTATTCTGTATATTCTGTAGATTATGCAGAGTAAGTTGATTCATCTAATGACCTTGAACCCTTTGCTTAGAATGAAGCCTATGACCCAGTTTATCCAGATGCAGAGGGAAAGTAAGCACTTGTATCATTATACGAGGCAGTTGATGATCCAGATCTAGACCCATAAGCATAGACAGTATACCTAGTAGATTCTGTGGTTGGTTAAGCAGATCCATACCCTTTCAAATTTATTGAAAAAGCAGCGCAGTCTTGAACGATTATTAAGTAGTCGCGACATATAAGTTTAGTATAAGAATATAAGTTGACCGGTACAATCAATATATTAGGAAGGGTAGAGGAGCAGTTCCAATTGTTGAACCAGTAAAATAAGCACCAGTAGCCGCAGACGTTGATGTATATGAAGCATATGTATATCCAGTAGCTTAAGAACCGGTTGCTTAGCTTGACCTATTTTACTTAGTTTATTCTATATACAGTATTAGCAGTAGCTTTTTATTCTGTTGATTAAGCAGTAGACTAAGAATTCGATGTTGTCGTTGAAGCAGTAGATCCTACAGGGTTGGGTGGGAATTAATAGCTAGCAACATAAGTAGCATAAGCAGAGCTAGTCATGTCCCAGTATAATAATTACAATACCTAGTGAGGGAAAGCAGTTATCATAAAATAGAAAAGAAATCACCCTTTGCCTTACGGGCCTTTTTACCTTATACCAATGTCTTGAATAAGAGTAATCTAAAGCTATTGGTACACCTATTTTTAGCTTTCCTGGGATCAAATATCTGGCCCAATTCGTCATGAATGCGTTGTGCTCCATCATTATGGGGTGTTTATTATAAGGGCTTGGGTTTACGAGGGAGATAATAAGCTATGGGGTGTTTATTATAAGGGCCCTCCCTTCGTTTGTGATGTCCCTTTTGCCCAACTTATCTATGCGAAGAAGAATTATATATATATTATCAATTTTGGGACTATGATATCTTTTGGTGCGCAGTTACATGCTTTTTACATTGCGGAGCTCTAAGTGAGCCATACAAGAGTGAAGCTACAAGTGTTCCGACAGATTAGCACGAGTGAAGAATATAGTTCCTTTTTATAGTTAATAAAATCTATAGGGTTGGAAGTCCAATCCATTGCCTAATGCTGATCCTAGTGCTATATTGAAATTGAGTTTTCCTTTGCTCTCCAGCGCCATCATTCTCAGACATTATAAGAAAGAAGGGTATGCTATTATTCTCGCATGATTTGCCCAGCCTAGGGTAGAGGGTTCTGGCCTATCTCTGTAGCACGTTTAAAGTCTGCACCTGGAGCAGCAGAAGAGCATATCTAATTATAGCGGCGTCTTCCCTAGAATAAGCCTGATAATTCCAATACTATTATAGGGATCCCTACCTTTCACTATCTTTGACTGGTTCAGATAGAGATTATCATTTTTTAGAAAGTGATCCATTTCACTTTTATTGGGGGTGCTTAACCGGTCAAACTCCTGTTGCTTATGCTCTAGCTACCTCTGCAACTTATAGATTAATAGGATCTTAACGAGGTAATAAACCCCGAACAGGTTATCTTGGTTCAAGGTAAGCCACTGAAGCTTCATCTTCAAATAGCTACCAAACAAGATGAATGATGCTTAGCAAGGCAGTGGTAGGTAAGCTGCTACTAAGGGCTCTGGAACTGTACGAACAGGAAGGAATGATGCTTGCATAGGTGGGGGAGCTGCCTATACTTCTACCCGCGGTGTTACCTTTGCTGCTTACTTCTATACTATTATCTCTGATGCCTTCATCTCCGCTCCAGGACCTAGAGTCAAGGAACAAATTCGATTAACATTTGGAATGAATATTGAGGAGCCTAAGAGCTAAGTGTAACATTTGGAAGCAGGCAGAAGAGCCGGTTCCGGTTGGTGTTAATCCGTTCGCTTCGCTCTGCCTCATGACTTGAAGAACAAAAGCAGGCTGGCAGAAGCGATCGGTTCTAATCCGTTCGCTTCGCTCTTCTCATGACTTGAAGGGGAGACAAAAAGGCATGAGTCAAGCTCCTCGCAAGCAAGGAGTAGGAAAAGAATAAAATGAACCGGTTGGATTTGATTACTTACATAATTACTGCTTGCCTTACCTCTTTCGACCTACTGATCTTAAATAAACCTCCTTGAACTTGGCACCTCACAAACACTAAGAACGTGGCGGCTTAACGCTGGCTGAAATCACAAGAGCACCGAAGATTAGGAGGAGGATCAAATCTTTTGCCGCCTGACTTCATCGACTGGAGACCTTACCTTCATCAACCTGATTGAGACCTCGATTTAGGGGCGGAGCCGCTCGACCATAAGGGAGAGGGATTTCCCAAGTTTCAATTGAAAAAAGGTAGGTAGGGCATGGGAAATACAGGCTTCTTTGTAGGGCCAGTTGTTGATGGACTAAGGCAAGACCTTAAAGGGGCAGTCCATAGTATACCTTTAGTTATGAAACTATACAGCAGCTTATTAACTACAGCTGAACGGAGCTTGTCAATAATAGGGAGCAGCTATCGTCTATATGGTCGGCCAGCCCAAAGGTTCAAATGGATTCTATAGTTCCAGTCAATCACATGGATCACAGGGATAACCCCATCCCCGTTGGTTGGATGATTAACTTGTCCGTTTTAACAAGATAAAAATCCATCCCACACGATGTCGCATCGAGACGTCCTTTATCAATTCTATTTAGGTCATTGCTAAGAGAACCATATCACTCTGGGTCACCTTCAACACAGACCCGAGACCATCTGGTGTCCTGCCTCACCCCCAAAAATTGAGCTATGGGTATTGGGTCCTGAAGGCAATGTGTATGGATGAATAAGGTGCTACGCTCTTTCCTGACAAAGGAGGGGAAGGAGGTTTCTTAAATCTGTTGAAATTGAACTTGTAACCTTTTTTTCTTCTGCGATCCGGGCGATTGTCCGGGCGATTGAGAAAATAAATTGAATATATTGGTTGTATTAATTATATACGTAATTATATGGAAAGCTGGGCTACCTCCCTTTTGTTCCGTACCGTTCAGTGACAAGGTGACAGGTTCCAGTTGAAAGTAGAAAGTAATAAACCACAACAAGCAGTTATTCTGGCAAAAGTGATAACCCACAACCCATGCCATTGCTTAATGCTGTATGTGAGCCCACTAACTAACCTCCCCGTAGGGCACTCATGCGTAAATGAATGTCCTACCCCACGGACTTCTCACTGCCTGCCTCACCTAAACTACGTGTGCTATTATTCTGCCTAGCCCTTGAGCTACTCACCCCCAGCAATGGTGAGCCTCATTTATGGTTCCATTATGGGTTCATAAGGACTAAGGCTTATTGGGTGCTTGGCGAGATACAGTGTTATCAGAGATAACCATTCAGAAAGGGGCGGAGCCGCTCGAGACCAAAGGTAGAGGTTATGGTTTATAGAGAAGAAAATCCAATTGGATGGCTCGATTAATATCTTTACTCGGACAAGCAGAAGTGTAATTTTTATTAACAAGAACCTATAATGCGAAGGTTAATTGTGATCTGTTGTAAGTGATATTTGCATTTTTTCTGATCCAGGTAAGCCTGGTGTTGTATAATCCATTCCCATTGAGCGTTATTTATCAAACAAAGCACGCTAATGCAAGCGCTATTTATAACCCCCCACACCACAAAGGGGGCAAGAGCATTAACCTGCATCCCACCTTCGCAAAAAATCTGGTTTATATCCTGGCCCAGCAGCTAAAGAACCCGGGAAGCCTCATAAAAGCAAGTTATAATCTAACACGTAAACATCTGCCTACTTTGGAGGGAAACCTGGCTGTTTGTTTTCCATAATGCCCACCAACAGAGAGGGCCCGTAATGCCTACTACTTTTTTATTTGGGGGGAAAGCAGAACTTATAAAACAAAGACTCCTAACTAGGTTTTCACCTTACCACTAACAAACTCGGTATGGGTTCTGGCTGCGAAAATACAACGGCGAACTTTCTTCTTCGGATAGGTTCTTTCTTCTTCCTCAGGCAAGGTGTCGATCGGGTGTAAAGCAGGCAAGGTTTATTAAGGCATTCGGTAGGTATGAGAGCTGAGGTTACCAAGAGTCCCGAGGCTTAGTTTTTTTTCAGTATGTTTCCAAGGCAGAGTGAGTGTAAGGTCAAAAGGCGTAAGAGGCATAGGTTGTTACCAAGGTAAAGTCCCACCATGTTGTTTCTGGCTGAATGCGAACAGAGTATCGCGAACATAATGATTGCTAGTTTCACTCGGAGGTCATAGGCATAGGTTTCCCCCAAGGATGAGGTAAGATTATGTAGATTGGATGGATGAGTAATAGAATTGCTAGGAATGGTTACCAGTAATATAAGCACCATAAAATGGTTAACAAATCATGGCAGCAGGCATTAAAAGAAAGAAAGGTAGGTCTGTCTATTCCTAGCAATGGATTGGGTTCTAATGGATAAATCATATTGTAAAGGCTAATAAATCCAAATGTTCTAGTGTTACCCAGAAGAATTCATAAGATGTAGTAGTGTAAGGGTAAATATTATAGTGCC
>Ga0233342_1000272_pt1 | contig 15900 bp, 14 predicted proteins | sample GEONDECOMP273_FD_180706 | JGI IMG/M metagenome (GOLD analysis project Ga0233342, IMG submission 180706) | Leaf litter microbial communities from Shasta-Trinity National Forest, California, United States - GEON-DECOMP-273 | ecosystem: Environmental > Terrestrial > Plant litter > Unclassified...
GTTAAATGAGATCTGCGAAAGATTATGGGAACAGTTACTAAGTGTAAGTTCTGAGGATCCACCGGTTGTCCATCATCCAATCCAAAGGCCTGCCTGCTATTTGTTCATCAAATCAAGTAGGTTTAATAAATCCCAATGGTCTAAGTGCAAGCGCCCAACAGCTTATAAATATAATATACTTATAATAGTGTCTGTCGACCCAAGCACAAACAACATTGGAATAAGGCAGGCAGGCCCATACAACCAACAGGACAGACAGTTCCACGCTAGGTTGCACAAGCATTCATCCATTAGGCTGAAAAAATAGATTTATCAGAATGGTGTTATAAGTGCGCCCCACCCAATAAATACTTAATAGGTTGTGTGAAACAAAGGTAGGGTCTTGTTGAATAGTGCTTCCCTCTCCTACGTGTTCCTGGCTGGGTTTAAGTTGGGCATAACTCCATATATCCCCTAGGTATCCGCGGTAAGTAAAATAAGGTCTGGTATAACAGGTGGTATGCACTATAAAAGGTAGAAGGGTAAAGGGTTAATAGTCAGAATGCCATACCAACAAAGCATTATTTAAGCAAGTTTGATAAAAGGCCTCTCCTAGCAATGTCTGAAGCTCGTCCAGCTCTATGTTTAAGTCCCTCCGTCCCATCCATCCGTCCAACGCAGTAACACATAAGCCATTCACATAAGCCATTCACTCACTGCAAATAGCCTTGTCCCGGGCACATAGTTGAAAACAGCACATAGTCTTCTATGTTATTCACCCGCACCAAGAGTTAGTTACTACAGCTCGTTATATATGATTCACCAGTTGAGGATTAGACACCATACACATTAAGCCATACAGGTAAAGAAGGGAAGGTTTATAGAGATACATTCCGCGAGAGAGAGGGGACTAGATAGACCCCCCCTCACACCCAAATAAGTCCTTAGGGGCTAGGTTTAGCCATTCACGCCGGTCAGGTTGGTTCTGTCACGCTAGTCAGGTAGTGCCTGTAAGATAGGTGCGTGATGTAGTCCCAGTGCTTAGGTGCACCCATTACCCCAGTAGCTCCTTATTACTACAACCATTCCAAGTTTACATACGCAATAAACCAATGATTGAACCCAAGTTGACACCGAATGAGACACGACGTTAACTGAAAGAAGCTCTCTATTCACTTGGAACAAGTTCACTCTTTTCTGCGGGGTATACACTCTCGAATAACCCAGATACCAAATGAATGATGTTATGCTCAAGGGTAGATCTTACACCTGTGTCTCTATTCAAACTTTCCCCAAACTCCGTCATTCCAAGTTGCCAACATAAACTGCACCTCTTTTTTTTATTTCTAAGTGTTGTTGTTCTATGGCTATAGTAGTAGGGTGAGTTGATTGGAAAACTACAAGTAAAAGTCGTAGTGTAAGGCGTGTTTAAGGTAAAGGTACTACCAGTGGGGTTTAAAGGCTATTGATATGAGGTATAATGACCATTATCATATATAGTTTATGATTTGGGGAGGTTCTATCCTCACCCCAGCTTATTCTACAATAAATAGATAGTATTCCTTATTCTACAATAGAGAGTAGTAGGTATTAGTTAGTAGCTTATTACTAGCTGCATAGTTTATAGGAAGGGAGGTTTGTTAGAGGGTTACGTTTTTAAGATCAGAGTAGAGTGCTTATCTTGTGGTATCTCAAGTGTTTCTATTTCTGTCTAAGCCTATCAAATAGATCAGCCTAAAATTGAAGATCTAATTCCTACTCTTACTACTCTTCTTTACTACTATTTCAGATAGAAAGCTAACACCAATAGCAAAGGCAGGGTCCTTACAGGTTCATTGATTTAATTGATGAAGGCCAGCAGAAGCAAATAATGAGCTTGCTGACCCCACAATAAGGGAGGCGAGGTCCGCGCCGAAATAGAAAAGAGTTATTTCGAGCCTTAGGATACAGGCAACAGGGAGAATATAGATCCTTATTCTGAGCATGATAAGAATAGGACTTTTAATGCAGGGCAAGTCACTGCTATGACTTTGAATGCAAGGCCAGAGATAGAGTAAGGATAAGGCTTCATAAGTCTGGGACTAGCAAAGCAAGGCTATAAGCTTAGTATAAAGCAAGGTCAGGGCTAGGCTTGGCAAGGCATAAATTATTCTGTTGCCATGGTTTGCAAGTTCTAAGAGATTTAGACATGTGTCCATCAATTCAAGCAATCCATGATTCCTGCCATATCCCCAATTTGTCCTAGCAATCCCAGCCAGCACCCTCCATCGTTCCACCACAGTTCACCCGTACCACTCATAGTTACCAATGATACTCGGCCGGATCTCTATTCTTGCGAACCGGAGAGGAATAACTTTACACGGACGGATTCTTTATGCCTGGCTAGAACGTGCGGATAGACAATACCACCCGACGATTCCGCTTAGCTTTGCAAGAGCAACGATCGATTAGATTTATGATGAGTCCGCTTCGCAATACAAGAAAAGCACCGAACTTAATAACTGATCTCGACCTTGCTGCTTACTGATTGATCTATCTTCCCGCTCTATCTACTACCTTCGACCTGGGATCTCTCTATCTTGATACCTGTCCGTCCGTATCGATCTTGATAATTGCTTAGATCTAGAATATATCCCTGCCTGATCTCTGATCTCCCCCTCCTAAACCTTTTTACATAATGAACCATCTCACACACCCTGGATGGACACCCATTGCCCTATCTATATGCCATCCCTACAATTATCCGCTGGATTCTGCTACTGCTACTGTTACTGCGACAGCTACTAAAGCTAGCTATTCCAGCTACGGCAACGGCTGCTGCTACTATGGCTACTGTGAAGGCTCAAGAGATAGCGAAGGTATTGATGCACTAATTGAACGAATAAGGAAGGCTATTCATTATCCGGCATTATCTGGGTTGAGAAAAAGCGGGCAAGACCAGGTGCGTTTGAAAGCGTGATGAATTATAACGTAGAATATGCGCAATGCCAATTCAGGGAAGGAAAAGAGGGTCAAAACGATGCCAAATGAACGACCAAACAAATACAAAAAAATCACTCTTAAAATGGCTTCGTTGCTATTCTACGTGATAACATGAACTGATGCGTGCCGCACCCCCTCCACCCTTATAGTTGGCCAAGGAGAATAGGCTAAGTTGGAGGGAGGACGATGGCCAACGAGCAGGGCTCGTGTCCGGTTCGGGTGAGAACCAAGCCCAGCCTTACGATTTAGCTCGGGCAGACAAGAATGTTACTTCTTCCTATTTAGTTTAAGTCCTTCTGGCCGAAGAACTTGATTGACTAGCATCCTCCTTTTGAAAACATCCTTAAACTCAGCCTTACTTGGTGGGACCTTCTTACTTTGGTTCTTACCTTTGGTTTTGAACTTCAGCCTTGAACGCCTCCTTACTATCTTACTGTCTTGGGAACCTCAGACCTACTGCCTTGGTGGGCACTTGCCTTGGGAACTTTATCTCTGCCTTGGGAGTACCTTGGTAGAGTGGGTTCGTACCTCACCCCCTGAAAAGCCATTTTCCTAAATTTAGTAAATATAGACAAAGATAGGGTCCTTCCTATTAAGGCTGCCATGGGACTTACTCTATGAGTAGTTGGACTAAATAAGGGCAAGTAAGTAGAGCTTACGGGGAAACACCTAGTAGTTATTACACTACAGGGGACTCAATAGATTTCTTGTTATTGTGTAAATATGTAATGGAAGAATTCAATCTATAATTCACCCTATTGATTACCATTGTTGTTGTATTAGCACCGGAGTAGGAGTAGTAGCCCAGAGGAGGAGAGTATAGCGGATTATAGCAGCTCCCATGGATTAATTCCATGGATTATTTCCAATAGAGACTATTAACTTCTAGTCAACATGGAATTTTTCACGAATAAAGGGGACTAAAGCAAGGCATTAAGAAAACATATATTACTTACAAGGACAAGTTAAATGTAGATATGTAACACAAAGAGATATAGTAATTTACATATAGTAATTGACTAGGTCTCCCCGGCATTGGGCACTTACTTTTCTTATGACTATGTTTGTTGAATCATCAATATGACTGGGTACTTTGACTAGGGAACTATGCCAAAAAGAAGAGGAAAGAAAGAGGAAACCCTCTCCTTCGTCCCTCAGTCGAGCCCCCTCCGGGTCCTCTCCTTCTAGTCGAGCGACTCCGTCCCTGCTGTTTCACTAGAGTGAGTTCCGGTGCCCCACACTGGAAGACAACTACCCCTGGCTCCCTACTCCCGGGGTGAAAGTGCAAGAAAGCAAGCAATCCAACCAACTTATCATATCTCCTGATGTCTGCAGTCTCCCCATTTGTTGGAAACTTGGTGGGGGATTTTATACTTCCTCTTGACTAGCCCTGGTAAATTCCTCCTTAACGAATATACAACTCGTTGTGTTATATATGTTGATTCACCATTTGAGGATCGCAAAGGACAGTGGCTACATGAGCCATAACGCCAAGAACCACAGAACTATATGAACCGCCAGACCAAGGAATACACAAACCAAATTACATAAGCAAGCCTAGGACCTAGAAACACAAAATAACTAAGTACACCAGAGAATCCATAAAACATCACACCATGTTATTGGGATGGTTACCAAAAGCAATTGAACTAATCGCCTTCCCTCTTTGATCTTAATGCTCGCCTGCTTATAACTCTAACCTTTGACTTACTTGAATGCTCAGTAAGATAGTAGGAATGAATGAATGGGTGGCCTCCCGCCCCAGAAGTGGGGGAGTTAGGATCATTTAACTTCGAGAGGGTTCTGTTATTTAAGTGCTCCTACCCCTTACTTAGATAAATGGCCGGGGAGCAACTAACTGCTGATCAATCAAATGCCACCTGTTCATATCTATCTTGCTTCCCATATATCTCTTGCTAGCCCTCTCGATATAAAGAATGTGCTACTATTTGCTTGCTGGCTAGACGTGTGGAGAGACCTCACGATAGAGAAGGCCCCAAAGCTCAGAATAGACAGTTCAGCCAGTTTGGATTGCTAAGTGGAACAGTGTGGAACAGTAATTGAAGCCTTCGTAGTGCTCACAAAGCTTTCTCAAATTCCCACTCTTGATGGGCTACGTTCGTTTGCACATCTTTCTACGCCCCACTTAGCTTAGTGAAATTCCCACCCTCGTTGGAAGTAAGGCCAGGGCCCGATGACCAGCTTACTTCCCATATGCCCAGTTCGGTTACTGAAATTGACACTTTTATACCGGTTGAGTAGCCAAGCAAATAAGTCCAACTGATCGATCGGCCCAACCATGCAGTCCAGCCCAGGTAAGGATATTTTTTGTTCCCGTACCGTGTGCCATAGCGCCGTAGCGTGATGTCAAGAGCTATGTGGGTTGCTATATGTGACTTCCTTTTTCAAGTCAAAAGTGCATTTATACTATACTATCTCCTACACCTAAGTTACGTGGGGGAACCTATTCATTAATCCCACGGTCTTACTGAAATTCAAGTATGTAAGTGTAACCTTCATCGTGTAACCTAACCTCATTGTGTCATCATCATCCATTGTGTCATCATCGTGTCTGTGGGAAACGCTCTCATCGGAAGACTAATAAGTCCCCTTTGGCCGCTCCTTCCGGCCAGCATCATCATCATCAGACCAATCCCATCTGTTTAACTCAATGGATCTGCTCGTCAGTAACCATGATGTCTTCTCACTGTCTTCCGGTGGGGTAAGTTTTCCATGTCGTATGAAGTAGCGGTCTTCTATCCAGTGGTATTACCAGTCATTCTGTAGGAGCGTGGGTAAAATAGTATATTGAAATGCCTGGAATAATGTGTAGGTGCAGGTTCGATGGGAAGTCGGCAGGTGTTGGTTCGTGAGGTGGGTCAACTAGGAAGAATGGGTATATAGAGAAGCTCTTTATCGGGCAGTAATCAATCGATCTCTCAGTAAGGCAGTTCGCAAGGTCTAGATCAGCGGTCAGTAAGGCGGGATCAGGCAGGCGAATCAGATGGATGCAAATTGTTGAATGATTAGTCCGGATTTGATGTTGGCAGTTGCGGATGGAATAACTGAAAGCATGTATGCATGAATGGATGCATGGATGGGATGTGTGGATGGAAGGGAGGGATGGAGAGTCAAGGCCTATAGTGAAGGGACTCGGCTTGGCGGATAATTGTAGGGATGGCATACAGATAGGACGATGAGTGGTCTAAGTGGTTCGATCGGTGCCAAGGTCGAGTAGGTTTAGAGAATATATTAGTAGGTGGATAAAGATCAGGCAGGCGGTAAGATTGATAATAGCAGCATTATAGGATTATTTCCCATACCGGAAGTTCCACACGACCAGCATTCCCAGCGGAATAAGAATCAAAACCAGTAGCAAAAGTAATACCAGGATCAGTTCCAGCACCAAATGAACCAGCATTTCAATTATAAGTTGAACGGGCATTCAAAGCATAAGCAGCAGAATGACTAGCAAAAGGATTATAAGCCTTACCAGCAGTAAAAATAACCTAAGCACAAATATTACGACAAGCATCCCCAGCAACACCAGTTGAACCAGTTGAAAGAGCGTTTTCATAATATTTTGAAGGAGCAATCCTAGCAAGATCATTTCAATCAGCAGTTACCAGGGCAGTTCCATTTGCATTCCCAGCGTCAACGGCAAAAACAACATAAAAAGTTGAACCAGCCATATAAGCATTTCCAGTATCAGTTGACCCAGCATCCCCAGGACAAAGCAAAAGCAGCAATTGAACCAACAGAATTACAAGCAGCATAAATATAAGAAGCGCGCTATGTTTTATTCCCCCATGTGTCGAGCAGCATAACTGGCTCTGTAGTAAAATGATCTGCTGCCCACCCAGGGAAGGGTTGGTTTGGAACGGATTTTCCTTAGTTATCTCCTTTTTAGGGCTGTCGGCCAATAGCTTACTCGCACTGTTTGGCCTCCGGATTTCAATCATGGGAAGGTGACAAAGCCATAACCCTTTCTTTATGTCGCCTCCCGTCCTGACTCTCCAAAGCGTAACCGTTCTAGTGGATCCCTGATACACCACATATAGATAAAGCTAACCGTTATTCACGCACTCGTCCGTCGTATTAAACTCGTAGTCTACTTTTTTATTTGCACTGTATTTTCGTGGTCTACTTCCATCAATGTTCGTGGTGTTCAACTTATTATTGCTAAACCAAATGTTTGTGTACAACTCGTGTTCTTTCTAAACAGGTTATCAAGCAGCATCATTTGAACCGGAATTTGCATTCTTTTATTATGAAGCGTCTTAATTCCAAAGTGTAATAAGGGTATATAAAGAGAAAAAGTAGGTAGGAGGGAGGGCTAAGCAGCAGCATTGTAACTGGCATAAAGTGCTTCCAAGCATAGTCGCGGTATCATTCCAAACCTAAGTCGTAAATGTTCGTTGAGCACGTTTCTTTTTTAGGTAATTTCCAGCAGCATTCCGGATCATTCCCGAGAGCATTCCCAGCAGTTTCAAGGGTCCATTGGGAAGCGTGCTATTTGTTACAAAGTTTTCCAATCAGCAATTGAAGTGGCATCATTTTATCAGCATCATTCGGGTCCATTGGGAAAGGGCATTTAAATCATTATTCGTACACGGAGAGTTGACATGGCATCATAATTCCAAGCAGCATCAGTCAAATTGGTATAAATTGAATCTGTAGCGTATCAACTTCCTCCAAGGGGTAGGAGTTAGTAGGAGGAGAAGTAATAGGGAGTAGAGTAGCCCAGCATTATTATTAAGATTATTATGATTCCTAGCATTTTCATTTAAACCTGGGTGTCACCCTCCCACCTGCTTCTTCATACCGGAGGAAATCTTCGAACGAAGCCGAGCTCGTCTTTATATATGTAATTTTTTAATTACACTTTATATATTTATATGTTGTATTGCATTTCAGTTGGACTTGAGAGAAGAAACACTTAGCTTACTTATTTTTCTCTTCGAACAAAGAAAGCCAGAACCTTGGGTGGGGCTTCACGTGGCATGCTTAGACTTTAACTTTTACATTGAATGGAAGGTGCAACCTTCAATGCTGCGCATTCCTTTATTCACCTAAGTAACAACGCGACTTATTTATCCCGGCCATTATGCCGATTACCCCCGACAACACTGGGTCTTATATAGATAAAATTGCAGAACGTTTCTCGAATTCACGGACCAGCATGGCTTTTCTATCTTCTTGCTTTAAGCATTAAATGGTTGCATGGTTTATTCGACTGATTCGACGAGGAATTTATTTACTTAGCTCCCCCCAATTATGGATGAAATGGCGGGACCACTTTATGGGATGGATCAATGGAAGGATGGCTTGGGTAGGATCAATGGAAGGATGGAAGGTTCTACCTTATATGCACTCAATCATAAATTTGCCTACTCAACAATGCTAGTTACCGACTTCGTGAATGATTATGCCAACGACCCATGTCAACGACAGGTTTTATCCCTGTCGGTGGCTAATTACAATTCGTGTTACTATTTGGTAGGGCGGATGAACTGAGTTATAAAGAAAGATTCGGGTGAATGAATGCAGTTCCCAACCTATAGTTACTTATAGTTAAGATTTATACATCTCCTTTGGGAACAAGTAGTCTCTTCTGGATCGGAATTTACCAGATCCACTAAAAAAGGAATGTTGCCATAGATGAGATAACTATACCATCTTTATTCCTCCCACCCAATCTTAACTTAGAATAGGGCTTCGCGCCTCACTCAATATAAGATTATGCCCTATATATAATATTATGCCCTAGTATAACTTCTGCCTGTTATCTATATTGTATTTGGCAGTATGCAACTTACTTATCATGTAGCACTATAAATTTACTATGCCCCTCAACATCGATTGCACTATACTACTCAACATTGAAAATGCTCCTAAAATTTTTAATCAACGTAAGTAAGCATGTCTGTAGCCAGGTCTCTAAGCGTTAAGGTAAGAAGTCAAGGGGTAGGCTAAGGCATGTATGTAGGGGAAGGGATTCCTCACTGTGCCCAGGCAGGCAGTAGTGTTGTGACGAACTATTGATGATACCATACCATTTGGTATAACGTTGTTTGTTCGTAAGGAGAAAGCAAGTATCCACTGTGCTGGGTGATTCGAAAGTGTAGACCCATTTGCAGAACAGAATATCTCCCCACGAGCATAACAGAGTAAGCTTGTTAACAGCGTGAATAATAGATATCTCTTTTGGGTATCGTGTGATGTTTAACTTCTCTTTTTCTCTCCCGAGTATGTGGTGATGATGGACCTCTTCTGCTCACTTTATGGAATCAACAACTTGTTTCCTTAATCTCTCCTGCATGATAGTGTTATCCTTGGCCCTGCTCGTTATATCTATTGTGTAGAGCTTGGAGGGAGGATAAGTCCCCTTTCCATAGAGAAATAACATGAGGCATCCAGAACATGTCTCCTTAACAGACTTATTCTGGTCACCTTGGGTATGCTAACTGGGTCTGCTCTATTGCCTCCATGTTTCAAGACTCTGTCATGGAATCTTTTGGTCTAGTTTGGAACCCAAACTAAAAAATTGAACCAGTTGCATGTACTGTGGCCAGTGGGTTTTACACTCTACTGGGTGGGGCTCCTCTTGTTACATATTAATGAACTACCTATCGCTAGGAAGCGGCACTTATTATCCTCTAGTCTCTTGTGTACCTTGGTTGAACTCATCCGAGTCTAATTCCTATAAGGGTATAGGCGTGGGAATCAGTGTGCTATAGTACCCATAATAGGCCGTGGCCATGTGAAAAACATCCATGGTTGTAGCCTTGGATGAGGGGCAGTCAATGTCGATGACAATGAGAATGCACCCTAGTCAGCTGCTTATTGCTAGAGTGACTGGTGCAACTGTAACATAGAGGACCTGAGCCTTCCATCCACTATGTTGCAGGATTACCCCATATACTCTTGAGTGGTAGAGTGAGCGCCCTTAGCTTGCGGGGACACCTGAAAGGCTACGTGCCATCCGACCGTCGAATGCACCTATGGTGGGAGGAGGAGGTTGCAGAGTTAGTCCTATCACCTGGTAATAAGCCCTACCATGTACAATAAGTGGACCCTTCCTCCTTCATGTCACTAAGCCATCTTACTTAGTACACTCTGATGCGGTTCCATCCTCCATTTCGAGCCAAGGTTCTTTCCCTACTCTACTCTATGCCTTCTTCCATATAGTATCCACTTCATTGCTTCTGTTGCTACTATTCAATAACCTGTGCCCATATCTTTATGGCCTGCTCAACAAGCATATGCATCAACATTAATTCTAAAGTCCAAACCTCCACCTACAGATTCACACTACCCTCTAATAGTCGTGGTATCATTGCGTAGTAGTGTCTCGCCACTTCAAACTGGTACTGTCAACCATGTGCCTCAATAATGCCGATAATGATCCTAGTAGTATACATTATAATGTAATACATGGCCTGATAGTAACTTTCAATAAAGTATCAATACCAACCTGCTCTGCTTTGTCTGACGAATATGAGAGGAATTAAATACTTAGCTGCAACAAAGTTGGCCTGTGAATCCCAGCACGGCAATTAAACACCTGCAAGCTTCATCCACTAAGAGAATGTTGTTAGTTGCAAGAAACTTCCAAACTGAAAGTTTTGGTTTTTATCCTTTGCATCCAATACATTCTATAGGATCTCATTAATGAGATACCTCACCTAGTTACACTTCACTTTGGCAGCGCAATTGTCAGTCACATGTACTGCCTTTTTAAAGCACTTTCCCTTTCGGTAGGTCCGTAACCTCCTTGTAGATAGCAATTGTGTTGCCTTGCTAGTTGAAAGATTGTTGATTGAGGCTATATAATAGCCACTATTGAAAAATTCCATGTAATATTTAAAGCATAGGGCCATTTTATCTTCTGCAACAGCTCCATCCTTCAACACTGGAACATGAACAAAGAATGCATTAGTGGGGTTCTGACCCATCCTGCAGCAACCCTGTAACAGCATGGATAGCCTCTCCTCTATAGATAGTTACGGGGATGGATTTTCCTGTCCAGCCAAATCCCCTAAAAATGGATCCAAAATAGTAAAAACCTTACACACTTTCTAACCACCAGAGAGTTTCCACAACATGGGACAAGCAATAGGCTAGTAATACCAGATTTTAACAAGGGATTGAATGACATAAATATCCTGATCTTGTCCCCCATTAATTTAAAGTATTGCTTCAATGAAAAACCAGGGAATACCATAGAGTGGTGAATATCGTAATTCACCAAGAGCACATGCTCTAAATAAACTATGAGATTTTCATGCTTGTGCACATGCACCCACACGTAAAGTCTCTTGTCCAGGCAGACTGGGTTATGCACTTGTGAGGTACGAACCCGCACCCCTGACCAATTTTGCCCTTTGCCCTTTTTTATTCAGAAAACTTTCATTTATTTAGGGCCGATGAAACCTATATACTCTTAAGTCTAGCATTGAGGCAAGTATGGAACGTAACGTGTAGCATCTCTACTTTTCACTTTCAGGTCTATGTCCAGACCTCCAGTGTCCAGGCCTATATCGTAGTCAAGACCTATAAAACATGTTGCTTCCCGGATCTAATTCCACTAGCTGCTCATTGACCTAGGCTACAGGTGGTTAGTGCAGGCTGCATAAGCACCTGCTAGCAGAGACAGCTAGCTCGAATAGCTCAAACCAAATTATCATATGGTGAGAGACATTACTAAGCGTCATTGTCTAAGGTCTCAGATTGGCTTAGATCCTATCCTCGGTTACCTTGGTTACTAAGTTAGGTTACCACGAGTTCTACTCCCTAAATAGACAACCCCGTTCTGTTGAATCCATATGTGTTGGTTCGGGTGGGCCAGATTTAACACCCCAAAATAAAGAAGCCTTACTTCTAAGAGCTCCAGCGAATAAGCTATAGGTTGTCTTCTCTCCTTTTCAAATAGGAGAATATATAGGAAAAACCTAACCTGCAGAACCTGCATACCTCATAGCAGGCGGACCTATTACAATCTCAACCATTTCATTACGATATCGCCATGGAGACGTTTACCTTGTCCCATTTAGGTGATCCTTTAGCTGTAAGGGGTTAAAATCCCACTCCCTCCCATGCACTAAATTCCAAGAGAGCCGCAGGGCCTGGCATTGGAACAGGTAACATTCATTGTTCAGGTTCTCCATTGTAACAACAATAAAGAATTGTAACAATCAAAAAGAAATATAGATTTTATACCAGTCATACTCTCCAGATAATAACCAATATTTCATTGTAATTAATAGGTCCGCTGTGCTTGGGTGGGACCGTACCAGGTTGGGCCCATTGAGGTGCTCCCCTTATTAGTAGACCCATTCTTATCCTCCCTAAGCACACTCTGAAAAGAAAATTCCTCCATGTTAGTTTGGTTGGAACAACACATTCTTCATGATGTAAGAATAATCTTCCACCATGGCATCTCGCCAAACCTGTCTACCTGCTGCCTCCTCATACGAAGAGGGCTTGATACTGCTAACCATAGCAACATAACTGAAAAATATCTCAGGTCTCCTACTCTCCCTAACAGTCTCCTTTTCATTTCCCACTGACTCCTGTGCTTCCTTCAAGGTGTCCCGAAGCCACTTAGGCTTCCTCCTCGCTGAATAAACATCCTGTGTAGGAAACTCCACCTGCTCATCTCTCTGTGCTGAATGTGAACCTGAAGAAGTAGAACCTGATCCCTGTGAACCTGTACCAAGTGATCCTGTACCTGTACCAACACCTGTACCTGTACTTGTACCAGATCCTGTCCTCAACTCTGTACTGACTCCTGTACCTGATCCTGCACTCCATGTGCCTGTACCCTATACCTGTGATCCAGTCATCTGTGATCCTGTAATACCGGAAACCTGTGAACCTGAACTGGATCCTGAACCCTGTAAAGAACTCCCCTGACTCTGATAACTCCGCTGTCCAACCTGATCCAACCCACGTGACCTCCTGAAAGCTGCATCCTCCTCAAATCTAACATCCCTCCTCAGTACTACCTTCCTTAAGGCTGGGATATAAATCCGAAAAGCCTTCGAGGTCTCACTGTATCCAACAAAGATCCCTTTATCAGCTGCGGGCTCCAGCTTTGTCCTCTTCTCCTCAGGGACATGTGAATAAGTCACACAGCCAAATATCCTTAAATTACTAATGTCTGGCTTATTTCCTGTGAAAGCCTCCTCTGGAGTCTTGTTGCCCAAAACCCTGTGTGGGCTCCTGTTCTGCAGATAAACTGCAGTGCTACATGCCTATGCCCATAGGAAAAGTGGCAACCCCTGATCATGGAGCATAGCCCTTGCAGCTCCAACTATGGCCCTGTTATTTATCTCTTCGACTCCGTTTTGCTGTGGAGTGTATGACACTGTAAACTCTCGTTTGATGCCCTCCTGTACACAAAAATCCTTGAATGCGTTGGCGGTATACTCGCCCCCCTTATTGGACCCGAGCACCCAAATATTCTTCCCTGTCTGTTTCTCCATAAGAGCTTTGAACTCTTTGAACCAACGGAAGACCCGTCCCTTGGTCTTCATGAAGTAAATCCATGCGCTGTATGAAGTTGACCAATAACGACCTAATCAAGGTGCATAATAGCGGCTATGATAATCTTTGAGATGCCTGCCAATGTCTCTGAGCCTTTGGAACATGGCCTTTATAGGAACCAAGTAAAAGGCTTTCCGAAAGTCTACAAAGCGGTAGAAGACTTTCGAAGAGCGGTGTCCTCGCCTTCCTCTACCTTTGGTCGATACGGGCTTAACGCCTTCCTTATGACTAGCAGTAAATAGATTCATTTATATAAAATTAACTTATATACAGGCCCTCCTACTGACTAATATACTAATTCCTATGAACCCACCTACTATGGAACCCACCCACTCCACTAAGTCTTCCTGGCTTCATCAATGGATTAGTAAGGGCAGCACTCAATAAACAAAGGTAGGGTGAAGTCAATAGTAAGTCAAGTTTGGTAAACCGGTGGATGCTCGTAAGTAAAGGGTAAATAGATGCCCTCCCTCCAAAGATTCATAAAGCAAAGATTCCTAAAGGCGAGTGTAAAGAATCTCCTGGCAGTGTCTGAAGCCCGTCCATCCAACGAGGTTGCTCTGACCACCACACCACATAATCCAAGCCATCCGGCAGTTCCACGATATCTGTCTGCTAAAGGTAAACCCTATTGGCTAATTTACAATCCATCTGGTGCTTCTAAGGTAAGGGATAATAACATTTGACTCACTACGTGCATTCATGGTCTAGGGCTACAGATCTAGTTCTTGCAGGTGGGTGGGTTGTAAACAAGGTAAGGGATTATAATATCTGCTGTCCCCTACTTCTATTCTTTCCTGGCTTCAGCAAAGGGTTGGTACTCCATCTCCTACCTAGGGTTATAAGGGACAAGGTTTGGTTCAAGTTCCTGACTCGTATAACTTCGTTCCTCGGTGGAACATGCATTATACCCACAGAAGCTTCTCTGTGTTACCCGGAATTCTTCATAAGGGAAAGTAGTAAGTAAAGAGTTAATAGTAAGCCCGCCCTCCCCTCCTAAGATTATTCCTAAAGGCAAGTGTGATAAACAAAGCATCTCCTGGCTGGACATAATATCCTATCATCTGAAGCCTGTCGATCCATCCCATCCCAACGAGGCTCTCTGATGAACCAACCATAATCCCACCCAAGCCATCCGCCGGCAGTTAAAGCCATCTAGCAGTTAAACAATATAAGCTAAAGGTCAACCCTCCCCATGGGCTAATAGAAAATCTATCCCACCCATCCATCCTGTGTTGATAAGAGATAGAAAGAGTTCTAAGCAGTGCCTCCCTCCCAAAGATACAATTATCAAGTGGGGCAACCAGGTCTATAGGTCTTCAGGTGTTAAAAGAAAAGGTGGGTATATGCATTAAATGAAAGAGTAGGTCTATTTCTCCTTCCTTGCAGTGGGTTTTCATTTCTGAATCGTATGGGCTCCCCCTCCCTCGGCTAGACCAATAGGTAATAAGTAAGAATTATAAGGCAAGATAGGGTAAAGGGTGAATAGATGCCTACAATTGTATCGTATCCTGAGCTCGGCCGGCTTGATGATAAGATAAAAAAATAAGAGTTAGTAAAGAAGATCCCAACGTAAAGGAGACTATCATGCATGTATCTGACCGATCAAGCAAGAAGAAAGAGTCCCCAGCCTTGCAATGCCATCCAGTAATAGGGGGAGCTGCCTCTATACTTCTACCCGTGGTGTTACCTTCGCTGCTTACTTCTCCACTATTATATCTGATGCCTTCATCTCTGCTCCAGGACCTAGAGTCAAGGAACGAATTCGATCTTGAACTGGGTTTGGAACTGGTCCAATGGATGAAACTGCTGGTTATGCCGGCAGGGAATGTGGGGTGTATCATCCCATCGAGTTATAGTCTCTGCGATTTACCTTCCTGGGGCAAGCGATAGCGAACAACCAAGCACCACAAAGGAGGCAAGCGTGAAACCGGCAAGCAGCAAACCTTCGAATCCAGCACCTACCTCTGTCAATTCCGGCAAGCATATTAATAAACGAAAAGCAGATACCTTTCCTCTCTTGGGTCACCTCAAACTGCGAAATAATCCGTCCGTGGAACCACCTAACCTCACACTACGTTGGCTATGATTTAGTCCTGAAGGCAAGGACTACGACTTGGCATCAATGCTTGGCAAAAGACCGGTGGTTATACTACTATAGAGAAGCTCTAAACGGGGGTGAGGTCCCCAAGGCTGAGTATGAGGTTTCAAAGGCTGATTTTTAGTTAGCTCAAAAGGAGTCCCAAGGCATTTCCGGGGGAAACTCAAAAGTATTATTTACCAAGTATAGATTCCCAAGGCGGAGGGGAAAGGCTGTAGGGTCTAGGGATGAGGTTCTAGGGCATAGTTAAAAAGGGCTGGTTCCAAAGGAGGGGAGGAAGAGGTGGG
>Ga0233342_1000273_pt1 | contig 15892 bp, 8 predicted proteins | sample GEONDECOMP273_FD_180706 | JGI IMG/M metagenome (GOLD analysis project Ga0233342, IMG submission 180706) | Leaf litter microbial communities from Shasta-Trinity National Forest, California, United States - GEON-DECOMP-273 | ecosystem: Environmental > Terrestrial > Plant litter > Unclassified...
TTATATATGTAATTACGCTTTAGCATCATTCCCCAACGAGTAAGGCGGTAGGACCTGAGCGTTAGCGTAACATATTCCCTATATTTCTCCTCTGTATAAGGAAGAAGAAGGAAGAGGATACCGCCCAGGACACGTATTGAAGAAACCAAGGCGGCACACAGTACACGGCTTACAAGTGTTTGAGGTGGTACCGATTAGGAGTGATTTATTAGATTGCTTCTTTAGCCCCTTTACCCTTCCCCTCGGAGGGAAAGTAACTAAAGTTCCTTGCTAATATTTGAATCTTACCTTTGACTCTACTACAGCATATGGAGGTGATCATTGGGTGGGATTGGATGCTCAGATTTGCTTTGATACTTGGATACTACTCAACGGGGCTACTCCAATTGGATTGACTTGGATACTCAGATTTGCTTTGATTGATTGAATTGATTTATTGACCTCGATAACATATTCCGAGAGAGGCGTTCCCTACAAACAATGCCCCATCTTACAACAAAGGCGTTCTCACCGGCAACAGGAATCATTTAACCAAATAGGCCATACAGACAAGTTAGCTCTCTTTCTACTTGATTTCATCTATCATCCTTATCAACTCCCCATATAACGTCCCAATATAAGGTAACATCTATAGAGATAGGTGGTCCACCGAATAGGGACGAATGAGGGAGACCTAGCCGGGAGGGGAGGACTAGCCATAGCAGCCAGACCTAGACCTATACCCTATATCCTTCGATAAGAATAAGGTTCTTCAGAATAGTGTCTTCCTTTTCAAGGTGAAAATTGCAGTTCAACGATCTCTGTTAAAGGTAAATCACCCACCCTACCACCTTATCTCTAAACTACTTTACTATCCATCCCATCATCCAGCCACCCCGCCGGCCGCTATGTCATTCAGAATTGGGGGTAGCAAAGGAAGCAGGCAACTAAGATTCTTCGGCGGACCATCAAAGTGACTCAGTATAAGTTAGTAGATTAAGAAAGGCAATGATTCTCCTTGGTCGGTTGGGTCGTGCAATAAAGAAGGTAAATAAGGGTTAAGAAGTTTCAATCTTATATATGTAAGAAAAGTTATTTGGAAAATAATATAAAAAGTTTCAATTCTCTAAAGCCCGATCGGCCTGTAAACAAATTTATTGTTTCGGGCATCGTATTCAGGCATCAGGTTGGAGGCTGACACCCACTTTTGGGTTCCTCTTTAGAAAGCACTCTTCATTGGGGTTCCTATTTAAACTAGGTATATTTCACTAGAGATCTTTAAACTAGGCTCTTTCTACAGGTCTATTTGAACCAGGGCTTTTTTTCATTCAAGAGGGCTCTTTCTACAGCTGCTGTTCTAAGCGAGGGTTCTAAAGGCTGATATCCTCCTGTTTTGCCTCCTGAGACTTGTTGGATATGGAGGTGTCTGAGGGGCCCAAGCAAGTGCTGCTGTCCGAAGACAGGTCAGGCAGTCCAGTCAGTTGGCCCTTTATAGCGTGGCTATGTATAATCAGTTGCTCCGTTCCTCCGACGGAGATGACGGAGATCCGATTAACACTTGGCAGTAGAGATAGAATCATGTCCGACCCGTTGTGTCTCTGGATTTATTACTTTTTAGATAGAGAGAATTCCGTTGCTTTATATATAAATTTTATTAAAAGCCAATCTTTAGAAGAGATAAAAAAGTAATTTTAGTATGAGCCGCTTGGACCCAATAAAGAAGAAGATATTTATATGAATAAAAGTGTCAAACCAGAAGGTTTTTTCTGAATCTGTTAAAAGCGTCCTAATAGCCTTTTCCTTTCCAAGTATACCGGCCTAGTAACCAAGTCGAGCAGCCCAACCGTGCAGTCCAGTCAAGCAATGACAACTGGCACTAACTGATGGGCTATGTATAATGACCACCTCCTCCTGGCACTGATAAACTTATGTACCTTGTTCAAATTCCTGTGTCGAGCCCAGCCCAGCAGTCCTGTCTCCAGCCAAGCAGCCGAGTCTAAGTATCCAAGCCGAGTAGCCAAACCCATCCCATGAGTCCAGGCCAGGGCAGCCCAGCTATGACTGATCGACACCTGGATCGAGAGTTGTTGGTTGATATAATCCAATCGAATCAATGCCTTTCCTGTAAGATGGGTCAGCTTTTCAGCTTGCATTATATATGTCATTATACCCCAATTGTCTTGGCAACTTATCAAAACAGGTGCATCATTTCAAAAATGAAATAGAAAAATACTTTATAGGGTTATTTAATAATAGGGGGGTTCCAAAACATCCAAGAAGGCATCGAAACCTATCATTGAAACCTGACTCGAGTAGCGGTATAAACTGGATCGACTGGATCGACTGTTTTATTTCCTCTTGGCATCAAGTACCTGGATCGCCACTTTAGGTTGTTTGTGGGCCCGCGTAACCCCCAACTTTCTAAAAATCAAAAGCGTTCTATCACCTTTTTTTTGGGGCAACCACTTTTGGTACAACTGGGTATCCAAGCGGAAGTTTTTATGAGGCAAAGATATCATTTCCTGAATCCCTACTCTACAATTGATTGGCATCTACTTTTGGCATCGGGTGAATTTGATACCTTTATCTATCAACTTCCTTCCTGTAAAAGCCCACCTCCCTCTTATCAGCGACCACCAGCTCTGGGCTTATTGGCTGGATTCACATCTCCTGGGGCTGATACTGTCTTTCTGGGTACCGTGGAGGGGCTTTTCTTCTTCCTCTCGGCCAGTGTTTTGTGTGCCTTATCTCTAACTGAACATATATGGATTGAACGTATGTATTGAATAGATGGAACTATGCTTGAATGACTATCCAGTGGTGAAAATCTTTATTGCTTGTCTGTTAGCACCTTGTCATGGGTGGATCAGTAGTGAGGTTGATTGGGTGGGGCGTTTTTTTCAGTGAAAGTGATTGAGGGGAGTTTTTACTGACATATGAGACCGGGAGAGAGAGCATCTTTGTTCATTCTAGCTAACGGCATACAAGTTTGGATAATCAAAATCGAGAACGGATGAGATCTCTTTTCACATTTTGAGTAGTCCGGGATAAAACCTAGTACCTTCTAAGGCCAACGAACTATGATAAGTCTTATACCTAGTACCTTCTAAGTCTTTCCATCCTTCCTTTTTAACAACTCCAAACAGTCCTGTCCAAAACCGGAGCTGCGATTGATAAAGTACGCCCTGGCCTTTCTAGAACTTCCATCCATTAGGTGGGTGGAGCAGGGGATGAAGCCTAAGGTGTTGTTAAGGCCTTTCATTCGATAAACATGGTGCACGAGGACCGCTGGACCCGAGATCCCTTTATTGATCCGTTTAACTGATCTTTCTTCTATGATGGATGCCATAGATATATAAGACGTCAGCAGATCCCAGCTATCTAAGAAAAGCCAGCCAATCCCAGTCATCCCAGCCAGCAACCAACCCCACAAACCTGCAGTTCCAAGACCAGCAGCAATAGTTGGTTCAGCAGTTAATCCAGCAGATCGAGTAGTATATTAGTATATATAGTACCTAGCACTATAACCATCACCAGCATAAGAGCCAGTTCCAGCAGGGACAGAAGTAGCCAAGGCAAATATAGCTCGGGTAGCAAAAGCTGGAGCACCAAAGGCAGTAGTATCTGTAGCTTACCCGTCCCAATTAGCCTAGCCCGCTTTGCTATAGCTTTGATCGCTGTACCTTTACCGTTGTTCCCCTAGCCCAGTTTCCTGCTCTAATTATACGGGAATTCATTCCCCCGGCTCATTAGCACGATGATGATCTCTTCGCTCCGCTCCGTAAAGCTATCACCTCTCCCGAGCGGTTCACCCTTTGATGACTTTCCAACGAACAATTCACTCGTATTTCGGGGCATAGGAGGGCTAAAAACAACTAGATGATTACCATTAGGAATTTTTTCCATCAATCAGCCCCTGTAAAACACGAATCATGACTGTATCAGAAGCCTATTTATATTTATAGGGTGCTCGTGGCATAAGGAAGGTATAGGAAAGCTAAAGGATCTGTTTATGTGTAAGCGGGTTCAACAACTAGCTTTATAACTAGAGTACAATATCTGCTTTTTTTTACTATAGGTGAAGTTTGGGCATTGCCCCTTCCCCTCGTGCCTCGGGAAAGTCCCTCCGGGTCCTTGTTGGGCCAGTTCACGATCGAATTCATTCCCCAATCCCAGATCCAATTGCAGTCGAAGTTGACCCGGATCTACCAGCATCTTCGTCCGTTAAAGAGCTAGTTGACCTTGAATCTGCTGATCCATTAGCATATAAGCCAGGTCACCATCCTTGAGCTTCTCCGTTGCCACAGGCTTTAGGTAAAAAAACGAAAATCCTATTTTGGCCAACCCTCAGTTCAGTACTTGGGGTTTCTTCTTTATCAGGAAGGCATCCTCCCTGACCCCGCTCGCGTGCAAGCTTTGGCACAGTGGCCTTCTCCTACCAGCGCTCTAGACTTTAATAGTTTCATGGGTGGTATCAACTTATACAGGAAGTTTGTAGCAAACTTATCTCACTTGGCCCGCCCACTCCATTAGTTGTCAAACCAGGCCAAGTTTCTTTGGACTGTTGTAGCTGCTCAGCAATTCCAAAAGCTAAAAGATTCCTTATGTATTAGCTTAGTTAGTTCACTTAGTTAGTTCATAAGGCCATGCCATGGTGCGTGGGTTATTTTGGTGTGTTTGTGTTTATACGTATATAAACAAAATGATAGAATTGTTGTTTTTGTTAGGTCACTTATTTTACGAACAATATACTACCTGACTTGATGTGCAATTAACGCGGGTTGCAGCTTAACACTGATTCGCGTTATTTTATAATAGCAATCCTTCTCATCCATCTACTCTCCTTACTCTTACTCATCCTTGGAACCATAGCTAAAAAGTATTTGGAAATAGCCCTTTGCCCTAGACCCTACCAGCTCTATGCTTCCTTTTGTTGGAAACAGAGACGCGCGAGGGGACGGAGCAATGATTGATTGATATAGCTTCTTTACCACTAGAACAGAATACATTGTGTTGCGAGTTGGCCCGGACACTTATTGTGTTATAGACTTGATTATACTGATTAGGATTAGGAGTTGGCTGGCCGGTCAGGAAAGATCAGAATGATCAGAAGCAAAGATCAGAAAAATAAGAAGGTCCAATTCTCTTTTTGATTTTAGGGGGTACTTTCTTTTTGATTTTAGAGGGGCATCGGGCAAGGTGCGAAGCTCTTGCTCGAGAAAAGGAGAGCAAGGATCTGCGGATCTTTTTCTGCCTCTGCTTCAATCGGTGATGAAACTGCGGTCAATTAGTCCCGGATCTATCCCCTATTTGGAAGGGCTCTTCCACCGGTATCCAGATGCTACTTACCGACCTAGCTTACTCCACTTATGATGATGGGTGATTAACGGCCTATGTCTTTACAGGTGCCATCTAGGCCCGGCTTCTCAAACCTGAGGTTTGGAACCAGAAGCAAGCTTCCCTCACCTACCTCTCCTGCTACCGACTCAGCCTTTGCAATGGGTATTTATGCCGGTGCTCTTGTCAATGATGCCTATGTAACGACTGCTGCTGTTAATGTCGGATCTACTATAGGCTCTGCAATTGGTGGTGCTGATAGCCGCTAGGTAGCCGTGATCCACCAGCTCTTGCTTATGTCGGTCCCCCATAGTTGCAGCTTTCAATCAGCCTCGGTTCCGTTGGGAAATAAGCATATCTGTTATTATACGATGCACTCCTCGCACTGAAATATCGAATCTACGATGAAATCCGGAACGAAGAGATTGAAAATGCGTAGTGAAAACCTATGCGATCGAGCATAAGAAGCAGGGAATATGGGAACAGAAGGACCATATTGAGAGCCCGAGGCTAGGTGCAGGAGAAGCTAAGACAAAGGCAGGAGCAGGAGAGACAGCCCAGTAGTTTAACCAGTTGATCCTTCCCCAGGAGATAACGTTGTTCAGGCTGATCAATGTGGTGCGTTGGATAGCATCGGATGGGTACATGCGTATAGGGACAAACTAGTATAGTCAATGGGTTGGTGAAGCAGCAGTTGTTTCCGTTGGTTAAGCCGTTGATTTAGCCGGTGATTCAGTAGATTCTGTTGATTCAGCAAGTGTTTAGTCGGTTGATTCAGTAGTTTATCCAGTCGTTGACTAAGTAGTTTAACCCATTGATGACCCAGGAGCAGAGCCTAAAGCAGCAGCAAAGAATCCTAACCATGCAGAAGGCATGATGGATGATAATAAGTCTCCTGCATGAGAAAGCTTGATTCCCAATAAGAAGATCAAGGAGGAGGACAGCCGATCCTTAAAAGAAAAGGAGGTCTGCCGATGATCCTGAAAAGAAGGATAGGGGGGACCCCACGTGAGACAGATAAGAAAGGCGGCTACGGCCCCCCCTGAACTATCTTATCTATCTGTTGCGTTAGATCACTTCCGCTTCCCCATTCCACCCCACTGTATAGATCTTTAGATGGACATAGATATATATAGGGGCCACCATTCATGTTAAAATCCCGACCGCTCAACATTCTCAAAACCATATCCTCGGCGGATCATCCAGTCAGATCGGATCATATGACGTATATAATAATAAATAGATATCCTATAGAATTGGATTCAATCTATTCTGATGAACCCCAGTGGGGCCATCAATGACCAGTTATGAAATGACAAGCTTTGTAAACTCTATAATGGACTACCCTACCCCACCATATGGAATCTGTACTCAAAGCCTGAGCTAGAGATATTTAGCATGGCCTATTATTTGTAGACCTTGTAATGTTGTGGTTGAGGCAGTGGCATGTCCAGTGTAAAAGGTGTTGCAGATGGCACCAAGGGGTGGCTTCGTGAGGCTTGGTTCCACGGTGTAGACATAGATACCCATATGATACCTATTCTTGTTCCCTTTCCCCCAAGATGTTCACCCAACTGAATTGTTCCCCAAGGTACTTCACTATATCCCTGACTTTATTTGTGGTCATCTCCTCTTGACTAGTGGCCTTCTTCCATGAAAAACCTGGAATTATAGCCTTTATTTTCTACCACAATAGTGGGGTAATTTATAGTGAAACCTCTTCAATATTTACCCCATGGTACATGGCTACTTACTGTGGCTCCTCCTAGAATAAAGCAATAAATTGCATATCCAATGTTAGTGGTACCTATTCTCCTGTGTTCCTTGCAAACCTCAGTCGAAGTCATCCGAGTTTCACTCCTCTATAGAACTAAGAATGGGGATTAATGTCGTTAATACAAGGGTAGGTCATGGTGGAGTGATCAACATCCATGGTTGTAATATTGGTCATAGGGATGTCATTATTTATGGTGTTTATGCAAACCCTCCCTCACTGGCCACCTCCTCCTAGATTAACTGATGAAGCTATAATAATAGTGATTATCATATTCTTCCACTCTGATGTAAGAGCATTGACTATAACCGGACTATATTTATACTAACCTTCCCCTATGGGGATGTTGAAATGCTACAAGTCAAGTGACTACTGGATGTGCCATCCATGGGAGGAGGGGGTTGCAGAGCCTGCCTTGTCACCAGATCATAAGCCCTACGATGTACAATGATTAGACCTTTCCTCCTCTATGTCTCCAAGTCATCTGACTCGGTGGAATAGTATGGTGTTTCCCCTTGGCCTCTAGCCCTGGCCTCTTTCCCATGTGACCTTCCTCTTATGTGCTTGTGGGTGGTAGTGCTCTCTTTTCTTGCTTCTTTTTTTATTATGAAATTACCAGGGCCCATCTCTTGATAGCCCGCTCAATGTGCTTAGAATTTTCGTGTCTTTACATCTACCTCTATATTCATGCTACTATATGGCTATCATGCTCTCATGGCACAGAAGTGTCGAGATACTTAAACTGATACTATTGACTGTGTGAATCAATAATGTTCAAGGGAATCTTAGTAGTATGTATGATGATGTTCCTCATAACCCGGTAATATCTTTCAAACATAGTGTCAATGTCGACCTATGTAATCCTATCTGTGGAATAGGATAGGGTTGAACACTTGGTTGGCCCAAACTTGATAAAACAATTAATATATGTGATATTTCCACCCATACGTTGAACTTGTCTCCTCCATTTTTTTATAGGACCTTTTCATTCAATCACAGAGAAAGAAAGCTGCAGATTGGATTCGAGAAGCACATCTACAAATGTAAACAACCTTTTCATTTGCCCTAGGAGCACGTTCTATCACCATTTATAGTCCACCTGCAACTCGTAACCCTATGACTCACGCTCTAGCTTCTTTTCAAGGAATAAATTCATTGCTCTTGAAACTGCATAACCGTGTTCAACTGCTAGGAATCTAGGGGATTATACCTGTTCAAATAATTCTTCTGCTGGGCCTCCTTGTTGTGCTTGTCGTGGTGCTACTAGTTTTGATGCCTGGTTGTTCCGCTTGGGCTGCTTGATTAAATGCTTAAGGGAATAAATAATTGAACCGGTTCTACTTATGATGGATGTTTTCCTGGTCATTGTTGTGCTGTTTTTGCTGGTACTACTTGAACTCCCGGGAAGAAAATGAGAAACTTCGCTAAATTGGCTGCTTTTTACGTATTCCAAATCTTCTTTTTATGGATCCGATGATACCATGTTGGATCTGGATCAATAAAGTGCAATTTTGCCTATAGTAACTATAATTAATCAAAACAAAATTTGAATTATCTTCTTACATTCTTTTTGGCCTCTTTCCACTTATGCTCCTTGGCCTTATTATGCCGGTGGTTCTAATGCGGGAAGCCGGTTCGAGTCTGCTGCTGTTTGGCCTACTTTTAGTGCTTCTGCTTGGGCTTTCAATATAATAATCTGATAATCCTGGTACTGCTCCTGGTACTGCCATCAGCATAATGATTATTCTCAGCATTCCAAACATAATTCCAAGCATAAGCAGTGAAGTATCAAATGCTTAGTGAAATACTCCATTTCAATATAAGTCCAACTGCTTACAGATAAGTCCAACTGCAGAAGCTGCTGGTGAGACTACTCGCTTTGGTTCCGCCTTTGATGGCCAAGGTCTAGCTGATGGCTTAGATGCTGATTCAGGATGGGTTCAACTTCAATGAGATCTGCGAGTTGATCCCCAGGAGGTGCATCCCACCAAGAATGGCGAATGTTCACCTCAGGCCTGCAGGAAACAACAATCCACAGTTCACCCGTTATCCCCAGCATTGAAATCATCAGGACACAATTTGGTGGCCCAAAACAGAAGGACAACGGGAAAGCAAGCCACTTTCGACTTGCATGTGTTAAGCACATAGCAGCAGCTGGCGTTCGCTCTAAGCCAGGATAAAACTCTCTATTAAATTAATCTTTCATGGCATCCTCCAACTACCATGTAGCCTCATTTGGACCAAAGTGATCCATGGCTCAATTCTGGACCATTGTTACTTTATTGTCGAGGATATGCAGTGACTTTGCTTGGAGCTCTCCCTCTGTTTCCACCCGATTCATAGCTTAATCAATTACATGGTTAGAATCATGTACATATTATTTAAGCAGAGAAACATGGGGAAACTTGGAAAACCTTTTATCTATCCAGATCCTTACACATTTTGTGCGTGGGTTGAGGCATCTTCTTGACTTACCTTCTTATTGATAGTCTTTAGGAACCACCTAGGGATATCCTCTTTAGAACCATTACTGCTTGCAAAATGTGTTCGAACAAAGAAGGTTGAGTTAAATACGGCCTTCCTTACATTAACTAACTCATATGCTCTCCCTCAAAGAGCGAAGGGTTATACCTTCCCCGTAGCGATAAGGTGGGTAATCCCTAAAATAGAGGACAGAAGGGCAAGACCTTTCGGATCTGGTGGTCTTCACCATTGAAAAGGTAGCGATACTTACCCTATTTTGCATCGCGAAAACGGTCTATTTTATTTTAATAGTTCTATCGCTCAATTAGGGATCTATCTCTTTCGTTTCATTCGTTCAAATTGGTGGGTATTTAAGTTACCCTTCCAAGAGCGAGGTGAGGCTAATCAATCAATTCAAATTGTTATTAATATGGGAAATGAAGGAGTGCAAAGGTTAAATATAAATGTGACCGGTCAACTGATTGAATAGGACCCTAGGCTACGGATAAGGCCGTAATAAATAACTATAATGGCTGCTTCAAGGTCCCAAAAAGGTGGGGTCTCAAGATGATAGAGAGTGCGGTCCATGAGATGGTAAATTAAGTAAGAGAAGCCGTCCTCACCCTTCTTTGGTCGGGTGAGCCCTCATCCGTTCCGTACTCATCCTCCTACTATCGTTGGGTGAGACTTTCAGACGTTGCAAGTGCTTAAATGGATATATGGCCCCAACATTAAGGCTATCATCCTGCACATAGCCCTGTTTCATCGATACAAATAGCATTTGCTAAGCGCACATAGGCACCATAGTCCCAGACACATTGTGGTAAAAGCGCATATTTATTCCCCTTTCCTTTTCTTCCCTTGCGCCACAATTGCATAGTCAACTCCTAACTCTAGCACAGAACCTGTAGTAGCCACAAGAGGGGTTATATCTCTAAGTACCGGCTTCGCCAATTTCGAGCATCACGGATGAAAGCAGCTTCTTCGGATTATCCCCTCCAGTTAATCGCTCACGCTCATGATAGATCTCTGTAGTGCGAAACAGAAGGCAGTAGTCAGAAGGCAGTCGGAAGTTGTCGAAAAAGGTTCCCATTCAACCTTTATAACCTCAACACCGGCATTACTTTTTCCCCGCTACCTCTTGTTCGCTCTTTCGGACCCAAGGCATTAAGGATGTAAGTCATAGGGTCTTGGTCATAAGGCAAGGGGTCAAGGTTTCTCAGGCAAGGGTCAGAAGGCAGGCGAATCTCAAGACCATAAAAGTCCCTTGTTCCCCGTACCGTTGATTGTTCGTCGAACCTCCCATGGGCCTTCGGATCCAACTATGTATCCAACCGAACCAACTATTCATCTTACCGTCAAACAATAAATCTATCCTCACTAGCACAATGAAATAAAGGTAACCAACTTCGCAATGAGCGTAAGCAATTAAGAGGTGACACTATCACCGGTGGTTGTTATTTGATGGGACTAGTGAAAGTATATGGGGATTGGATTGGATTGGGATGGTCAGTGGTCTTCGAAAGGGAACATGGTTGTTAGTTGAAGGTCATGTAGTTGTTAGTCAAAATGAAATCCCTCTATAGTTGTTAGTAGTTGCATTAGTTGTGTTAGTAGTTTAATTGTTATCTCTCGATGTTGAACTTACTGCCTGCCTGAAACCTTCTTCCTGCCTTGCCTGGGGGATCTTGCTGCCTTCGAATAAGCATATCTAGCTATTTGAGTCAGTAGGATAGGATAGGTGTCGGGCCATAGCTATTAAGCCAGCCACTAACGCACGCTTATAAGGGAAGGGAAGGCAAGCAATAATAGAAAGCAAGTAACTTGTCTATGCTCTTGCAGGGGAGGGAGGGGTACCAAGAGGATGGCTTTCCCTTCAGAGATCGTTCGTTGAACTACCAGATTTTATTCATTACAGCCAGAAAGAACTTATTCAGCAGATATCATTGAACAACCGGATGGCTTGTATGTGGTCAATCAGAGAGCCTTGTTGGATGGCCATGATCGAAGGCTTATTTTTAATCGCGGGGCGGAGGGCAGAAAAGAGCACGGGATTATTGTTAGGGGGCTAGCCTTTGATAGTGCGTAGCAATAACCAGCTAGATCGCTATATTTCGGGCAATTTCTATAGTTTTGAAAGGCTATTTATTCCAATTAATTATTTTCCAGCGAGCAAGGGGCGCTGAACAAAAAAGGTAAATTGAGTCAATCCTGCCAATTTCATTATAGAGCAAATTCATGAAATATCATTCTTCGCTAATAAAAAGCACACTTTATAGTAACTTAGATGAAAAATATTAGTTTTTCTTAATTCCCGGCCCACCCAAACAGAGTGCCTGCTGCAAACCAAGTGGTCTATTGATCAATCAATATAGTATGTATGGAGGCATGGCGTCGATAGGCTAATAAGTTAACAACTTGGCTCAACCTCTCCATCGTCTGGTGAGAGCTCGAAAAGGATATGGTATTGCTCACCTAAATGTAGCACCTAATTGTTTGTGGCACATAGCCCCTCCTCTCCCTGAATGTGTCTTTACCTCCCTGACCTGAATGGCTCACTCTATCTATCCCCTCTCTGAGTACTATTTGCATATGAGGCTCAAATGTTGAATTAGCATCTGTAAAGCATTTGTCATTAATTCTTTCCAGCCCAAGCAGGAACGTGTGTTCCATAATGGTAAGTTTAGTTAGGGGTATGTTTAAAGGCGGCTTCAGTCTCCTGGTGAATGAATGGCTCTAGGTTGAATGGAAGTGATAGGCTCAAGGCTTACATTTCAAGGTTTATTGCTCATAGTGAATGGTTCGTTTAGCCCCTGCCACCTGTGTGTTCGTGGCTCATAGGGGAAACAAATCTAGCTCCTCTTCCATCCAACTCCTCATCGATCGGTTGGTTCTTTGGGGAAAAAAGAAATTCAATTGGATCAACACAGCTACCTCCCTTCTATCCTATTGAGCCGTTTGTTTCTTGAACTGCTCGTTCATTTGTTTTTGGACATTTTCTCAATCCCCTAAAGATGTTATTTTATTATACAAAACTAGCGAATGATAATGCTTTCTAGAATCTGTTCGAAGTAAAAGTGTCCCTGAACCAGGTATTAAATCCAGAAATCTCAACTGGTAGGACCTATACAAAATAAATATCTCATCGGAAAACAACCTGTATCAATTCTGGGTCAATGGGTTCAATTTTATTGCTAAAATAGCCTTGTCGCTTGCGCGCATAGTCGTGGCATTCGTTCGTCGCACCGTTCTGTGCAGCACCTCATGAGCGTCTCTCCTTGTTCGTAGCACCTGTTTGTAGCACATATCTTTTGTACAGGCATAGCCTGTATCCCTGGATCTATTATCCTCTCGCCAAACATGATAGCAGCAAAAAAGTGCTAAACCTGTGATTGATTCCATCCCGCCTTCCATAGGGAAACTTCCTAAAGAGGCATGGTTAATAAAAAAAAACCATTTATGTGCCTTCCTCGAACCCATCAAAATTAGGACCCGGAGGGACTTCCCTGAGGTACGAAGGGGAGGTTTTGCCAGCAGGCAAAAAGCCAAAGTGGAATCGTAAGCATTGTCTCCATCGGTTCGCAAACAGATAAATGATAAATAGCCTTGTGTCATTGAAAGCATCAACTCTTGGGATAGACCATTCCAGGAGCGCACCTATCAGCATTGATTCCTCCTGTATTGCACCTATAAGCTCAGCATCGAAACCTGGCATCGACTATTGGCTCTGCTCAGCTATCCTATAAAAAGTACAAAAAGGGGTATGTTTTAGTAGAATAAGATTTTATTTACCCATAAGGGTGGTGATTGCCTTCAACCCCCTAAAAATGAAATTTTATTACTTACCAAATGAATGAGTTTTTTTGTGAATTTATTTCCTCCAAGCGACTAAATTTCCCGGGGTAGCCATTATCCATACCGAGTATCCAGGTTAGTATCCAAGCCCAGCAGTGTGTGTGCAGCGCAATGTGTGTGTAGTGCAGCTGAGTAGCCCAGTTGAGTCCGCCCAGCAATCGAAACCATCCATCCAATTTGATAGAACCTTCATTAAATGCCAATTTTGAATAATAAAAACTACTTGTATGGATGGGTGATCCGACGGAATAGATATTAAAGTGGGTTACAACGGACGGACAAATTAGGCCTAGCCAGGAGAACTCGCCAGGAGGACTAAACAATCCTCCAGTCATAGCCGATAGTCGATCAGAGCCAAAAGAGCATTACCATATTTTATGAATTCTGTAAACAGCTTCTATGGTGCTTTCAACCACTACGTGTCACATCCACCAAACACGGGACGGTATGGGTACGGCACTAGATCTTAACTACATCCCGCCGGTCTCTGCATAGCCCAGGCCAACCGGTCACCAGTCCGATAGTACAAGAAGATACAACCAACCGGTTGAGACAGCCAGGGACACAAGCGGGGTTCACGTTGACAACACTGCGAGGATGTGGGGTCACCGATGAGGAGTGATTGATTATATGGATTTCCAACATCTACAGAGCAGGGTGGTACAACGGAAAAACAATTCAATGCCCAACGACACCTGCCTGCCCAGCACCCAATCCCATAAAAGCACAGTACGCAGTACCCAATACCCCATAAACAGTAAGGAAGCTTTCAGGAAACAATCCTCCTTTACACCTTTCAGTTCCCAATACTACAGAGGGATAAGTTCATTACACCAGAGATATAAGTTTACCCATCAAGGTACAATCGAGGGACAACATCTTATGGAGGAGGACACTTCGCAACTGATTAGATTGTTTAACTTGCAATCATAGTTTGAGGTTAGTACCTCACGAACAGGCGGACAACTGACTACAGATTCGGGGGTGGCTGGAGCGCAAGCAACTCTGAGTAGTATCCTGGGGGGGCGAGGTTATTTATGACTTTATTCTAAAAACTGATAAGGATTACGGAAGAGCGAGTTCCAAATGATAAGTATTCCGGGGAGCCAAGTTACAAATGAACCAATGGTGGTGGTATTCAATGGCCGGTTTCAATGCACTCGATACAAAAGTCGATCCAGGTGTTGATGTCGGTACTCATCCAGGTGCTGTAGTTTATTAATAAATAAGGCAGCTTACGATCCAACCTTTCCAACAGAAAGAAATAAAGTAGGCAAGGGTAATAGAAAGAATGGTAGAAAAAGTGCGAACCCAAAAATGTATTTATCTATGTAGTAAGAAAGTATGGAATGCCAAAAGGCAGTTAGTTACCACGATTCCATCACAACTGGTTATTCCTGTTCTACCCACCAAACTTATATTCATCGTGTAGGCTAACCAAAGTAAATAAAAATATTCTGCCTAAGCTTTTTCCATCCCATAACAAAGGAGAGGACCCGGAGGGACTCGACTGAGGGACGAAGGAGAGGGAATTTGATAAGTGAGGTCTGAAATATATGTTGGTGAAGCAGGTGGATCAGCAATAACCATGAAGTAAAGGCAAATATGGGGGGGGAAGAAGGTCTCAATAGAATAGTAGTACCCCTATTATTTTTATATAAGCAGTCATTCATACATTGGTTGAGCAGGCAACACTTAACGAAGTTCGTTGAGGAGCGTTGATCGATCGCTTGTCTGTCATGGAATAAAGGAAGGAAGGATCCCGCTTGTCTGTATATTTTGGGTTCGACCAGGAATGGCGTATGATCCTAAACTGTTGAATCATATATAATGAGCATTAGTAACTCTGAGCCTAGTCTTCCCTAAAAGAGCAATTTGATTGGGGCTAAAATAGCGAATGAGGCTGTTTTGTAGAACCAGGAGTACTTACTTCTCTTTTATCATTGCCAATTGCCAATAGTCCTTTTTCCCCTTTCAGAGACAAACTGCCATAAACCACAGAGCTGGAACCTACGGAGTTTAACATACAGAACAATTTTTATTCAAAGCTCTTTACCCTCGATCTCCTAGCGACTCTACTAGCGGCTTGTACCTCGCTCTTCACTACTTATTGTGCTCCTCCTCCTCTCCTTTGAGGGACCTGAACTGTCCGGATGTCTCAACCAAGCTTGCTTGTTCAAAATTCTGTATTGTAATGCTTAAGCTCAGTAGAATGATTGGCTATTGGGCCCATGGTAGGTCAGTCTGGAAACGATTTTGCCTCTCCTTATTAACCAGGGCTGTCGAAGTAAAATCCCTCATCATGTTGTTCGGCCTCCGTAGGAGATCATGGGAAGGGTGCCCCATTGCCCTTTATTTATTTCTTTATTTTGCTTCCCGTCCTGACTTTCTATCTCCAAAGGCGTACCCGTTACTGTACACTTAGCTGAGCGAAAGCGAAGAAGCTATAGGGTTGTCTCCATTATTTTAAATAAAGAGAGAGTT
>Ga0233342_1000274_pt1 | contig 15889 bp, 6 predicted proteins | sample GEONDECOMP273_FD_180706 | JGI IMG/M metagenome (GOLD analysis project Ga0233342, IMG submission 180706) | Leaf litter microbial communities from Shasta-Trinity National Forest, California, United States - GEON-DECOMP-273 | ecosystem: Environmental > Terrestrial > Plant litter > Unclassified...
TGAAAGGCCGAGGTCATGAAATCTACATTACCAGCTACTTCCTTCCATATGCCCAGTTTTGTTACTCAATTTACCAGTTCCAATAGGCCAGTGCACCCCTTTCTATCATCTGGGGACCCCACCCTTGGTTACCTAAATGCCCTTCTTCGTTGGGCCAGGTGAACATAGTAAGAAGGATATTGATAGGCCACGTTCGCATTCTCTCTTTCTATAATCCGGATACGCCCACTTACATTATTTCATTTACCATATCAGCAAGTAAAGTTATACGAATCATTACCGGGCTATCTATGTCAGGTAATAAGTAAATCTGTTATATCCCGTAGGGACAGGTCTTACCTCACTCTTACACCAATAGAGGATAGGGAAAGCAAAGAAAGAAGGGAATGCCAATTCATGAAGCTGGTTTAGATCGGGCGGGCTTTAGAGACTTACCCTTTTGAACTATAGCTGACTGATTGGGCTGGCTGGGGCTGGGAGAAGAGAAGAGGTGAGGGCTTGCTTGCGAACTGGCTTCTTTTGAGTATCCATCCCATTCGATTAGCCTATTTGAATAGCGCAGTTGAATAGCGCAGTCGCTCCAAGCAGCCAAGTATCCCAGCCCAAGTATCCAAGTCTAGTAGCTTAGCCCGATAGCTCAGCCCAGCACGCTAAATGAGAGTCATACGTGGGTTTATGATGCGGAGAATGACAATTAGAATGTCCAGCAGATACTTACACTAGACAGAGCCATATTTTGAAGGATGAAACAGAAGATGACTTGATCAAAGGCTTTCTTAGCAATCCCACTCATCCCCCCAGTAAATCTTTCAATTAATAAACACTGTTATGCTAACCTCTGATTCCGGAGATGCTCTTTTGGACCCACTGCCTGCATTACCTTGCAAGATGGAAAAACCCACCAGCGTTCCTATTGAAATAGAGCCTGGGAAAACCTTGAACATAAAACCCAGTTGTCTCCATTACAGAAAGAACGGTGGATTCATGGAAGTGCCACAGGGAGAAAGAAAGGAAGGAACAACCCGTATTGGATGGATCGTCGGAACTGCCCTTTTCACCGAACCTTCTTTTTCAATATGCAACAGGCGTTATTCTGGATAATCTTCCCTTTATGCCAGACCATTTAGTAGTGCGTGGATTCAGGGACGGAGTCGCTCGACTAAAAGGAGAGGGATCTTCCTTATCACGAAGAAGCCTCACCGTCTTTATATATGTTATTTCTCCATACCACCTTTGTTTTTCTATTTAGATTTCATATCGGGCGGGCCGCTCCGCTCCTTCTTTTGGGAATGGATACTCTTTAGAAAGCACCTTATGCCGTATATGACTTTATGACTCTGATTCTTGGTATGATTTATAACCTGCACTCCTTAGCCTCTTTGCACAACTCCAGCATTGTTCTTCCTTAATAAAACAAACTTCACTTTCAGTGCCTTGCTTTGAGGGAAGACCTGGGAAAGCCTACTGCATGAATTGAAGTTTGACAGCTAGATGCTTACACAATTAATTAATGGAAATGGCACAGGAATAACCTGTTGTGCTGGGATCGTTGAAACTGCCGGATTTATTATATACAACCAGAATACTCCAGAGCATTGTACGAGCGAGCTTGGGTGGTTAAAAGGAAAATAGAGGGGCGGTTTTCCTCTTTCATAAATCTAGAGTCTTTTGGGGGGTCATTTGGGAGGGAAGTGTTCTCTCAAGCAAGATCCCAAGACGAATGTATGTGTGATGCTGGCTGAGACGATGGCGTGAGTCGGGTTTGGAAAGGAGATAGATCTTGCCCCGCAGTTTGTAAGAAAGAGTACGGAAGCAGATCGCAGACAGAGAATAGGGCTATGCTGGAACGACTTGAACTTCGTCAGAGCAAAGAAAGAAAGTGGGAGGAGGAGATGCGAGCGCTCAGACCGAGGCAGAGGCGCCGGACCCGTCCATTCCGGTAATGACGCGCAGAGTCTGTTCTCAGATGATCCGCGGAAGGTCCATATGCTGACCGATAGGTCTCAGAATGATGCCGGCCCGTCCTTCCTTAGTCCCTCCCACCCCCTGCGCTTCCGGTTATCCTTCCGGTCCAGTTATCGCGCGCGTATTATAGAGTGCTGTGCTTCTGCCGCTGTGTTGTCGAGTAGTTTTACTGCTGGTGCGAGTCAGAGCAGATCTATCTATCCAGTAGCGGCGTCTTTCAGTTGTAGGTCCAAAGTAGCCTGGTGATCCGTCCTTTGGGCTTTGTTCTTATTCTGCCGAGTCCGCAGAACGCTAACATGGCACGCCCGCACTGCGGTTACCCTTTCTGGTCGCGGGTGCAGAGTAGGATGCGATGCAGCAATCCCCCGCGTCTAGTCGATCGTCAGACCACGCTACGCGGTCTTTGCAGCGGTATATGAAGTGCAAGTCTCCCCCTGGTCAAGTAATCTCGATCAGCTGCGTCAATACTTTTTTGTTAAGGAGTTAAGCCGAAGAACAGCCAGCAGAGTCTCGCCGAACTAAAGGAAGGAGGAAATACGACAGCGGGTTGGAGAGGGAAGGAATACGCGCGATGAGTCAGTTGCCTTATATACACTATCCATGATGTGCAACATACATCAATGTTTGATGGTAGAATTGTTACTGCATCTCCATTGCTTGTGGGTATAGATCAGAGTCCAGCTTCACCAAACTGGCTGCTTCTCTGACTCTTTGGTTCGCACTTCCCTTAGCGCTGGATGGACTATAGAGCTACCGACTTCACCTCTCTACTGCTGATAAGAACTGCTAAAGAGGGAGCTCGACTACCTTCATTCTACTAGGCTTGGTTAATCAACTGGGCCACTGAACTGGAGGGAGATAGTTATAGCCGAGAAACAATCATCCACAGAAGGGCTGCTGATAAGTGGTCGACGAATGATAGCCAGAAGGTGCTCATTGATAGGAGGTACTCAATATCCGGCTGGGGTGGAAATCATTCAATGTCAAGAGTCACTGCCGCTACTCCCATTAGGTGTCTATGCATTCTCGGTACTCGCTGGTAGGTCATGCCTGGTTTAAATGCCTGGCTGGTGGCGATCCCACTACTTGATGCTTAGCTTTCTTTTTACTTGAAGCTATTGAACTCCCCATCGAAGTATAATCTCACGTCCCGATGCGTGGGTTCGTACTTCACCCCGTTCAATAAAGACCCGAGAGAAGAGTAAGTTAGTTTCCCACCCCTTCTTTGATCTAAGAGCGGTTCGTACCTAACCCCCATCGTTACACCATACCCGAAAGAAATAGTTTAATATGTTCCCACCAGAAGAGGTGAGATAAGTACCCATTGTTACACAGTTCAGGAGCACATCGATCGATGCTTGCACACGGAACTATACAACTTAAAACCACACTAATCTGAACCCGATATTATGTTTCGCTTTACTTACGAGATTATGCTTTGCTCAACTAATTCGACCACCCTCTACCCACTCTCTACAAATATAGCCTCCGTCGTCTTACGAATATGGCTTTAGCAGCAATTTAATGGGGGGAAGCGCAATGTCCTCTTACAACATTATATGTGTAATAAGACATCAATAAGCTCAGCATTCTAATGTTGCACCATCGTTTGCACTATGCTCCTCAAAAAGCTTGTGTACCTGGTTAATTTCTTCTGGCCAAGGGTGACTGGCAATAACTGAAGGGCTTGACCTTCCAAAGAGAGAGGTTTACTTACCTGAAGGCTTCAAATGCGCTCCGCTCACTTCAATTCTCAATTTTGATACGAACGATCATCGTACTCACTTTTTTATTCCTCAACTCATACCTACGGCCTTCCAAACACCTACAGTTAGAAATTGATAAGATTGTAGGTAGTCTTCCTAACACCGAATAGAAGCTTTACAAGCGCCTAACGACAACTAGAAGCCTTCATCGCCACCCTATCAAATGAAGGAAAGTGTAGCCCAAATTGAATAGGTGGTGCTTCTCAAGTCTTTTGACTTATCTATAAACCGGAAGTATGTCGCCTTTCCATACTAACTAATCTCCATACTATTCTCATGTTGCTTTCCTTGCTGCTGATCCATAAGTATGTTTCCTTGCCGAACTATACCGTTGCTTGCCTTCACCAAAGTTTTTATAAGATTGTAAAAGCCCTAATAAAGCAATAGAAACCTTCCGAACATCTACAGCTGCTAGCGGGAGTTGTTCCTAACTTGCTCAACCTGTTGCAGCTCAAGAAAGAAAGAGAGGTGGTTGCGCCTCCTTCCTCAACTCTAACCTGCCTAACCTGTAGCAGATCATACCCATAACTCCCATAGCTAACCTGTAAACCTTTGTACACCCTTACCTGTAGCTCAACCAAAGTGGTTTTACGGATCTTAGATGATCAATTAGGGCACGAATATATCATTCCTGGGGAAGAAGTGGTTCTAGAAGGCCCGGAAATGGCCTCATAAACCTAATTAGTAAGATTTATGGGATGGATGGGAAACATAATATATTATCCACGTAAAGTTGACCATCTGACCCCCCCTTCTGTAGGCGCTTGCCTATGGAAACTCCAAAAATGAAATAGAGTACCAAATAAGATTCAAGTAAGGAAGGTCCGGGTGGTTAGCCATGGGTTGGGAAGGGAAGGATACAGACAGGGAGATGGAAGAAACGGGTAGTTGGAACTGTGGACCCTAGGTGCATGTCCTAGGTCTTTGTGGTGTAAGTCGCAAGGTCTCGATCCGCAGTGAGTCAGGTCTCCAGTTGATGGAGGCAGCGGCAATGTTAAAGGGGAAGTTGTAAGGGGAGAGGAGTTAGAGTTATCTCTCAGGCAAGCATCAATAAGCAGGCAGGTTCACTGTGGCTTTTAGATCTTGTCTTTTCACAAAACCAGTTTAGATAAGGCAGGCCTTTATATATGTCTTTATAATATTCACTCACCCAACCTTTGTGATGCCCCTCTTATTCGGTGTCGAGTGGGGGTGAGGTACAAACCCGCTCCGGTTCGTAAATACACGATCTCATCTATTTATTATAACTTCTTCTTGTATTATTTATTGTGATCTAATGTGGGTTATACACGAAGGCTCTTAGATTACCGGCTAGCCTACCTAGCGATGACCTCCTGGGCACTTACTGACTCTGACACTTACTTAAAACTGGCAGGCTTATTGGAAAGAGACAATCCTGCTGCCCTGCTCTGATGAAACTTCATAGAGTGGGAGTTCCATGGAGTAAGGCCATCTAGGAGAGTTTCCTTATTAAGGGTGGGGTGCCGCCGTGAGGACCTACTCTCTAAGGCTAGTAGTTTAAGTAAAGCTTTCATCATAGGGGGATAGGTAACCCTTAAATGTAGCCTAGTCCTTGTAACTTATGTTCTAAGGGGGGCATGGCGCTCCGAAAACCAGAAAGCAAAGCAATGACTAGCTGCGAGAGGGCTAATGGCACTGAAACCTGGGATCAACTGGATCTACTACTATGGAACTTGCCTTGCCTTTGTCTTATTACTTGCCTTAGTCCGATAGTGTAAGTGAAAGCCGAGTGCTAGCCTTGAAGAAGTTGTTTCTATTCTTTTTAAAAAGAAAATAGTCCCCTTCCTTTTTTATCCCTGAGCTCCCAGTGAATAAACTAAAAGGTATGGTCAAGCCCATACCACCTATACCAAGAGACTTCCGTATGGCTGCTATGGCTGGGTCTTATCCTTATTTCAAAGGAGAGGATACAACAACAATAAGCTTCTTTGCTAGAGCTCTTAGAAGTAAGGCTTCTTTATTTTTATATTTTGAAAAGGGAGAGACCCTTTTAACTCGCACCTACATAGGTAGGCTTCATTGCTAACAAAATATTAAATTATATTCAGTTGGCTCATTGTAATAAAAAATTATATGTGCTTCCCGCCCCGACCGAACTTTAGGCATGCATGGGTAACAACTAACAACTCAATAGGACTAGAACTTGAAGCCTGGACACTTGTTGAATAGAGGCCCGGATATATGTGGAAATGATGAATACGTGGGTCCTTATTCCATGTCAGGACGTGCGGAGTTAACTTAAAAACAAATAGTGCCATATAATACAATATAACTAACTTAGCCTTATCAAATTTCAATGATTCTTGCTACCATACCTGGAAAGTGATACGGTAGATATGCAAGAGTTTGGTAGAGCCTCAATAGACACGGACACCCTGTCCCCTAGGTAAACAAAGTGAAAGGGCCTAGTTTAGTAAGAATAAAATATCCATTTTGGTCCCCTCTATAGTGAAGGGAGTCTCGGCCAACAGAAAGGTGGGTAAAGAAAGGAGGATCTTTCTATTGGCTCACGGTAGCGGTACCTCCCTTGCATGCTAGGGATAATCGTTTGTTATCAACACCTGGGAATTTCACTAACGAAAGATAGCGTTCGAAGGGTGGCCTATCGGGACTGAGCATTTAAGTAAGAGAAGGTGCCGTGGTCGCTGAAGGGAAACGTGGGCTGTTAAGTTCTCCTACATGAACCTGGTCTATAGGGACTGGTAATTTTAGTAACAAAAGTGGGTGTCCGGGGGGACCTTACCTTTTATTTATTATTTACTTTTATTCCCGGAACTGGTGGGTGCAGAAGCACGCTCAACTTATAAGGTCGCCATCGAATTTTCCACTTCAATCAACAAGGCCAGGTTCACATAGGAAGGATAAATTTATAGGCCACGTTTGCATTCCTTATCATCTGGATACGTCACCTTTGCTGACTGTATTTCCGAAAGCCAGGGTCAGGAGACATTTAAAGCTACTTACTTGTGAATTTACCCGAGATAAAGGCTTGGAAAGATGGTCCTTGCTGGCTGGCCTAGAGCCGCTGGTCCTGGATAAACTGGTTTAGCAACAGCAAACTGAGAGTCTTCCAGCTTTTTCAGGTCTTACCTAAAGGAAAATCTGGGCATGTGGTTCCGTGGAGGAAGGAAGGGATGGAACAGTGCTGGGTGCGAGTACGAGGTTGTAAATTATACCAAAAATAAGGCACGAGGTGGTTCTATACGGCATAATATAAAAGAGGTGCTTCTTCCTAAAGAGTATCTATACCTACCATCCCAAGGTTTCTCAAGCCCGACCCGAGATGACATATCTAAATCTAAAGGGTTATATGGATAAATAACGCGCGAGCCCGATATTGAAAGTTTATATTCGTAGAGAAGATCCCCCCATCTGAAATAGGCACCAGGTTAGGTTGGTCCGGTGGATCCCAAAAAGGTCCTCAAACGCATGTTTTATAAATTGAAACCTCTCCCTACGAGCCGCGAAAAACCGATAGGAAGAGGAGGGGCATTACAAATAAGTAAGGCAGGCAAGTATCTGGGTAAATAAATATAAGGTTCAGGCACTAATATGAAAGGCATATCCTAGCGATGCTAGTTTGGCGTCTAGCTCCTGGCAATGCTGGCTGGCTAAATTAATAAATAACATATTTTACTGGCCGGTTTAAGCTCGTCCCCCCGAAAGAGCCAATAGTGCTGTGCTGCTACGACTAAGCATAATTATACCCGGTTGAAGCAATAGGTTGGGGCATGTTGGGTGAGGTATTCTGGTTATTAAAGCGGGTTGGAGGTAAGAGTAAAGGGGTAAGGGGAGGGTATAGGCAGAGTAAAGGGTTCATAGTTAAGATTAATAGTGTCCCCACCCAAATGTCATTTCTAGCATTCCTAAAGTAAGAGGTTTGGGCATAGTTGGGGTGAAGCGTTAAGTATAGTAGAACAGATGGCACGCACATAAGTAAAGGTCAGTTGCTGTTACTGCTAATAATCCTGAAGGCAAGTCTTATGGAAGCCTGTGTGCCGTACCGTATGCCCACCCACCAAAGTGTTTAATAAATAATAAGTAAGGCAGGCCATAGTAAATGAAACAGGGAGTTTCCACGTACGATCTGAGGTTTGTTCCTTTCCTGTGCCACTTCCATAAGCATCTAAAGGAAAGGTCCTAGCATTCTGTATAGTATCTGGGGGGAGCCCGTCCCGAAAAGCTAAATAAAGGTACCCGCATTCCTTCCTGCCTGAAGCACTAGGCTAGGTTGGGGCATCATCAGTAAGTTGGGTAAATGAATATTAGATAGGTAACTAGTATAGGTGGGTTGGGTATAACAGGGTTTTTGAAAACACGTAAGTAAAAGCAAGTGGGGTAAAGAGAAATAGTCAGAATGTCTTGCCTTGCCTACCTCCTAAGAATCTGTCCTTTCAGCAAGTGTTGAAGCCAGCTCGTACAATGATGCTCTCTCTATGTGAAGCCCTTTCATCTGATCATCCAATGCTCGAAGTTTAGGGCATTACAAAGTATAGTCTAAGTGAGGCAGGTAATGGAGCTAGTCTATCCAGATAAAATTAATGTTTATAGGTGGCACTAACATGAATGCGAGTAGGCAGCCAACAAATAATGAATGCCTACCCCCTAAAAAAACATTTGGTAAAGCCAGTGGATGTTTGGAAGCGCCTAAAATAACTAAGTGAATTGAACTGGTATATCTATCAAGGGTGGTTAAAAGGGAAGGTGGGTGGCCCCAGAAAAAAACCAAAAGATTGGGGCGCGGCGAATAAAATCCTGAAGGTTCAGGTCGAAATAAGAGAAATAGGTCTGGAGTTAGGTTGACCCATCCCTCCTTCCTTGGATGTATATGCTTTTTGTTGTTGTTTTCGAACTCCCTTGAATGCTCCGTCTGTCTGAAGCCCGCCCGTCCAATCAATATGATAAAGTTCCAGGTCAAAAGTAAGGGTTGGTAGCACGGGTCGCACGTTAAGTAATGGCAAGTAGACTTATTAAGTAAATAGCAAGGTGAAAAGTTACCCACCCAAGCCCTTCTAATATCTAAGTTAAAGTCTGTGAGCCCTTCTATAAAGAGAAAATGAAAGTTTAGGTCAAACCGAGCCCCAATGGGGAATTTGAGAGCAACTAACTTTGGAGTTTAACTTATAGGGCCACCCCATTTAAACTTGACCTGCTATTAAGTCTCCTACCAAAAAAAGCATTGCACTTCAACAAAATCTTTCAGACCGAGTCTTCATCACCTTGTCAATTTTACAGAAGTACCCTCAGACACACACCGGTTAGCCCATACCCTCCCCTTGGAAGTTTTTCTAGGCTTTTATTATGAGCATTACTCTTCTCGGACAATGCAACCTATGAAAAGTTTTTGTAGCCTTAAACTAATAATAAATGACCTTTATTCACTAACAAATTATGTTGTAACCCCATACTAATAAATTAACCTTTTCCACTAACAATTTGTGTAGGAAGGAGCCTTAAGAAAATAGCAACCTTAAGAGGAAGAAGGAGCCCGCCCCAGGAGCGGCATACAATAGCTAGAAGCCGGGAGATTTACCGGCCAACCCAACCATTGGGCGAAAAAACAAATATTCATTGTTATAAACCCATTTTAAACTGCCTATAACTACAAAACCTACCTATGTTTAGTACATACCATTATAGCCGGTCTTAACAAAAAGGCATAGCGCGTGCTTTAAATGCTTTGGAATTTTCTTTCTTTATTTTTAAGCCACCACACCCACACCGCCCCATTTATTAATTTGAACGCTCCCGTCACACCCACTAGAACCGACCGCACCAGCGCTACTGGCACACCCAGACCACACCGGATTGATCTATCCCCGTCTCGAAGTCAATCCTTTCAGTACACTCTAAAACGAATTCTTTAATTCAATTGCCAGAGACAAAACTAAAACCCCATCTTCCTCGCTGTCCCCACTATTCCCTCGACTCCCTAGTAGCCTTAACCGATCCAAATTTGGGGTGTCTATTTAGATCATAAATGGTAGGAGGGAGAGGTTCTATTTCAGTAAGAATAAAGTTCACTTTCCTGTCCTGATTATATATTCATTCCCTGGACCTCTAAAAAATAATATTTTATTATACAATAAAGGTGAATGAGTATGTTTTCTATAACTGGGAGCCCGTCGAAATAACCAAGCCCATTAGCCCATTCCAGCTATGACCACTGTTAATGAATCCTGGCAAAGATCGGCAGCACCAGTGTTTGTCAATCAGGCCGTATGACCCTTCATGGGTGCATCATATATAATTAGCTTTAGTAAATCGTTCTTGGTGTGCCGTCGCTATGACTAACTAACAGGATTATTTGTCCCCGTACCGTGTTGGCCTGGGTGGATGTGGCAGGTGGTGATTTCTTTTGTCTTTTTTTTTTCTAACCGATTTAAGATGCTTGTGATTTACTCCATATTTACTGTTATGCCCCACCATTTTGACACATATTGGAGTCTCATATACCCAATTACCCTCACCGGCCACATACACCCTACACGGTACAGGACCGAGGCACAGCCATTCGGTTCATAGCTGATTTCCACTTATTAACAGCCGATAGAATAGCCTTTTTTCATTGCTTTATTTAGCATCCGTGCCCTCTGGCCGCACCTTCCGGACAGCAGCATAAGAAGAATAGAAAGTTCTCAAGCAATTTGTTTAACTCAATAATATAAATGCTCGTAAGTAAACAACATGGCTCAACGCCTTCAGGTGTGAACGATGACCTACCTTTTTTGGTTCTGGATTGAACGAGTTCTGTATTGAACGGGGTGAGGTACGAACCCGCACCCCTGACCAAATAAGGGGGTGAGGATACGAACCCGTCGATCGGACGCTAGGATATCGAGAGGGTCTTTAGACGCTCGACCGATAGGGAGAGAGGCGGAGCCACTCGACAAAATAAGGTGGAGGGCCACCATCGTTTAGACCGCTCCACAAAAGTGGTGGAGGGAGAGGAACGAGCCGCGAAGATAGATAGGGGGTGAGGAGTACATATCTTTTATCATCTGGGGCGGACTTGGCGTACTGTAAGCTCAAGGCTTTTGGTTAATGGATGGGTATATTCCCTCTCCCTGGTTATAATGGTTCAACCTCCATCCCCTCTCTGAAGACCGGCTCTGCTATATTTAATCATAATCCCTACACATGTTTATCCATCAAGTTGGATCCAATAAAGAAAGAAAAAAGGTGGGCAAATAAACTGGGTGCAACGTAAATAAGATCACTGTGAAGCCTAAAAGCACGACATTCCGTGCATGGACAGCGTCCCTCCCGTAGTTTGTGTCCTAGCATAATTCCGCCTAGTCTCACCTCTTCACAGCAGACCTCTTGAGACAACTACTCTCTGGCTAATGTGCTCCCACCATATTCAAATTGCGGGGAGCCTGCCCTAAATAAAGGGGACCTTGTTTCACTATAAGTGTATTTATTTCTTTTGACAATGGACAAGTTAAACGTCTAGATGCAATATAATATATATATAGATGTTCCGACAATGAATGTGACAAGACTGGCTGCTATAGGTGGACCACCGCAAAGACCCTCTGGAATGGACCAGCTGCCTCTTACTCCGGGCCGGAGTGCAAATATGAAAAAATGAGCCATCAACTTCCACTTCCTTGTGAATTACCTGCGTATTATTCCCATTGGTTGGATTAGTCCCTGTGAGTAGTACCCTCCTTTGTGGCAACGACCTCCATCTCGGGTGGGATGAACCTGCACTAATGAAAAATAGAATGGAGACTGCGACGGAGCTTCTAGCTTTGCCCTCCGGTATCAGCTATGCGGGTTGTCCCCTTGGTGCCTACCTGTGCCGGTGGTAACAATACTATCCCGGGCAGTTATCCGCCCGTTGTACCGCCTAACCCCGACCCCTATGTGTTTGATGAAGTGAATCTCTCTATCTAATCAGTTGCTTGCGAAGCGGCCTTCCCCAGAAGCCTATGAGCAATCCCCTCTCCTTACCAGCCAACCTGTTAAGATCTCTTTTTTAACCCCTAACATTTTTCATGAAAACATTCCAACATAGATTACAAATTCTTATGCAAGGACATAGAGATCTAAAAGTTCGTAGAGATGCGAGTATCACGTAGAGCTGCGAGTTTGGTCGAGCCTCAATTGAAAAAAGAAATGAGAAAATCCACTTTTTGTGCCCGATTTGGACGCCTCAGCTCCCCCAATAATGCTATTTCTTTTCTAAAAAACATCAAATTATAATAAGTTGGCGTATTGTCCAAAAACCTATTTGTGTCTGCCCCGACCGGAACCTGAGGCCATAACAACTAAATTTCTGGCGGTGATGTAATAAATCCAGTATGGGGGAACTTGCAGATTAGAGAGCTCCTATGGATTATTTCCAATGTAGAAGTTGGGAACTGTAGTGGGTTATGTTCCCACTCCAAAGAGTAACCATGGAATTAGAAAGAACTAATAAAGGTAAAGCAAGGCATTAAGAATTATACTTTTATAAGGACAGACAAGTTAAACGTCTAGATGTGCTAGGGACTATGCCAAGGACTATCAGCAATGTAAACCTGGCTATGATGGGGACTATTACAAGGGGTTTATTATCAATAATGAGAAAAGACAACAAGTAAACTCCCTTAAAAGTACTCCCCGTTTCTATCTCGGCAATGCAACTGGGTATTTACAACGACTATATAATGACTAGCTTTCCTAATGTATATGCTAGTTAAGTAAAAAACATGGAAGGTATTAAACATATATATGGAATCGGCTGTATGGCAAGGATCCCATGACAATAATTTCTTCTTTTATTCTCTTTTCGTCCTGTGTGGACTCTTTTCTTCTTCCGGGCTCCGCTCCCTAAAGCCCTCAACCAAGCCTAGTGAACTGCTAATAAATTATTGACTGCTGAACGAATGAAACGAAAGAGATAGATATCCCCAAATTGAACAAATAGATTGATTCGCCTAACCTGCTCGCTCTTTGAAGGGCTACCGAATCTATGGATTTAACTAGTGCAAAGAATAGGCCCCCAGTTATTTCATAACAAAAAGCCCTGTTTCCTGCTACTTATGTGCCTTACCCTTTTAAGTCACCCTTTTAAGTCTTACCCGCTATATAACCTGCTCTTTTTTAAGTAAGTCATAACGTAACCCGTGGGAGTAACCCGCTTTTAGGGGATAGCCAATAAAGATAAAAATAACCCTTTACTTTTATGTGAGAGGCTTAGGTTTACAGAGAGCATAGAGGGAGGGAGAAGCTTAAGCCAATGCTGGGATAAAATGATTAGATGGCCATTGACGCCCGCTGGAAACACTCTTTTTTACCTGATATAATATCTTAGGAAAGCTGCATTTATGGAATGGAAGTTTTACAGTACCAGTGTTTTATTTGAATCGTTGGAACTGCTTTCTCGGATTGAATAACTACAACTATACTCCTGATCTTACATGGATGGAAGAATTTAATAACCTGACCATTCAATCATTGATTTGGCTTAAGGCGCGGAGCGAGTTATTGAACTCAGATAGATAATTGCCTTCTGAACTCGGATACACCAATCTTTGTATCATTTAAATGCGTTTGGGGAGGGAGCGTTTTCAAGTTCGCTTCGCCCTTTGACTTTCGCGGATGAAAGCGCCCAGGCCCAAGCTGGAGGGATCTAGGAAATGAATCCAGTTTACTAGAGCCAACTTTGAGTTATTGAACCCAGATGGGATCATATGCCTCCGACCTCGTCCCAACAAATCTTTTATTTATCAAATACGTGAAAGAGCACTTTTTAGATTGACCAGAACCACCCCGCAATTACCAAACTTGCTGCTCAGGGAATGGACTTTTAATAGCTGAAGCTCCTAATCCGCCGTCCGCTCCCTCGTTATCCTGCCCCCCTTACTTATTGGAAGGAATCACCTGACATGCTGGAGCGCCAGCCAGCTATTTTGCTCAAGATAAAGGCAAGTTCTTCATCCCAATGGATCAATCGGATACCCAACAAACAAAGGTTCGCTTCAGAAAAAATGCATTTAAGGACGTTTCCCTGTTCTACCTAATACCACGAACTTCATTAATCGCCGCTTAGTGGGTACTGCTATGAATGAACTCTTCTCTTATCAGGAGGACCGGATCCACCAACCTTACTAACTTGGTGTCAGCCCTCCGCCTGGTGCCTATTTCAGATGAGGATCGTAGAAGAAGTCGGTTTAGATCAGGCCTTTCTAGACGTTCACTTCCTTCATGAAGCGCTTAGTGGTGGGAACAGCTATAGACTTAGATGGGCGGACCTTGACTACTCCCTTCAACCTAATCGATGGAGTTATACCCCTTAACCTTCTCGTACGGGAGGCACTATTCACTAACCCCCTTGGTTTACCATTTAAAGGGCTTTACCTGCAAGAACTAGACCTGTAGCCCTATACTACTTTCATGAATCGCTTAGTGGGGACAGCACTTAGAACCCTGACTATGCTTACCCACCTGCTTGCTTCACCAAGCTTAAGACTTACAAAAAACTCTGCCCCACACTCCCCTACTTCTCTTTCATTTTAAGACTACCAAGCACCCTTCTATACCGACAAAACTTAGGGATTGTACGTGCGTGCTTGGGCAGGCAGGTCAGACAATCCGCCTTTCTTCTACTTACTTTTGATTTCAAGCCCTAGCCACAGACTGGAAACGGGAATCCACCAGACCAGCAGGACCTGTCCCGGAGACTCTTTTTCGGATGGACCATAGATAGGATAGGGAAGGGGATTGGGAATACTTCGGATTTACTATTCGATTAATTCTCAGAACGCACCAGTACCGGGTTGATTGGTTGGATGGACGGATGGATTAAAAGGAATAACCTTAGAGGCTCTCAGCCATCGACTTGCCTATTTATAATCGCTTGGTCGATCACCCGGTGGAACATTCTTACTCGAGCCATGCCAACCACGCTCTTTAGAGCTCTCAAATCACATCTGCATACGTTTTTATTCATTACGCCGGAATGGCTAGTCTCAATTGCTGCTTGATCAGAATCAGACCAAGCAGGGGTGGATCGGATGATGTGGGAATGAAAAGAAATGCTCTCATTAAGCCACTTGACCCAAGAGAAACGCCTTTTAGATCACCTGATGAGACGATGATGACTCGACCCATGGAAACAAAGGACCCGGAAGGTGAGGTACGAACTTCGTCCAAGGTAGGAGGACGAAAGACGAAATATGAGATACGAGTATTATTTTTTTATTATAGGAAACACCACTTATGATATGCTTTTTCCAATTCACTAGAACCAAACTTGTTGCCTCCAAACCGGTAGGTGCTTTCGGAGCCCGGAATAATTTATGCTATGACTTAACAGGCTGATCGGGCTTTAGAATAGAACATATACCTCTATGGAATGGATTTCTTTTGACATTTGCGTTATTACATATATAATAAACCGGCTTTTACCTTCTTTACCAGGATACTCATTGCCTTTCTTCAGACACGAACTGAAACTTACACGTTACCTTTTTATGAATTTACAATTCGCCGAAGACTCTTGGTGGCCTGCGCCTTAATTTGATACCCCCCGATTAGATATTACATTGTGGGACGGAGCCAGATGGATCGATGGCTTGGATTATTTATGGGATGGAACATCAGAGAGCAGAGAGACTTGGAATGGATTAGAAGAAGAAACTTCAAAGGCTCGAAGGAATCGACTTTACTACAGATAAATGCAAGTTACACGCCGCAGTGGAGAAATATGAATCGAACCATGCCAACCACCCGTTTTAGAGCTCTTCAATTAAATCGCGCTTAAATACGTTTTTAGGATCGAACCAGAACAACCCAAGAATAGAACACTAGCAGATCGGGTGCCTTTTCATCACTGAAGCTCTGAACCCACCTATTCTTATGCTGCTGCTCTCTCGCCTGATTTAATAGAATGACCTGAAATGCTGCGCATTAAGCCACTTCCCTTAAGAGAACTGCACGACAGAGAACCCGGTAGAATATGAATCGAGCCATGCCAATGACGGGTCTCTTAGAGCTAAAACCGCGTCTCAGAAGCTTTTTATAAGGAGAAGGAATAAAAAAGTGCTTCCTGAATCTACGAACTTTAACACGTAGTGCTATGGATGATGGATGGTAAATTCGTCGGCCGAATTAAGAGTAGGCTTCCTTTGCTTCCCCGAGGCGGG
>Ga0233342_1000276_pt1 | contig 15766 bp, 7 predicted proteins | sample GEONDECOMP273_FD_180706 | JGI IMG/M metagenome (GOLD analysis project Ga0233342, IMG submission 180706) | Leaf litter microbial communities from Shasta-Trinity National Forest, California, United States - GEON-DECOMP-273 | ecosystem: Environmental > Terrestrial > Plant litter > Unclassified...
ATAGGATAATATTCCGATCTTTAGCCTGAGCCCCATCAAAAAGTTCGCTTCGGCCAACCGATCCAGCAGTTGAGCTATCGCTATCCTCTTTCAATTGTATCCATTTATTAATACATACGCACGCTTTTGGGGGCAGCGAAGTTCGCCCCGGAGTGCAGTTCTGCTGGTTATCCATAGTATATGAACAAATGGTGGGTCCAATGGGCTGGGCTTGATACTCGGCTTGAATACTAAGCTGCTTGGCTTTCTTTAATACTAAACTGGGATATTCCACTGGGCTATTCCGCTCTCAAATATCTCATTAATGGAACCAATCACATTCTTTCTGGCTGGCTTGACAAGGCTTTCACTACCCTACTAAGGCGAATAACTTACCCTAATGGCGAGTTGGGGTCTAACAAATACCCATAAGATAAGTGTGATGAAGCCAAGTCCTTAAGCGGTGTATAGAAGGCAGGATAGTTCATCTATTTATTGTACAGCCGGCATAGTGAAGAGGGCAAGATAGACACGTTTTTGTTCTAACCTTTATCTCTTCATCCTAGGAGAGGAGATGGAGTGCTGTCCCGGGTACCCATGACACCTTCTCTTATAAGCACCGGATGGGATGGGGTCGAATAGCCCAGGACTTTTCCTAGCTTCCCACGCTCCCCCGATTGCTGGATGGCATGGAACAGCTGGTCGTCTTTATTCTTGCTTGATCGCACAAGGAAGGGTCAACATAGATCGGGCGGGCCAGTTATTTTATGAATATGGATATAGATATATCTATAGATATGTAGATAGATACGTAGAGGGATTAGCGTTAGAAGAAAGAAGTTGGTTGCCCGCGTTTATAAACTCTCTCCGGTTGCACCTGCCTTTCGATACTCATGCATAAAAGTTCCTCGTAATTGATAAGCTGATGACGAACGGGAATAGATAGCAAGCGGGAACCGGGAACTGTGAGTAAAGTGATGCCGGAGCGTACTCACCTGCTGCATGCATGCCTTGTGGCATCGTGTTTAAAACTCCCTGTTTATGCCTACCTTTACTACTGAATACCTTTACTACTGAATACCTTTACTACTGAATGAGCTCTAAAAGCATATGCTTAGCCATAACTGGGACGGGAACCCGAGATGAGAGAGGCTTGGTTCTCGGAGCACTCTGATCCAATAAATAATTGGCGTATTCTCATAACAGGTACTTGCTGCATCTCGTTATCTTCCCCAGGGCGGGCAGCCGGCGCTCGGTCAGGGGTATAAAGGCAGGCTCAATGGGGGAGATATTAGTAGGAAGGAAGGACCCTGGCGAGCATGGGAGGAAATAAAATAATAGCATCTTGCTAGGCCTCGATAGGATAATAGGTATAGGCTGATCAGTGCATGGGTGGGCTCAGTACCCAAATGGTATATTGTTTCTCCACAGCTAGCTCTCAATAGTGCGTGCATTGGCCGAGCCCAGCATTTAGGCCATTTTTTTTATCCACCCACTATATCGCTATCGGTATGGAGTGGTACCTCCCTATCGAAACTATAATCACGAGTAGGGTTCATGGAGTGAGTATCATAGCTATCTATCGGTGTACCGGCAACTATAGTAGAAAGTGAAACGCAGAACAAGGAAGAGATACTTGGATGCAGGAGAGACGTTGCTGAGGGCACCTAATAAATGGAATGAATAAAGGCTGGTGGGCATCAGTAAGGATAGCTGTCTGGTCTTGTAGGTGATGGGTACCAGTCAGAAGCAGTAAGAATCAGTCCCAAGCAGGTAGAGTCAGATGCAGTAGTACCAGTCAGAAGCAGTAGTTGCCGTAGCTGTAGCAGTACCAGCAGCCACCAGTAGCAGCTGTAGCCGTAGCTGTCGCTTTAGTAGCTGTAGCAGTTGCCTAGCTCACATAGCACTAGTTGCAGTTGCAGTAGCAGTCAGAATCAGTCCCAGTCAGAAGCAGTAAGCATAGTCCCAAGCAGGTAGAGTCAGATGCAGTCAGCTTTATATGGTATCATCCCAAGCAGGTTGAGTCAGAAGCACTAAGAATCAGTCCCTTCAGTCTACCCAGTATCAGTCCCTTCAGTCCCTTCAGTATGACAAGACTTATAATGAGATGCAGGAACACCACAATCTGATCTTTATGAGACCTATAGCACCAGTAGCACCAGTTGAACCAGCTTCATTCCCAATAGCAGTTGAAGGAGCATTCTTCCCAGCATAACCAAGAGCAGGCAAAGCAGAACAACCAGCAACCTAATCAGCACCAGTGTAACCAGCATTTCAATAAGCAGTTCCATCCGCATTTGAACCAACATTATTATTATTTACAGCCCCAAAAGTTCGAGCAATTGAAAGAGCAGTACGAGCAGTTCCATCTGCAGTTGAAGGAACAACATTCCCAGAAGCGGTTGAAGGAGCAGCCATAAAAGCATTCCCGGCTTCCTCATTCCCAGGAGCAGTTGACCCAGCATCAGTTGAAGGAGCAATATTACCATAAGCAATATAGGTATATTCATTCCCGGCAGCACCGGTTCTAAGGGCTACAGTATTATTTCCAGCCTCAGTTCCGCATAAGTTGAGCTAGCAGCAAAAGGATCCACACCAGTAGCACCAGTTTCATTGGCTTCCTCATTATTCCCAGCATTAGTTGAACCAGCCTCATTATTATTCCCAGCAGCCCGAGCAGCATCCCCAGCAAAGGCAGCACAAACAGTTTAAGTAGCAGAACGACCAACAGTTCCTGGGTCACAAGTCCCAGCCCAAGCAATAAAAGTAGCTCCATCATCAATTGAACCTGCATTACCAGCAGCAGCCCAAAAAGCATCATTATAACAAGCATTCCCGGGCCAAGCAGCATGATTCCCAACATTCCAAGCATCAGTTGAAAGGCTCATTCAGACCTTTTAGAAGTGGCGTTCCCAGCATCATGATTCCCAGCATAAGTTCCAGGATCATAATTTCCAGCAGATCACGTCCCGATCATACCCATCTCAAGGCCCAATCAACTCCCCTTCTCACGGCCCCAGCAAAGTTAGTTAAGCCTTATTATTTGGAGTTATAACCATGGAGTTAAACCATTAGGAAGCCGAGCCACAAGTTTTCCCAAGGGAGAGTAAATTCACCCTGTAACTTCGGTAAAAGGTAGCGTTCAATTGATCAGCATATATTTGACTATGGACTTGAGGTGTTTTCACTGTTTCACGTTGTGTTCTTTCTATCTCCAGAGTGATGTGGTACTTATCTCTTGGTTATACCATCACTTATCTTTATGGTCGTAGAGCTGACGCCAAAGGGAAGGACAAGTGGAGTGGAAGGAGTTTGAGGTTGTGCCTTTCTATTTATTGGTGGATGTATATGCACATATATAATGGCAATCATGGTAAATAGTTTCAGTAAGATGTTCCAACCTTACAACACCTGCAAGTAGTTATCTATTTCCATCACACGTATTATTCGTTGCCAACAAATATACTTCCTATCGTGCAACGCGGGCTCCTTATTTCCTTCCTGCGTTGTCAACTGAAGTGCTGGGTCCCGGTATCCTTCTTTCTATTCTGACAAGTCATATATATAGCCTCTCTCCAATTATATGGTATTAAAGAGCTATTCAACAATTTGAGATCACTCCAATTAACAAGCTCCTATTAATATTGTTCTATTCATTCATAGATATTCAATTTATTTATTTGTAGGTTACCACCGGTCCCCCTTAATTGGTAATAAATTGATATGTTTACCGTCTGGTGGTTCCACCTTACCTAAAACGTAGACCTAAAACGTAGGCTGTTTGTCCGATATAATGCCTACTTAGCCCACTCTATACTGTCTACTTTGGAATGCCCCCTTTGGGAGGAAGCAAGAATGCCAACTTATAAATAACGCCCACTTAGGAAGGAGGACCAAGACCGCCCACTTACTTTGTAAGGAGTAAACAATAAATCAAAATAAAACAACGTCTTCTTTTAATGGGTGACCGCCTCCTCTATAATTTTTTATTATTGGCAACAACTGTTTTACCTCTTTTCAAATTGGGTAGGTTTGACTGAAGTATGAATCTACCAGCAATGACCAGCAGCTATGGTGAAGAGTTAAAATTGGGAAAGGTGGGTGGAAAACCAATACAACGACAACAGCAGGCCATATAGTTAAAGCCTTAAGCAGTAAGTACAAGCCTTAATAGACTAGCCTTAGTCCCCGGTCTTAGCCCTAAGTACTTTTTAGTTCCTAGTACCAGCCCGCCCTAAGGTGGTATATCTTAATTCCCTTAGCCTTAGTCAGTTGTATAGAGCGAAAGTATTACGGGTTTCTTAGAGTAAGCCGGGATTAAGGCCCTATGGACTGGACTAGCTCTATTCTTAGCAGTATAGTGCAGAAGAAGCTGTAGTTCAACAAGCTTTCTTTCAACTTGCAGTTGTCTTGTGTCTGGTAGGATGTGCTATGTAGGGTATAGGTTCTAGTTCGAGGTAGAGTTCCACGGTTGGGTCTAGGTATCGTGGTTAGGTATCCTGGCAAGGTCTTCCGGCAAGGTTTTCTGTATAGTCTTAAATCGTGTCTGTGCCCATATAAGAAGACTGTCCTGTTGTGCGCCCCTCTAATAAGAGAGACTGTTTTAGTGTATTCTTATCATCATAAGATTAATCAGCCCCCTCTGGCCGCACCATCTGGGTAGCCTCATCAAAAAACTAATCAGTTATAAATCCAATCCAATTAAATTGAAATGCTCGTAAGTGACCAACATGGCTCGATGTCTTAAGGTGGGAACATGGGTACAATGGGAAAGCGAACCGTATCAAGTTCATCCTTGGTCTACCAGGTATAGCAAGATTGAGAATACAATAGACCACCCATCTTCGGCAACGAGTGGATCACCGCTAACAGAGGTGGGATGGGGTGGGATAGTTGAACCCGAGGTTGGTCGAACCCAGCGGCTGGGAGAATAAAAAGGCAAGGCTTGCTTTTTTCGCTTGCTGGATGGATGTGTGGGGTAATTAGCCTGCCCACCGGACGAAGGCGCATTTTAATGGTAGGTGTAAGGGTTTTTGCAATAAGCTGGGCAAGTTCGCCTGACCCCTGACCCCCATTACAGACCAGGTCCCATAGCCAATTACGGGGAAGGAAGGTGCTTGTCCCCCCCCAGTTTGCGGGCATATTTAACTTTGTTCGTTTCGAATCATAATGGCTGTCGGGATTCAATTGATTCATCTGGAAAGCAGCTTAAGTAGAATAGTGCAGCTCACAACCTTCGTTCGCCCAATGTAAATTTGAAAGGCTATGGTCTTATTCCATTTGTTATTGTTTTCCCGGATGCACGGCAGAATGTCACTGTCTTTGAATTTCGGTTAATTTATGCTAGTTTATTTTCATAGTATTTAAAATATGGCACCTGTGCATGTATTTATTTTAATCTAGTCTTCCCTAGGATACTTTATATATTGGTATTTAATATATTTGGCCTCTGAAGGTCATAATTTTAAAGCCTGGTATGTGGTGGTGGCTACCCGTCCCACGACTGGGAGTGCTGCTGGGTGGGGGGGGGATGCCAAAAAATCCATGCAAATATGCCAGGGCATAACCACCATTTCAGCTTAAAAATGTCATTACCCAACATTCTGATTTAAACTAGAGTGCCAAAGAGCACGATCGAAATAACAAACCAAGATAGTATAAATGCCATTGAAACAAGGAGCTTGAATGCCCTCCTCTAGTTAATGATATTTACTCGTATATACTGGATAATTACTTATCAATTGGTAAGTTAAGTCTTTATCACGACTCCAGGATTGATGAGGTAAGTATTATATAAACTCCCCAATTGAGGAGGTAAGGCCTGATAACGACTCCTTTCTTTATGAAATAAGAATTGGGATTACTCCTTGCGGATTACTGACCAAAATATGCGGGGGATTGCGCTATTTCTGACCAATTGGTGAATATATGGAGAAAAAACCCGTATGAAGCTCTATTGGCGCTAAAAAAAAAAAATAAAGAAAATAGTCTAAGGGCGAGGGGCGAGGAATTTACCACAATCAGATGAAGCAGTTGCTTTCGATGAAGCCAAGGGAGATTAAAACGGTAACCTAGTACTTTAAAGAACAACATAAGGTTCACAAAGAATAGGATTGGGTTAGGGGCTTGCCAACACAGCGAAGGATGGGATAAACCCCCCCCTTCAGGGCATATTACACCTGCTGCGGATGGCACCGACCACTGAGAAAAGGATACGAGGCGAAATACCATACTCATCAAAATATGAAGCTCGAGCCCCCCTCTCCTCGCACCTCGAAGATGACGCCCCTTCAATCCATTCCACTACTCCTGATCGGGAAAATATATCCGAAACCCGGATGCCCGGGATAAAAGCCGTTTCCATTCTTTTCAAAAGAGTAAAATGAAATTGTATCGGTGTTAGAACTGCTGTTTCCGTAAGGTCCATGGAAACTAGCCTTACAGACACTAGTTTAGCTTAGTAAAGTTACATAGAGTTACTTAGCCGATATTGAAGAGACTTCCGGTACTAACTAGCCTTGAACGAAGAAGGTTTTTTGTCTCTTGAAATTAGCTTTATTTCAACTTTTTATACTTCCAATATTATGACGTCGTTCCCTCACTCAATCGCTCACTCAGTGCAACGGGTCATCCGGGATCCGTCGTTGGTAAGCCCGGATATAAGCCAGATTATGAAAACCCCGGCAGCAGGCAGCCATTGGGTTAAGGTGGCATCATTTATTATATAAACAATCAATGAGTTAGGGTGTGTGCATCCTTTTTCTATTTTCAAATCTGGAGCCCAACATCTGGACCATTTATGTAATAGATAAAGTGATTATAAGCTTCCCAATTCATTCGTTCCGTCAAGATAAGATTCCATTTTGTAAATGTTCGTTCTACAATTGTTCTCTTTAGGCCGAAACTAGCTATAACGAAAGGGTAGGAGGCCGATTCCAATTATATTACGTATATAATTCATGACTGGAAGATCCAGAATGAAATAAAGTCAATATCAGTCGAGCTTGCTTACGCATCCTCTGTGAACCTGGCCTAAGTGTCCTTACTATTGGATAAAAGCAACTCGCTATTGTTGGTAACATGGGGCTTATCGGTGAACTATTGCCGAGAGCCAATCATTGCCAGAAGGGCATAGCTTATATCATAGGAAATCATAGCAAGGGTTACCTATTAAATGTGACAAAGTTTTCGCCATATGCTAAATATAAGGAAGGACCCCACCCCAGCCAGCTAGCCCAAGCAAGCCGCCGCCCCGCCTTTCAGATATAATCTGGCTGAATGCGTATAATCAATGGGAAAGTAAGTTCAACCGATACCATGGCATGGGTTGCTCACTCAATAAAACTAAATGAAATTAGGCGGCAGGGTAATATGACTGGTATAAATAAGTGCCTAAGCGAGCAGCCGGTTCAATAACAAAGTGTCGTGATGCAGCAGTTCAAAGTAAAATAAATAAAAAAGGGGTCGGTAGCAGGCACTAAAACGAAAGGCAAATAGATCTATTCCTTTCCTAGTCCTAGCAATGGGGTTATAATTATTAATTGTATCTTGAGCCAGGCTCGGCCGGAATAGTATCATCATAGTGATACCAAAGAAGCATCTGTAAGCAAGTGTGATTCCAAGTCTACCTGTGAATGCTTGCTTTATGGAAGGCTGTGTAACAGCTCTGGTCTATGGGAAGCCGATTAAGACAGACAGTTGGAAGCTAACAAAGTATGGATAGGTATTCAGGCCAGACCCAGAATATAGTTTTTAATAGCTTGTAAATAATTCAGTAAAGATAAGGGGAGGCAGCTGTTTTAATAGTAAAGGTTATAAGTTGCCATATCCTTTTTATTCTTGTCCAAAGCAAGTGGGTGGTGGTTTTGGAAGCCCGTAAATCTATCTATAAGTTAATTCAGCAATTGGTTAGTAAGGAAAACACTCCCTCCATCCATCAATTCACTAAGTAGGGGGTGGGAGAGTTCAAGTAAAGATAATAGTGGAAAGAAGTAGTTCGTACCTTAAGTAAAGGTAAATAGGTAGAGTAAGAGAGCAGCTGCTACCACACTTCGTTCCTCAAGCAAGTGTTTGTTGTTGTCCGTGCAAAGCTCTGTTGAAGCCTGTGCAATGACTAAGTTCAAGCATATAGAGTTGAAAGGGGTTGTAAAGAGTAATTTTGGTAGCAGCAGTAGGTATAACATAAAGTCATCTGGGTGTAGGCAGCAGGTGCGCTAGCAAAGCAGTAAGTGCCCATTTCCTTTCCTTTGTGTCTTACCTTTAACAGGTGATCGTAAGTAATGCACTGTGATGTGATCTCATGGGAATTAGGGTTTATCTCTTTTTTATCTTGGGTATCCACCCCAATTATCTATGGCAATGATGTTCAATGGGTTATTTCCAGTTGGCTGACTGGGACTGACCGTTTGTGAATGATGGGTAATCGGCGAAGAACCGTCTGTGCCTTACTCAGTCGGTCCCGTAGCTTGTCGGGTGGGTGTGACATGTGTTGATGTTGCCTCGGGTCTGCGTTGAAGTGTCCTCCGAAATGTGGGAAATGGGGTACGTACGTGGGATAAAAACATTTTGCCGAGCGTGATAGCATTCGGGTTTTTATAAGCTTTCGTATTTGAGCAGCTCTCGTTTTATTCCACCCATATCCCTAGGGCCCAGCTTCGTCGGGTTCTTTCGTCAGGCCTAAAAGCTATTAGCAGACATAAAGGCGCTCAACTTAAAAGCAAAGGTTGGATGAGTCATTTTCCCAGTTAGTTGTGCCCCCACAGACTCTATATTTAGGTTCAATGTGACTTCTATCTCATACTTACTGCCAACTGGACTCTCCCTATCGTATGACTACCTCCCGGCCTTCCAACTATGACTCTTGGATCAACTGATCGAGTAGCACATCGATTTGTGGCATCAACTCTTGGTGGGTAAAATCTTTCCTGTTTGGAGTACCAGCATTTACACTAAGTTTCATATCCGACGGGGACTATTCTTGATAACCTTCCTTCCCTTTGTGCCAGGTAGGTCCCAGCCTTATACCAGAAGTGAAAGCTTGCTATATTAGCCTTTCTCTATCACTAGACACCCTATTTCTATGGGAGAAGACGAAGTACACTGGGTACTTTTCCCTTTCTATTTTTATATATCTTTCTTCCCTCATTCCACCCTCAAAGGGCGAAATAGGATCAAAAGCTCCCCTACAAGCTGTAAAGCACTGCTGCAGCAACCTACCTTCTGGTTTCCAAGGGCGAGGCTTCCTTACCTCGTGGCGATAAGGTTTTTTGGTGTCAAAATAGGTAGGTCCTTACTCCTCTTGGCTCTGGCAAAAGTACTAGCTCACTCTATCTAGTCCCTTTTAGCTCCTTCCTTCCGACCCGATTTCTGAGTGGCTAAGTCTCCTTTGTAAGTAAGTAGCTCAAATATATTTGGTAAGGTACGAAGGCTTATGAAGACGACCCGGTTTGATCCGACCAGGATCCGTGTCCGTACGTATTCTTCAAGCGCCGGTTCTACTCCCCGTAATTTACAGCTAGGTTCATAGGGGCCCCGTCCCGGGGAATATTATAAACTTATCTTCAAAAGAGTTAATAAGCTACTTGTTGTATAATTACATATAATGCAACCTTAGAAACTAACCCATCTTACGCAATAGGCATTACCACCAACAAATGACACATCTCACGTTGCAATAATTCCCACGTCCCCATCAATCCCAGATCACGTACACATCATATCCACATATCACTCCCAATACGAGTCTTTCTTACGTACCTATAATTCCTCACAGGTCACTGCTAAGCCAATAGTCCATCAGGACTAGGAAGGAAGGAAGGAGGAAAATTACCGCTGCCAATACCCGGCCGGGAAAGAGCACATCATCCAATCGGAGCCACCCAATATAGCCCACTTAGCCGGTCATTGTAAGACAGAAGGTACCGACAGCCAATAGTTGATGCTACTCAATGATGCTACTTGATCAGTCGATGCTAGGAGTAAACGTCCTCTTTTCTGTTTTGGAACCGATGAACGATCCTTACTTACGTTGCACCTCTCTTCATAATTGAGTAACATAAACGAACATCATCCTGGGGGTAACCTATTCTATTCAATGAAACCTGCTTAAAGTTATAAACGTAACCTAGAGATTTCAATAAATTGGATCACTGTAAAAGTAAACTCCCATTGAATTATTTCCATTGGCTTATTCCCTCCCTTCTCAAGATAAACTTAAGGAAAGGTCCGGAGGTCTTGCGCTTCTGAGGGCAAGGGGAGTTCAGTATAAAAGTAAATCACTTTTATGTACCGATGATGGGTATTCTTTTCTTCCCAGGAACCTCCGATAAAGGAAATTTTATAAGCTAATATAATAGCGAATGAGAATGTTCTTGAGAATCAGGTCTACCAAAACTTCTTGGCTGCTCTCGACGTTTTTGCTTTATATGATGTCCATAAGCGGATCCAATTGAATAAGTCCCTCTGAAAAGGTATAGGTGCGGTAACTTTTATTATTGATAATATTAAAAATATAATAATTATTCAAAGCGCGATACATAGATAAAGTGCATGGAAACAAGGCTCGGCTATTGGCATCCTCCTGTAAATTCCCCCTGTGGAAAACCCTCCTCTCCTGGACACGGTGGATTAAAACTGGCACGTACAATCCCTTCCTGTTCACTTGGAATTAACTGGTCACACACGTAAAACCTTCCTGTGCACGTCAAACTGGCAACGGTGACTGAGTAATGCACTAAGAAAACCGCTCCCCTCCTGGGCCTGGGGTATAATAAGCTGTTCCTGCACATAGAAGCACTATCCCCTGGTCTTGTAACGCGGGCGCCTGTACTATTTATTGAGAGAAAAAGTAAGTATATAACCCAGCATAACTACGTATATAAAAAACTCCGCTAAGTACAATTGACTATGGCATATATAATAAAACTGGTTAGTCCTGAGCCCGTACTATGCGGTGTATCCCGGAATGACTCCACTAACTACCAGCCTAACTCACCTCCCTCATAGTCTCAAATATCTTTTTGGCACCTAAATTGTAAAGCTCAATCAGTAAGCAAACTATCACATCTGTAACATACCCTCATGCGGAACAAATACATCATTGGCTAGAGGTCCCTAATTGTGTTATCGCTCTCGTATCGTGTCATCAACATGCATACTCTGCCCTACCGTCCTCCATGTGTATATGTCGTAGTATGGCACGAATATCCCTCTCGCAGTGTAGGAACTTGGTTTCGTACTTGGCCCTGTGTGCTTGCGTTTATCAAGCGTTATCGGTCATCATCATGTTGGCAAGCGCTAGCGATCATTAGCAAAAATATAGTAACATTATTATCAATTAACCTCAGGGTATATCATCTGTCCTGTTGAAGTGGGTTCACCACCACCATGCCCCCTAGCCATTGGTGTGAAAACCGTAAAATTTAATTATTAAATATAGAAAAATAAAACCATAAGTACTTATTGGGTGGGGAGGCTGGCGGGATGAAAAGAGGGGGATCGCTCGTCTTTGTTTACCTGATTTTGTTTTACTCAGGATCCAACTAAATAATTATATCCCTTTTTTTCATTTTATGGTCCGATGGTTCGCTCTTTACCTACTTACTACTGCCAATACCCGCTACTAAAGAATTATACCTTTTCAAATAAAACAGAGACAGGACCAGGGATAGAAAGTCAGGACCAGACCCCCTTTAGTACATTCTTGCTTTGGCCTTTCCTTGAAGGTTTTTTATCCCTTTACCATGAATAAGGAGAGGAGCGGTTTAGTTCATACGCCCCGATTGCTCCATGATGGAGGAGCCCTATCGCTTCATATCCATCCGTACAAACAATAAAGTTACTACCTGGACTGGACTAACGAAATGCTGATCGATATCGAACTTATGCTAACCAGATATAGGGATGTTATAACCTCAAGTCCACAGTCACTCCTACCTGCTTCTCTCTTGCCGCCTGCTTGAGCCTATAACTGACCTGTTTACGACGAGCTCTTTCCGCCCAGAACAGTCTGCGGTTCAATGCCGAGGGTCAATGCCAGGTTTCTATGCACTCAATCCCAGTTCTATAGCCTCTTTAGAAAAGCCTTAGCTTTAGCCCGTCTATCTGTAGTCCATAGTCTTAGCCTTAGTCCAAGTTGAACATATATACGCCCTTGCCATTACTCTGAATGTTAGAAATCATCTATAATAAATATATACATCCGCGCTAGAGCCGTAGAGTAAAGCCCATAGTAGCTAAACTTTGAGTCCTGTTAGTTGCAATAAAAAGATAAGCTTTCTTTTAACGGGATTGAGTTCGACTAGTTGCATTAGCCTTGGCCTTAGCTGAGCTAAGCCTGACTCCTCTAACGACTTCTCTCTCGTGAGTTGTGTCCATAGAGTTTGATACGGTATAACTACTAGCCTTAGTAAGTGACTCCAGAATAGCCTTAGTAGTCCTCCGATAGTCTTAGCTGCCGTCGGTAATAGCTGTAGTTTTATTACCAGTATAACCAACTCCACAGACTTAAAACATTGAGACATGCTTGTTTACTAAAGTGGGTTAACAGCTTAAGAAATACCACCTTACTGCGCTGCACAATCTGCCTCACTCACCTCTCCACCGCAGAAGCCAGTCCCACAGAAAGAGAAGAGGAAGGAGAATAATGTGCCTCAGAAGCTCTTAGAAACGTCGTAAATCTAGTTCATATAAGATAAAATCCTAATGTGCGGATGATAAATTCCCCTCTGTGACCTCCTAAGAAGTAATTTATAAAAAAGAAAAAGTTCAACAGAATAAGCAAGTCCCACAGGAGCAAGTATCACAGATAGAGGCCTTTACCCTTTAGACAGTCACCAGAACCCTTCAACCTGTAACCTCAGAACCTTTTGCCTTTTGCTGTCAGCCAAGCCCACCAATTGATAGCGATACAACCTGTCTTTCTTATGTCAGGGGCGGCCCATTTACAACCTGAATGGGATACAATTTGAATCAAGTTCAGTAATGAACAAGCACATTATCCATTGCTATCAGACCCTGGTAGGCGGATGGAACATCTCTCTTGGACGAGAGATCCCTTTGTTCCTTCAGACCGGTTCGCAGGGATGGTGCGGGAAAATAACCGCCATAACTGATAGCGCACGCATATATTATTCATTTATCTAGGTGAACTTTTTCGGCCCAGAAATGAAGTACAAACACAGTGGAATCACGCTTAGCAAACGCTCGCTGCTGGCTGGTGTGCCTCCTTCCTGCCCGTCGACGAGGAAAGAGCAACAAGGTAGGTTCCATATTATAAATGATTACTGCTGCTTGCAGCGCCTCCTTCTTATCTATTCCCACCCAACCGCTTATTTTCCAACCTCTGAAACAATGGAAAAGTATATAGAAAATACGGAAACCATAGGGAGGGGCCGGCGAGAATAGTGAATTAACAAAAGAAATGAATCTATCTCCTCCTTTATCCATGGAGTCGTAGGGCCGAGTATCTGCTTTACAAGGGCAAGCATAAGCCCTTGCTCCGCTAATGAATAGATCTAGCGTTTATAATATTGCCTTGGCAAAAGAAACATGGAGCACAGGGCCTTAATTATATATAATATTATTGTAAACATATAATCAAGCAGTCTTTTGAACATTAATTATAGGAATGCTACATCTAAGTGGTATCTGCGAGAAAGGCATTATTTATTTGGTATCGCGAGTGCAGAAAGGAGTTACCAAATGAAATAACTACTTGGAGGGGACGCGACTATGACTGAAGCAGCAGTCTCTCAGCGACGATTTTTGTATCGACCGAATCATTGATATCTTTTATAATCTTTGATATGGAATTGATTGGAACACAATTCCACTTTACCCCGAGATTTCATCGCATTAAATTGACGAACCTTCGCCCCTATTATTGTTGTGAGATCAGGCCTTTTTAATATCTACTGCCTCTCAATCTAACATAGGCGGTAAATGTACCTAATTTTTTTTTCAAGCGCAATGAAGAGTATACGTTCTTTCTGGCTTGGCTCCTTGACTGAGTGATCCAATTCCTCATATCCATCTCCATCGCTTCCGGACAAAAATCCATTTATTCCTTCTTCCTTCCCTCAATGCTGGCGCCCTTGATCGATTGGAACAATGTATTCTGCCTCAATCAATAAGGACATAGGCCTACCTACGATCAATAGCGGATTGGATGGGGTCGACTTCATGCCGAAAGAACCGGTAGATGGATGGCACGTGTCAATTAGCTTTTTTATAAAAATAAGCTTTTGGACCCAAGAATAATCCTGCCTGTCTGCCATCTAGCGCAGTATTACAAGCAGCAGAATAAAAATCAGAACCAGTAGCAGTAGGGGTCAGTTATGTAATGTATAAAGCTATGAAAGAAAGTCCATACTTGTTTAATATATATATGAATATTATCCAAGGCCACCATATCATCTCTTTCCTCTGGCGGCGGTTGTGACTAACTCACCGTGTCCTGTGTATCACCTTGCTTGGTATACGTGGTTTGGGCGAGTATTTATCCTTCCTTACGCGTCCAGAGCTTTGTTTGAAGTGAACGGGTTATACGGCTGATAATTAGAGAAAGTTCGTACTGGGCCTTATTCCAGAGTATTTGTAGTAGGGTAAAAATAAAATCGATCGGGATAGATGCAATCGGGGAGTTCTAAACCGAGAAGATAAAAATGGGTGTATCAGTTTCCTCCTTCAGTTTTCTACCTGTCTCCCCAAAGGGGGGGGGCATAAAACATTCCAGAAGCAAAGCGTCCTGTGTTAATTAAGTTGGACCAGTCCCGTTGCTTGCTCCGTGCCCATCCAATCCATGCCGTGTTGGGTTTATGTGTCCTTTCCCATATGGTTCAAGGGTATTTCAATCTCGTTCCGTGGTAACATGGGGGACCTGACTCTATCTCTCGTATGGTGATAACATGGTAGATACCTACCTCCTTTTTATCGTCAACATGTCCTGGGTTAATTGAATAAACCTCACCAACCAGTTGAACATAACCAAGCTTGTTGTAAACCTCGTTCTATGGCACCCTTGCTGAAACCACTCTCACTTATGGGGGCTTGCTGCTTCAGCTTCAGCTCTTATTATTCCCTTCCCCTTTCACTGGCTTCGGCCTCTGTCCAACTGCGCATTATTCGCTTGCTTGCGTTGCTATTCCTCCCTATCTGGGTGTTATTACTTCCATTCTGGCCTGTCGTCCTTTCCTTACCTTCTAGCTAGCTCTTTGAGGGGAATAAATACAGGGCTTTAATGGTCTCTGATTAGACGAAGGCTTCTTTGGAGTTTGTCTTCTTTTCTTTATGCTACCTCTAGTTACATTATATATTACAAGTCATTACTATAGGCTTATGGGACGTCGTATAACCCTGAACTTTGTTCTTTTTATTTACTTTATATCTAGTTACCGACATGATACAAGTACTTCTATTTCTGTCATAGAACCAAAAGACCATCATTAGAGAAATCATTCTAGTATAGGTGTACACTTCGTTACATAAGTCATGGGAATATTCGGAAATAAAATATTGCTTTAAGATGCATCGCTGGTCATCTCTTGCTTGATCGCAATAGGGAAGGGTCATCGCTTTAAATAAACCATTTGGCAGGGAGTGGGTCGGGACCTTACCCTTTTACTGGGACACCTAGTTGAGTGGGCTAATTTTTCACTATTATGTTTGTGTTTGCATCATCCAACATAGGGGTTAAATTAGGGAAAAGAGAGAGCACAGACCAAAGCAAGATGAAAGAGAGACATCGTTCCAAAGGGGATTCTTAGAGGAACTCACTTCGGATTTTTAA
>Ga0233342_1000277_pt1 | contig 15763 bp, 11 predicted proteins | sample GEONDECOMP273_FD_180706 | JGI IMG/M metagenome (GOLD analysis project Ga0233342, IMG submission 180706) | Leaf litter microbial communities from Shasta-Trinity National Forest, California, United States - GEON-DECOMP-273 | ecosystem: Environmental > Terrestrial > Plant litter > Unclassified...
CCCCAAATGTCTGTTGGCAAGCGTTCCCTCCCATTAATACTGAGGAGAAGACTAAGTGTAGTAAAATAGGTTAGGCAAAGAACTCGTAATAAAAAGTGGGTGTTGTTGTTCTCATCATTAGAGAGAGGCTAGAACATGGGGACAAGTTAAACGTCTTGATGCGCGTATTGTATGTGACAACGTCTCGATGGCGATATCGAGTATTCTAGGTTGTAGTTGTACCGCCTGCTATGGCAAGGTCTGGTTCGGTTTCCAAGGTCTTCTTCTTCGCTTGCCGCTCTTAATAGTCATTATTCCGTGGGTGGGTAACGATATGCGACTAATATATCATATTTGTTGTACTTGCCATGGAAAGGACGTATCAATGCGATATAATATATTAACAACATGGGTGACAGCTTTTTAGTGACAGACTCTATCGAGTCCAGGTGACACGTATATATGCCATGCTCATATATGAACCAACTATTGATATGTGATATAATATCTAACAATTTATGTTGTACCGTTATTTTCATCAGATGAGACAAATGATGAGACAATCTATGATTCGTTTTATTGTCATAGATATGTATATATTTTGGGATTGAACATCACACTTAGATATGCAATATCGTATATAGACGAGTTCCTTGCCACAGAAGAAACAATTATAGATATGTAGAGAGTTATTCTTGTTCACGTGGAAAAACTAATAGGTAGGATAACCCATAATAATGTGGGTTCGCTTACACAAATCCCCTATCCTATATCGTGGAGAGAGAAGATCCGCCTTATATATGGAGGATGGATCTCTGCTTGGTCGAGCCTCAATGATACAAATCCTGCATGAGGTAAATGTCCGGAAATGTGGCCTAGTTCAATTCATTAAAATAAATCCACTTTGATTACCCAGATGGGATGGTGGTTTCCATCCGACTATATAAAAACTAGTTTTATTATACCAAACAATGGAAATTCTAAGAAATTCCATTTATGTTGTACCCTGATCTTCATCTGAAACGGAATGAGGAATTACTTCTTACTTACTGATTGACACATCGGGTTCTGAAGAGACAGAGCGGAGAGACTGGTTTCCTCCTGACACTATGGTTCCTGACACCACAACTAGAACGGCCAGAACGGGTAGGAACGGCGCTGCTCCCAGAAAAGGTTGGCCAGGGCGGGCTCCCCTACGACAGCAGGTGGACATGGGCTCCTCCCATACGACGGGAACGGAACTACCAGAGTCTGATGTCATCTCGTCTAGGAACAGCCTTGTGCGAGCCCATTCTGAGCCGTTAAAGCTTAAGGAGTTCGGTGATATCACAACTCTCCCCTATGGAGTTCTGGCATGGATTCCAGTTCGTGTTCTGATTCTTATTGCATAGAACTTATTACGATTCAAGTTAAACTCATGTATGCATGCATCATAACCTAAGAGTTTGTTTGTTTTTTCTTTCTGTTGTACCTTGATTTTCATCAGAGATTGAATCGGATTAGACAAATGACTCGGTTACATATAAATGAGCAAGTAGAACGTATCTATGGCGACATCATATATTAATGGGTCTGGCTAGAACGGGAAACTCACTCCCCGGCTGCTGCTTGGGCTCCAGGCTTGGCTCCCAATCAATAATGACCATACTAGTTCAATTAGTAGTAGAGATGCCGGTGTACTCGTCCTTCTGGTCTTGGAGCAGGGAGGAGAAATAACTCTCAGTAAGGAGGATCTGCCAATTTCACGGTTTCGGGTAGAACGTAGATATGCGAGTAAATAAGCTCACAACTAACTCCCTATGTCTAGACTCCCTATGTATAGATTTATTAGGGATTGAAAGAACACTTAGATATGCTTTTTTAAACATAACATATTTTTAGTGAATTTGTTTCTTAGGAATTGTTAAACTTAGTAGATATGTGTGCATCATATATAGTTCATTGAACCACATACACATATGTATTTAACATGGGGAATGAATTGAAACTTAGATATGCAATATCGTATATAGACGAGTTGTTTGTAGACTTTCATTAGGGAAAGTTGCTTAAAAGGCTTCTTACTACAGAAACAATCCATTTTGATGGCCCCGATGAGAGAGATATTTCATCTGACCCCCGAAACTGGCATTTTCATTACTGAAAAACTAATGGATACGTTTTCTCAAATATGGTCAACCGATAAGATGGACTAGATCTGATTTCTTGTTGTTATTTGTCTAGGTTGTTAATGACAGACAATACAAGTGAAACTTATATATGCAATATCATCGTATATAGACTATTTCTATGTTTTTTCTACTTTCAAGTTAAACGACTATATGCCATGCTCCTCTATAGAGAAACCGGGTTTTCCTTACAACAACATGGTGGTTCCTTACACTTTTCAACTTCAAAAGCGAAACTAGTAGGACCATCACTTCGCCTAGATACATACTCATAACCGCCAATTGTAGAGGCAAGAGCAGCAAAGCCATAGGTAGAGGCAAAGGCATAGGAAGCAGGAGTTGGAATGAGACTTGTAGGGTTTTCACTAATAGTCCAATCTCGTGGTGATTTCGCTCTCTCCTAGGTCCTATAGACAAATGGTTACACCATATTAGGTGTCCAGCACGAGATCTCGTTGCGCGATACGATATTTTTAGCTCCGTTCGTAGGAAAGGAGTTCGGGGGCATGCCACACTTCCAAAGAGAGACAACTGTAATATACTAGATTCCCAAGAGCCGTGTATTCCGACCCACCTCGCACTGTTAGCTGGTTCCCCAGGGACGACACTACTGGTATGGGGAACCGAACACTCCGAGCTGCGAAGAACAACTGTAAACAAACTAGCTAGATGAAGCTTTTATGGCCTGCTTGCATGCTTAATCCATTAGATAAAATATAAATAAATCCAGCCCTTTTCTTCTTCTATCTTTTGCACTTTTACCAACCCTGTTGTGTTTGCTCTCCCCCTCTAGATCAACTTCAATTCAAAGCTCTTCTGGGTGGGATGCGGGTTGGCTCGGAGTAAAAGCGGGTATAATGGGAAAAAGGAAAGGTGCTTGGCTTAGGATCCATCCTACTCCGGGTAAATCCTTCCTTCAAGTAGTTCTCTTCTACTCCGGAAGCTCTTATGGGATAGCCCCAAGGGAGGGACCATTAAACCTGGGTGGGGAATCGGATCGGATGGAGAGCTTGCTTGGGATGAATCGGGATAACGATATGATCCTAGAGACTTTGCTGAACCACCTCCTCGCTATTGAACCTACCTCACCACGCCCACCTAATGATCAGATACTAAAGACTTTCACGTAGTGCCTTGGTAGCTCTCATTCCATCCCTTGCTTCGCGATCGCTTTGCCTCCTGCTTTAACATCTAGAAAAGTTTAAGGCAATCAATATGGTTTGGTTGGACCACTCTCAATTTTGATATTGCGAAATTACGTAGATAATTCATGACCGGCACACTTAGCAGCAAAGACGTCTTTGTACTGCTAACTGAACAGCTGAATGTATGCCCGCCTCTCTGCTTCTGAGCAACAGGTTCCTAGATTGATGTTCCTGGGAACTTATTCAGTGCCCAAATTAATCAGTTCATAGTTCATGGATAGCTATTTTTATTTACATTGACTGGTTTCCTAAATCTGTTCTTCTGGTGACGCAGAGGGAAATTGAGCCAATCTCTCTCATAAGCCTAACCTTGAATGTTTGCCGAACGTGGTCGAGAAAGGGGTGCACAGACCTTACCCCTTTATGTTAGAATCCCTATATACATACCTTTTACCCAGTACCCAGACCTGAATGCGACGAATTACTCTTTGCTTTTGCTTGGTGGGAAGGGTGGACAAGGCTTAGACAGACTCACTTTTTTAAGGTTCAGGCCTATCATCAGACCGATGGTGCAACGATACATCCCCGGACAGCAGGACAAGGTTCAGGTCGGACAGACCCTAAAAGGAAGACTCAGTCTTACAAAACTTGCTTTTGGGTACCCGATTTACTTTGCTTCGCATCTCACCCGCCTAAGCCTAGACCTGGTGGATGCCCCCTGCCTGATTGGATAGATGGAAGGAAGATGCTAACCTTACATGCATTAAATTAGCTATTTGGCTAAAGAAAAAAAATAGTTCGGGACCCAGATGGAGAATATGCCTTCGACCCACTCCAAACGAGGAATTTATTCATTAAATGCGCGTTTCAGAGCTCGGATCGACCAGAACAAACCGGGTACCCAACGTGCCTGCTGCCCCCCACCTGGTACCTTCATACGGAGCCCGGAAGAAGGCACGATAGTTAACAGGCCGGCCGAGTTGATTTAAGAATGCCAGAATTCATCAAGTTTTTTATAGAAAAATGTGAGTTCGGGAACCCAGATGAATCAGATGCCTACGAACCCGTCAAACCACGTAATGCCTTTGTCCAAAGCGTGTTTGGATACGTTTTTAGGATCAACCGGAACAACCTCAAAATACCAAACTCGCTTAAAGCGTCGGGTAATTATTTTAGAAGAAGTTTTTAACCTCCCTAAGCCTCGTTATGCTGCCACCTTATCGGAATCGGAAGAAAAGAAGGCGCCAGCCTTAACTGCATTAATTAATTGACTTTACTATAAAAAAAAGAGAGTTCTTGAACCCAGATGGATCAGAACCTTTCGGACCCCCAGCCAACACTCCGTGCTTTTTGGTTATTCTTCTCTGCGATCCTCACATTTAGTGTTTTATATTACGGGAGGGACTATTCTTAAGAACCTTCTTCTTATTGCTGCTATTCTTTTTCAATGTTATATCTTGTGTGAGGCATGTTTGAGATTCATTATATACGTAATATCTTGAGACGAGTTTTATCTTTATATACGGTTTCTGGGGAGATACTTTATAAAAACTTTTTAGGGGGGGGGACGCAGTCTTTAGATAAATCCCAAAGGGATTCTATTTGTCTCCGCCTTCGGCCCTTTCGTTTTGTATTCTTTAGATTCTACAAATATGGCTTGAAGATTCGGTTCATCGTACCAGTGTAGATGTGGCTGAACCCAAAAGGCATCACTCGAAATCGTAGTGGTCATGATGAGTTCTAAAGGTTGTTTTTTACTGATAACATTCCCTCACCCTTATCTGGTGATATCAAGATCTCTAATCAATCTTTGTAAACCCCATGTAACTCTGCTAACAGTTCATCTATACGTGGAATAATAAATCTCTTTTTGATGGTCCTATGTTTAATTCCCTCCTGTCAATGCACATACGGAAGTTACCGTCCTTCCTTACCAACACCAATGAAGATGCAAAAGGGCTTTTTCTAGGTACTATACGCCCCATGTACAATAACTCTTGGGTTTCTTTTTCAAATTCATCATTGAATAGCTTAGGACACCTATAAAGGGGAATAATGACTGGTTTGGACCCTGGTTCCAACTCAATGATGTGTTCTTTACCTCTATCTAGTGGAAGCCCATGCGGTAGTTCCTGGAAAACATTTGCATATTCCTCAATCAGCCACTGTACTTCATTCTATCTTGCTGGGTTCCGCATTTTCACCTTGATATGTAGGCCCTTCATAGACTTGCATTGGATAATATAACATAATTCACCTCTTTCAAGATGTGTACTCATTTTGTTAGCTGAAATCAGTTCGTTTGCACTTGCTTGCGGGCCCTTCACTGTAATCAGTTGCTGCCCTTTCTCAAATTTCATGTACAGCTGATCAAGATTCATGTTGTAGTGCTTGCTTTCACAATAAAAGAATAGAGTGGTGTTGAACAGAGTATGGTGGATAGAAATAGAGTTGTTCCAATCAATTTTCTCTATATTAATCTCTCTCATAAGGCTGTATCAAATCCAACCCAACAGGGCAGTTCCCGCGCACTCTCTCATCAGTGCTGGCAAGTAGTTAATAAATCCAAGAAAGAAGGCTGTTCCATTCAAACAATTCCACACCACGAAAGAGCTGTCCAACTGGGCCAAGGGATGAATGATAATCTCGTGCGTGCCGTGTCATCATCGTTCCTAACGCAAGAGGTATAAAAGCCATGTATGGAGAGCTCGGGGCTATGACAGGTAAAAACTCCTTCTAAGTCTATGATCCGAGAAGCAAGTTTTTAATTGGTGGAGTTGTTCCAGTCAATTCCGAAAAGCTTATGAGATGCGTGTTTTCCTATGTAAAACCCCGTTCGGAGGAGGTCGTAGGCATATGATCCATTTGGGTTCCAGAACTCGATGTTGTCGATAGGGAACTAGCTCAATAAATTTCCTAATTTCCAGCACCTTTGTCTCTGCATTTATTTTCCTTTGCATCACTTTGACTAACATATCGCGCCTTTGACTTAATATAAGAATTGCGGTAAATAATCAGTTGCTGCGGAACAAGTGAAAATCCTAAACATAGCTCCTTGGAACAAAAAGGTATGTAGGAAAATGCATAAATTAACGCTATTGTCTACCAAAGAGTTGGATGAACACCAAAGATGAAAGGTCATTACATGTGTTGACAGATATTTACTTGATCAACCATCGAACTTGGGGATTTCTGATGGTAACGTGGTTGGGATGACTGACCACGAAGGGTGATTGTGAATTGGGTCATTTGTTAGATGCGATAGGTTGGGTAGTATAAATAGGCCTCCCGCCCTATAACTATTTTATAATCCCGCCACTTCCATGTTTCCTCACCCAGAATGCATAAAGTAGTAAGTTACATAACTCCATAGATCTAAGAAAGTCTTTCCTTGGCGAAGTGTTGCTTCTTTTATAACATAGGTAATTTGGCAGTAATTGTTTCTATAATGTAAAAAAACTTCTATTGATATAATGTAACTAGTTAGTTATACAGAGATTCTTTGGCATTCATGGAGAAGGAATGATCATGTTTTAAAAAGAGTGGAAACTTTACTTACTTCGATAGAGAAGTAATGAAGTCTGTTATCTGTTTGCAGGTATCTTTCCAGCAGTGTTGTACTGAATCCTTAGCCTTTACCAGCTAGCGTTGATACGATTTCTACTTCGGGTTTTTAGTTGGGTCAACCCAATCCGGGATGGGATCGACTAATAAATATGTAAATGATGGATGCCAGGGATAAAACATGTTCTTATCCATCACCGCTAGTGATAGTGATACACGTTGGGTGCAGGGGAATATTCCACTCTAATTCCTATCATTGCTCTAGCCGGTTCAACTGGGAGAAACGCAGTGGGAGTGCCAAGAAAAGGAACCCTTTCTTTTCCGGGGAAGATCTGAATGGAATAGAAAGCTCAACCCTTTTTCCAATCCTGCCTCTCCCAACCTCATACGACCAGCCAGCTTAGGGAGTTTAGTTGAGGCTAAAGCGCACTCTATAATTACACAATTTATAGTTATAAATGCTTTACCCGTTATCGATCGAATGGCCAAGTTGAAGTTTGCAAATCCAACTATGAATCGGAGGATATTACGTATATAGAAAAGGTGTAGCACATTACCTAGAAGAGAGGGAAGGAAAGAGCATGTAAAGGGCACTTCTCTTGTTGCCAATTCGATACCACGGCACCGTAGCCCCCGTTCAAGCAGTTTAGGAAGCGCAGTTTTTAAGCAGCATAGATTCTCCACGGCTAGAGCTTGTCCCCACCTCACTGATGGCTGCTGCGGATAGGGATGACCAGCTTTATTAAACGGATTATTATAAAACATGTTCGGCCAAGCCTGCCTTTTCGAGACGGTCCCGAACAAGCGGAAGAGAAAAGAGAAAATGTATTAAAATCTCCCATACCGCACGTGAATCAACGTATTCTGGCCGGGCATCACATCTTTTTTATGCCGGTCATTAGCCCATAGCGATTTATAAATTACTCCAGTCAAATAGGTAGGAGTGCTTTGGAGCGCCTTAACCTACTTCCCTATTATGAGCATGCCAAGCTGGGATCACTAGCCTTTAAATATAAATACTTCTTTTATTAGGTTTTTGGAGTTGACCGGCCGAAGTCCCTGCTTAGATAGCTAGCGAGTGCCATGGCCCTAATGCATTGATCAATGCGTAGCGTCGCCTTTTGATGAAAAGTAGGGATAGAGGCCTCCCCTAGTCAGGCTATGAAGATGTATGTTCTTTTTATAAAGTATATTTATATAATTTGTACTTTTCCCATCGTCCAGCAAGTTTGGTGTAGTAACCGCCGCTTGATTCCTCTTTTTACAATTGGTTATGGCAAACCGGAGACCAGAATTATTATCTCCTTATTTTCTTTTTCCGGTTCTACAATTCACCTAAGAGCCCGGACGGAGTTTGGATCATCATTAGGCCTAGCAAGTGTGATCTCGCCTAGCCTGTATAGGTATAGCTACAAGGTGGTCCCCATAATAACTAGTAAAGGTAAGAGTGGGTTAATTTTCTAACCAAGAACCAAGTAAATGAGCTAGTTGGGGAAGGTTTCAGATCAGCAGTAGGCGGATCCTTCCTTTCTTCTTCAACCTTTCCAAATGGAAGCTCGTTCAGTGGTCGTAATGCTTTAATGCCGGAGAAAGATTTATCCAACCATGTCAGTTACTAAAGAGTGGGCCAATAAAATCTATCCATCTTTCATATCTTTTACGATCGAATGAATTGTGCTCATTACTGCCATTATCAGTGCACTTAGTACCCAATGTAAAACTCATAATTTTAGGTGCCGACCGATGAAAGTTGTTTCAGTAGGCAGCTAACTAATGTGGGAAAACATCCTCTCCCTAACGAACAGTTCGGTCTTTTATATTAATTGGTCTGATCAATCAGATTAACCGATTGGTCGAATTATGTCATTGTTTCCGCTATCGATAAAGCAGGATAGAAGATATGATGCCAAATGAACCGAGAAGGTACTAGTGAGCCATGCCTCGACCATTATTTATGGGAGGTCCGGTCATCGACAATACTACATTTCCCCGCCCAACTTGCTTACTTCCAGGAGGGTATAGTAGGTGCACCCAAACAGACCATAGCAGCATTGCGGGCTCAAGCGTTATTACATATATAACGACTGGCTGGAAGAAATGAATCACACCGAATGCCCAAATAAACCAAGACCCTAAGTTGATTGTTACCCCAATGCCTGATAAAGGAAAAGCTCTAGTTGATCCTACATCTCAACCTTCTAGACCTAGTAATGTCGAATATACCCTGCATGGCCCTTGATCAAAAGAGGATCTCAATTATTTCCTCTTATTTTCCCCTTTCACTCATGGCAAATAGAAACTTATAGACCCAATCGCCATGGAATCTAATCCCCACATTTTATCCAAGCTTGCTACCAACCTAAACCCCCACTTTACTCATATATTATTTTGACAGCCAAAGGACTTTGACTCATTCCTTATTTACTCGCGCTCGCACATAAACTTCCTTCTTGAACTTTGCAGCACACCAACAGTAGCAGGCTTATTATGCCCGCCCGTATTGTTAATGAATTCACTAATAGTATTAGTATCTGTGATAGTCCCTATCTAGGTGGTAATGTCCACTCCAACCCCCCATACGGCCATCACCACTAAAGTTATAGCAGCGTTATGGGCCGCGCGCAGTGAATGAACTTACCTCTGTAGGATAGTCCAACCCGATCTCTGTATCGTCGGCCCCCGCTCCTTCATCGACCTCCTGCAGTCGTACAATAAAAGTAGCAGTGAAGACAACCATCAATGTATCCGTGAAGATTACAGTTCCAGCTACCATGGAGTTGAGCGTTCAAGTGGCCATTTCCGCTTGTTTCATCTTCCATTCTTCTGTCCAGAGATCAGGTCCTGCAGTTAAGGATGTTCAGTCCTCCCAGATTGTTGTCCCAGTCTTCCATTCTTATTCAGCTATCTACCCCGGCATCTATTTCCCTTTTTGGTTCATTGAGCTTCTAAGTAGTAGTAGGATTTGCTACAACTGTGATACTTTGCTTTATAATCCTCCTTATTAAGTGATCGATAAGAGCAAGCCCTATACTAAGTGAATTCAAAGTGGTGCAGCTGCGAAGTATGATGTCTCCCCTTCTCCGAACCTTCTCGATAAGTTGCCTCCCCCCCGGCGAAAATACCTCAAGCCGTGGACTTCCGGTAACTGTATAAAGGAAAAGAACCGCTGGCATAGGTTTACTGATTGAGTTTTTCCCCAACCCATAAGGTGTTACTTGTATAAATTTATCCTTCATGGTTATGGGCTCCCATGAGATCACTGAATGAATCGGCCCTCCAGGCCCATGGGTGGATTTTCTGTTAAGCTCTACCTCACATCATGCCATCAAAGCATTAGTTATAATCATAACATTAGAGACATAAATCATCATCATGAATATTAAGGAACCACATGCTACCACATACCATCATTAAAATATAACATCATCATCATGAATATCAAGGAACATAGGTTACCGCATTACATTATAAACAACATGAATAGTAACAACTACATGCTTCCGCATGCCATCATAAGATCGTAACATCATCATAAGCATAGAACTCTGTAATCATCATTTGATACCATCATCATAATAACATCATCATAAGCATAGAACTCTGTAATCATCATGAGATACCCTCATCATTATAACATCATCCTTGTGATAGTAAATGTAATATCGTCATGAGTAGCATAGAACAACATGACATTAACATCCTAATAACATGATCATCACATTATATGCATCATAATAACATCATGAATATTAAAGACCATATGCTAACTAACACATGTTTATATAAAATGTTTATATCTTTGTAACATCAATCATCATACCATGACCATAATAACAACATCAAGGAATGATACCAAGCTATCATGTGAAAGAACATCATCACAACCCTATCATCATTATATAAACATATATCATCATAAGGAACATAAAACCACATAATCATCCTGACGTACTCCTATCCTGGTATTCATCACATATGCAGGACATGATAGAATATAATCATATCAAAATATCAGAAAAAGTTATGGATCTATTCTTGCTAAGTTTGGTCAATTCTGATGGACTATACCAAAGGAGATCATGAAATACTTCGCAAGTCGTCAAATCCTCAATACCATTATTCATAATGAAGGACCACCCGCTAACTACCACATGCCATTCATATAATAAATACCATTATGAAGGAATCACATTCTAATACCGCATGCTATTATGGCACCTTCATAGATCACTAGTTGTTTTATCTTGTAGCGTTTTATATCTTTTGATCTCTTGTAAGGTCATATCACATCTCGGGCTTAACATGTTCCAAGGACTGCTATTTCCCAATAGCATATAAAGAGTTTGACACATGGTTATTTTTAGTTAAGGTTTATGTCGAGCTTTATCCACTTGTACCCATGGGTGATTTAGCCTTGGTGATTTATACCTTGCAATAATTATAATTTAACCACTCGAATTCTCTAATTTATTAAAGGTTAAACCCTGGCATTATTTGATAGCAAGGCATTATTTATCTTGATAGCAAGTATCCATACCAAGATACCTCTAACTTGCAGCTGTCATGCCAATCAATTCGACATGGTGGTCATGCTTCTAACTTATTACACTCATTAAACAATTGGGTCCTTACTTGACCCTACAGTGTAGTATACTTAGTACTCACTTCAATCGATTTCACCTACATTAGCTTCAATTGGATCCGAGTTTCAATTAGAAATTACTTTACTTGATATAGAGCGACTACTTCATAAGCTGCGGAAATAATCTCACTCAATGTTCTCTTCACTGTGGGTGTTATTTCGTTCAACACTTTTCACTATGCTTATATATCGCTCAGGGCTGCTTGAACGGAGTGTGCATTTTAACTATTCCGACTAGGTAAGGTAGTAAAGGATTGTGTCTATGCTCAGCCATTACTACTTAATAATCGTTAAAGACTGCTGGAGCCAATCCTCGACTCTTTACAAATGTACTTAGCATGCATCGGTTCAAGAATGCATTAAGTAGTCGCTTTCAATTATTTAGGGGTTTTAGCTATATCCTGACTAATTGAAGCGATCTCTATTACAACACGGACCTATAAATTTGAAGGTCGAGGACCGGTGAATAACCCCACCCCGTCTACACGGAACGAAGCGCTTGTGCAGTAACCCAGTATGTAGCCCTAGTTTTCATTCAATGGAAACACCCTGGAAACCCTGGAAGATCTACCGAGATGGATCCCGTTCGGGCAGGAAAAACACGATCAATATACAATAATATACAAAAATGAACCTGTCGATTCGGCAGGCCCCCCTCTTTTATGTATGTATGGAAATCACTGCTTTTTCCCCGTATGAATTTATTCAGATGCGAAGACAGAAGGAGATTAGCCCCGCGCATAGAGAGATTAGCATGGATCATAACCTATAATTGTAGTTTACCGGGGGAACTCAGATCATAACCCATAGTTGGATAAAAGTGTAGGCATTTCGTTTATCCATCTCAAGGTGATGCGGGCGACACTATAACTATGGAAGTCCCAGGCAGGACCCAGCTAGCTACTAGAGTTGAGATGCATCCATCTAATTGCAGAGGGGAGATCAACCAGAGCTGCCTCATTAAAAAGTGGGTAGCGTTCGGTGTAGAAATAATAATAACCCTTCCAGTTCATGGGTTGAGTATTTCCGTGGGGCAGCCATAGATAAGCACTTGCTTCGTGGGGGCTTGGAATTTGGAATTATAAACTTCGCCCGGTAACTTACCACACCTTGGTAGCGCATCCGACAGCACCAAATTCGGGAGCCGAGAATAAAAAGCAGTATAAGTATTTGGACCAAGGGGATCGTTCAGTCCATTCCTTCTCCTTATCCTTCTCCCTTTGGCCAGCTTCGGTTGTGTAGCCCAGGTGGGTCGAGCCTACTTATGCAGCCATGCTAGATAGATAGATAGGTAGGCCTCAACCTTACTATCTAGGGAAGGAATAGTAGAGCATGAATAAGGGAATAACTAATATTCCTATTATTAACCACGCCAGCCAGCATTTGCAGTGAAGTAAATGCGGATCGGAAAGAGAAGGTTCTTCCTCGCTACTCGGCCTGCTATATAGAGATTTTCCATCCACTAAAAGCTTCTCCCTTTCTAAATTATATTTTGCATTGTTACCTAAAGTTTTTCATCTAACCCTTTTTTCCATAATGCCTCACCATTCAAGGTTTAAGTCTATATGGACATCCTTGTATTTCAAGGTAAGATTGATGTCGAAGCATTGGATAATTGGAGGAAACAATTATAGTCATATTTCTTTGTTAATCACTTTGTGAATGACAAAAATATAACCTTTGTGACAATGAAGATGGATCAGTTCAAAAAGACTACGGGAGTATTATCCCTCGTCCTACTACAGGAGAATACAGGGATTATAGAAACTTTATGAAATGTAATTAATTTGTCAGTACATTTGTTTAGTAATAGCCCTCCAGCCGAGCAGGGCCAGGAGGATCTGTGTAATAATCCAATCAGTGTTAAGCCACGGGCCTGCATGAAGCCATATTAGAATTCATAGATTGTACTTTGATTAGTCAGCCTATTTCTTTTTAGTAAGGATAAAACAAGAAGAAGCTTATTCGCTGGGAGCTAAGGTAGAAAGGTAGAAAGAAAGGGGACAAGTTTCTTTTTAAAAGAATGGAGACTATGTGCACTGGAGCCGTCTTACCAAATAACTTTCGCCTCGTTCCCGCGAGAGAACGAACCCTTATCCCGAATAATATCCGGCAACAGGGTCAAGGAGAGTGACTAGGCCGTCTTCCTGAAGGGGTAACCCCTTTCAAAAAGATCCCGCCTTATTATTCTAGATAAGCTACCCAGTAAGAGAGTTATTGCAATTTTGCTATATGCGATTGTTCTCCAAACGCTTACAAAAACTCACCCTTTAATGAAAACGGTTAGGTCAATATAAGCCACCCAGTAAAATATATGTTCTTTAAGTCCCTACCTGAACCAACCTCACCTGAACCTGCCTTATGATCCTGACTTACCCGAGTATGCGCCTTAGGATCCTCCTTACCTGAATATGCCTTAGGGTCCTGAATCTACCTCACCAGAGCCTGTCTCACCTGAGCCCACCTGAGTATGTCTCGCCTGAGCCTGCCTCATCTGATTGATGGCCCAGCTCTTCGAGGCAATAGGACAATAGAAAGAAGGGACGCTGGCTTTCATCAGAAGAGAAGGATGCTCACATACATGAAAATTGATTATACATCATCAAGATCAACTATGGGTACGAAGAAGCTAAAGTGAAGATTGAGCAAGGGAGCTTAAGCGAATATCGAAAACCGTCTCAATTTACCTTGTAGCGCATTTTATCACCATTTCCAGTCCACTCTTGACTCGTTGCCCTGTGACTCATCCATCATACGATCTCATACGCTCTGTTACTCGTCATACGATACGCTCTGTTACTCGTCATACGATACGCTCTGTTACTCACGCTCTGGCTTTTCAAGAAATAACATATATAAAACTTATCCTCCCATGTCGTGAATTACTGACTCGATTAAATCCTAGATCAATTAACCTTACCTTCTCCCTTCTAATATAGCGCTGTTCCCGCTCCCTTCTAGTGTATAGTCCTTCTAGTGTATAGTATTGTTCCCGAGGTGGTTTATTTCCTACTCAATTGATGAAGGTTGCTTTCCCACCACCTTCCCACCGCAAGAGTAAGAAAGTAGAGTCATTTAGAGGAGGTCAAGTGCTATCAGGAGCTCACCTTCTTCTATTTAGTGAATCCCTGGTCGAATTACCCCGACTTTCCCTCCTAGGGGGAATAATATCAGCTTTGCTCTTAAGGGTTGGGTTGAAGGAGAACGTAACAAAAATAAAGTCATCAAGTCATAAGGGTTGGGTTGAAGGAGAACGTAACAAATATTGATTGAAAACCGTTTCAATTGCCATTTGAACACGTGTTTACTGCTATCTAACAAAGCTATTCAAGTGTTATCCAATCTTAGCCCATAAGTTGAAGTCAATCAATATAAAAGATATGTAAGTCATCCCCGGAATGCCGATCATGGAATGCCGATAATAAATGGAAGCTCATACCAATGAACCTTACCTAGTGCCTTACCTAATGAACCTTACTTTTTGTCTTACCCGACCTACCCGGTTTACCCAAATATTCCTATCTTAAATGAAGGGTATCGGCCCAATAAGAAAATGTGTATGTCGCTCTGGTCCCAACCTTATAAGCCCCCAGCAATTGAAGAAAAGCAACTCTACCTTATTTCAAAAAGATACTTACTTGCTTTCAATAATTAGGCTCTGCGCTTATTACGTAGTGAAGGGTGATGATTATATGTCTTCAAGATTTAGAGCGTTCTAACTTTGAACGAAAGGGAATAATAGCTCTTCGGAACTTGTGACTCTCAAGAAAGAAAAAGGCATGATCTTAAAGAATAAGGGAGCATAATGACATATATAACATGTTACACTGATTTACCAAATATACTTCCCTTCTCTAGTGTGTACTTGGTGAATGAAAATGCGAAATGAAATATGTAACGTGCGAAATGAAATATGTAACGTGATGCTTGATTGATCCGATATGATGCAAGTTGAAGCGAAGGCATAATATCGTAAATAATTAAAACACCATGTTTCCAAAGGCTAGTCGAAGTGATGAAGCATAATTACATATATAATAGCAGCATTGATCGCTAAAGCGTAATTACATATCTAAATACGCAATGACCGACAGCCTTTAACTTCATTATATATGTTATGCCAAAATATATATGTCGTAATTACGTATATAAGAAATCGTAATTACATATCGAAATAAGATGCATGCGACTGGAAGAACTGCGCGCATATCCAGTTTTATTCCATTCCGAATCTAGTGTTATTCCATCCCAAAGAATAGAGAAAA